>OGCX01000598.1_pt1 | contig 15680 bp, 12 predicted proteins | sample 1570261 | NCBI WGS metagenome assembly OGCX01 (sample SAMEA2582161, study PRJEB24529) | metagenome | biome: Human gut stool | place: China | collected 2011 | reverse complement strand
TCTTTGGAGGGTCCTTTTTTGTATGGTGAAAGTATGATATAGTGAAAATACATATCGTGTTGTGTAAAAGAGGGTGCATAGAGGAGGCGTAGGCAATGGAACAGTTATTTTATCTGTTGATACCCTTAGGACTTTCTTTGTTTTATTTAGGTATTAAAAATACGATTCGTTTTGGTAGAGCTAAAATGTTATATGAAATGCCCTATGTAAATAAAGAAGGAACCTTTACTCTAGAGAGAGCAGGTACGTATGGCCTATGGCTTAGTGGAAAAATGTTTACAAAGGCACCTATTGGTGAATTTGGGTTTAATGTAGTTGATGAGAAGACGGGCAGGTCGATTCCTTTAACCTTATCTATTATGCGTGCACGGGTGAATGGTATTACTCACTCTAGAATGGAACTATATACCTTTGATGCGGTACCAGGCACCTATAGACTATCTATTACTGAAGATCCCTTTGTACTGGATGCTGTTATGAAAAAAGTAGGAGATAAGGTGATTAAAGGTGATATTAACTATAATCAATTTACTATACAAATCTATACACATACATCCTTTGTTTTAATGTTTATATCTATATGGATGATTGTACTTGGGCTTCTTAGTACTGTATTAGGGGGCGTTCTGCCTAACATTTAGTGTAAAATACTAAATCGTTTGGCTGTTTTATAAAGTGAAATAAATTATCAAAAAAGTAAAATATAAAAGAGGAGTTTTATCATAGCTTGTAGAACTAACACAGTAATAACCTATTTAAAGGTGTTTGTTAAAAGGAGACAGTATTATGGGAATCTTTAAAAAGCTATGTATGACCTCTATGTTAGGTGTTATGTTGGCTGTACCTACTTATGCAACTGTTGTTACAGGTAGTCAGTCCGATGTAAACATGGAATTAAAATATCCATTGGTATATACCAATAATATGTTTGCACAAAAGGCAATTAATACAGACATTGCTAACTATGTTTTATATGCAAAATCAGTCTATTACGATCAACATGCGTACCAAGTAAAGCAAAATTATAAGGTTACCTATGAGGATAGTCAAGTTGTTTCAATCCTCTTAACGACCTATTATTACTACGCCGGAGCTGCTCATGGTATGTATAATACGAGAGGTCTTGTATATAATAAAGTAACAGGTCAACGCATTCCATTATATAACTATGTGAAAATTGCGAATGCAGCACAATTAGATAACGGCTTACGATCCCATGTATTAAGTTATTATACAGGTAATTATACAAAGAGCTATATTCCAAGTGGATGGAGTGTAAAATATGTAACCGATAACTATTGCTTACGCGGTAAGGGGAACATTGATCTAGTTTACCAACCATATGAACTAGGCCCGTACGCAGCAGGTAATACTTATATTGGTTTTACACCAAAATCTATTGAATACTTTAACAGAATGAACTCCTGATAAAAGTTTGGTGTTAGATTGAGACTAACAGTATTTTAATGAATTAAATAGTATTCTTAGAATATATGACAAAAGCCTATAGTACATTTTGTACTATAGGCTTTTAGTGTATTTACCATATTATCTTCTATATCCGCCACATCCTCTAGCATTAGAGTTTTGACCACAGTAACTTTGGCTAGTATTGTTACAAACGGTGTTGTTATTATTACAGTTGTATTGTGTGTTTGTATTACAACTGTATTGAGTATCTGCATTACAATTATATTGAGCATATGTATTGCAATTTACTTGTGATCCGTTGCATACATAATCATAAGCAAATCCTGTGGATACTGCAGCAGTCACGGCTAAAAATGTCATGACAATCATACGTTTTGTAAACTTCATATGTATCATCTCCTTGTTTCTATACTTATATTGTACTACTAAAGGTCAACTAAAATATGATATTCTATACATATATACTATTTGAGGGAGTATGTGAAAGGATGAGAGTTTATGATGAAACGTGCGTTATTGGCGACACTATGTTTTAGTTTTGTGACATTGGGAAGCCAAGCAATTGATATTAATATACCAGGTGCAGATCCTACAATATCAAAGGATGCATATCAAAACTATCGTAAGACTGACAATAAAGTCCAAAAGACTGAAAATATTATAGCTAATCAGATACGAGATGAATATAACAATAATGGGTCTAAAAAATGGACACTAGATGAGTTGTTATACTTTACTAAGGAATTGTATCATTCTACAAAACAGTCTTCTTCTGTTTTTATTCTTAAAGATAATGGAGCAAATATCAAATTTACTGTGCCAGAGAGTAGCCAATTTGGTAAAACTATAAAAGGGGACCCATTAACTACAGATGTTCAAAAAGGAAATTTCCGCCTAATTGAAGGAAATATACATTATGCTATTCGTAAGAGTGGTGAAAGCCCGTCTAAGGAAAATTCGTTCTCTTATCCTACTGTTAGAAATGCTATATGGGAGATTGGGCAGACTAAAAGTGGATCTTTAGAAGGGGCTATTAACTTTGGTGTGAAAGCTGATCCTTCGCTGTCTTATCATATTAGTTATGATTTGATTAAGAAAAAGGAACTAGAACTATTAAAGACACATGATCAGCAATACGTGTATAAAGAGATAATGTCACCATTAGTTAATTATGTACTACCTTCAATTGAGCCTGCAAAGCAAATACTTTCAAAAACAAAACCGATAACTATTAATGGATTCACGTTCCAAACGTTAAAATCAAGTGATTTAATATATCATGGTCCTGATAATGACGCCATTTATATTTATGATGGTAAAAGCTATCGTGAAGGTATTATGGTGAGAGAGTTAAAACCAGAAGAGTTAGCTAATCGTCATCAAATTAATTATAAATTGATACGATTCTTTATTATGTATAAGCCGTATTCTGATTATAAACCAATTCAATACGCAACAGTTTGGAATGATGCTACTCCGGCTATTTATATGGAAGTAGAACGCTCAACATCTAGAATGTACATTCAATCGCTATATGATGATAAATATTTATATACTCACTTTATAATGGCGGATCTAGATTATAAAACACCATCAAAAGACTTACGCGATATAGTTCAATATGTGGACAATGCAAATGACAAAGACAAGTATGCTAAAAGCCAAGCTGGGATGGGAGCTATGCCTAAAGGTATATATGAAAAATCATCTGGAAAATAAGGAGAAAATAGTCAATCTATAATATAATCTTGACTTGATTCTCAATTAGTTCATAAAAATATATATGTAAGTTTTACCACATATATTCACTATTACTATAGTAAAGTGTTTATATGTGGTATTTTTTATAGTAAAATGAAAAATACATGAGGTGTTTTGTTGGATATATTAAATCCATTTAAAAGAGGGGTCTTAATTTTGAATAAACTAATTATCTGTTCTGGCGTATTAAAACGACTGATTCTTTGTACTACTATAATTATGTTTTTAGTATTTCTTTTAATTAATGATAATATAATAGGAAGTATTTTATTTTCAGGAATAGTTATTTTGGTTACTGGGTATTATTTTAAAGTTCCTAGATATCTAATGTTATATATTCTAGGTGCTATAGGATTTTATGTTGTAACTAATTTTGTTTTACCAAGTATTGGTACTAATCTATTTTCCGAATTTATTTTTATGGATAAATATGGAGGTTTAGTTTATGCAAATATGTACACATTTTTGATCATTTTAATTCTTGAAATTTTAGAATATCCTAAAGAAATATTGGTCAAAATAGATAAGGATGATTTGTTTAGAGAACGGAAACTTGATTTATATAATATTAGAAAGCTGATAAAGGAAAATAAATCTAATTTACTTGGTATTGATGCTTTATGGGGAATGGGAAAAACCTCTTTAATAAATCATCTAATTAAAGAGGAAAACAATAACTTTAGATTTATAGTTATTGATGTATTATCTTTAAATTTAGATAATACAATCGATTTATTAATAAAAAAGATTAACTTCTTTTTATTGAAGGACGGTATTCGTAATTTTAGTGCAAGTCGATTATTGGCTATTCTACAAAATAAATATAAACCTTTATATAATGTATTGTTAGACGATGATGATTCATATTATGATATTTTTGAGTCATTTAAGGTGGGGATTAGTAGACTAAGAAAACCTATTATTGTTATTTTGGATGATGTGGATAGAATTAATCAAGTTGATCATTTAAAAAAACTATTTTTTATTAGCGAAAAATTAAGTAATTCTAGTAATGGTAACTTAAAATTTCTAATGCTTTATAATTCTGAAAAGTTACTAGAACAAGGCTTTAGTGAGATATATTTACAAAAATATATTCCTAATAAAGTCCGTTTAACTGATATGACTTTTTACTCTATTTTAAATACTTTAATAGTTCAAGACGTAGGATCGAATTCATTTATAAATAAAAATAGATATTTAATAGAGAAGATATTGTCAAGAATCCATAATCAGTTGAATTTATTAAATACTGAAGAGATTAATTCATATTTCCGAGATTATCATAATATAAGGACTATTAAGTTTTTTCTAGAAGAGTTAGAGTCAGTATCTTTAACAATGCCTGATAGTATGCAGAACCAGGTGATATTAAAAGAAACTTTAATTATAGCTTGTTATATTAAACATTTTATTCCGGAGATATATAATAGTCTAAATACAAATTTATCACTTTTAGATAATTTAAAGATAGAAGTTGATAATAATATTGTGCTACCACAAGGATTTAAGCATAAATTTCATTGTGGTTTAGCCAAATATTCAGACATTTCTCTGAAATTTAATAGACAAAACTTTATGAAAATGCTAGTTTATTTCCTTTTAAATATTCCTGAAGACATAGATTCTAATATTCAATCCTGGTATAAATATAAAAGATTAGAAACTGCATTGTATCACTATATAATGTTTGGATTAGATTATCAAATAAATTATGAACAAATTGCTTCTGGATTAAGAGATATTCTCAAGTCACCTACTTGGAAAATTGATGCCTATAATATATTCAAATTACATTTTTGGGGGAAAGATACATTGCAAGTATCTTATTTTTATAATATAGAACCTTGGATGGTATATTTAGACACATATAAAATTTTGATATATATTTGGACTAAAGATGAAGCAAATTTACATTATATTAAGCTGATAAGAGAATATTTCACTTCAAAACACCCAAAGATTTCATTAAATGGTGATGCAGTTGAGTTTTTTGTTAGTTTGCTTGATTCCATAGGTTTACATAAATTTAGTGCAGTATTAAACTGTTATTTAATATTGGCATTTAAATACTTTTATAAACAAAAGTCATTTTTAAATGAACACGATTTAATAAAGATTAAACGTAGCTTTTTAAAAGTTATTTTTGATTTAGGTTACACTAAAGATTCATATAATAAAAAACATGTGCATATATTGAATGATAATCAGCGATTAGATCTATGTATTACTGATGCCATAGAAGTTATAAAGATGGAAATTCAATTTATTCATGATAATATAGATACTTTCTCTAATTTAAAGTACTATATTTATCAGTATAAATTAATTAGAGTAACTCTAAAGTTATTAATGCGTTTAAAGTTTAATGATGTATCACAACAACAAAAAAAAATAAAGGATGTTGTTGGTTTACCAAACTATACTGATAAGCAATTTAATTCAGATATTCGTAGAAATTTATATACTCCTACTGATTTAAGACGTGAATTAGATCATCGTATTGTCTATAATAAACAAAAAGAAAGGAATATATATGATAACAGGAGAAATTAAAAATAAAGTAGATAAGATATGGGAGAATGTCTGGGCTGCAGGATTAACAAATCCTTTATCTGTAATTGAGCAAATTACATATTTGATGTTTATACGTGCATTGGATGATCAAGAAGTTAATAATATTCGTAGTAAGACTTTACTTGGTGCGGATGTAGAATTAATTTTCCCAGAGTCGGATATTGGCCAAGCTATGCGTTGGAGTAATTTTAAATTTAGAAATGCTGATGAAATCTATAATATTGTCTCTAATTTTGTATTCCCAGCGATTAAGGCTATGAAGCATGGGAAATTGCCAGATTTTGATGAGCATGGCAAGTTAATACCAATTCCTGATACTGATGATACAAAGGATGGTTTTGATTTCTTTGCTAAGCATATGTCGACCGCTACTTTTATCGTTCCGACCGCACAAGTACTTGAAAAAATTATTACAGGGTTAGATGATTTATATACTCATGACATTGCAAATTTAGATATGCAAGGTGATCTGTATGAATATATGCTCTCAAAATTATCCACAGCTGGAACAAATGGTCAATTTAGAACACCAAAGCATATTCGGGAGATGATGGTTAAGTTATTAAAGCCTTCACCTCAGGATATAATTTGTGATCCTGCCTGTGGTACAGCTGGGTTTCTAGTGTCTGCTGCGGAATATGTTCGAGCTAATCATAGTGAAAAAATGAATAAAAATGATTGGAAACACTATGAAAGTAACATGTTTAGTGGATTTGATACAGATACAACAATGCTTCGTATATCTGCTATGAACTTAATGTTACATTCCATCAAATATCCTCAAGTTGACTATAAAGATAGTTTATCAAAACAAAATGATATACATGATTCATATACTATTTGTTTAGCTAATCCACCTTTTAAGGGAAGTTTGGATGCAGCAACAGTTCATGGTGATTTACGAAGTATTACTAATAATACAAAAAAAACAGAACTCTTATTTTTGGCACTATTTTTAAGAATTTTGAAAAAAGGTGGTACTTGTGCTTGTATTGTACCAGATGGGGTACTATTTGGTTCATCTAAAGCACATGTAGCTTTACGAAAAGAAATTATTGAGAATCATCATTTGCGTGCAATTATATCTATGCCTTCAGGGGTTTTTAAACCCTATGCAGGTGTGTCTACTGCGATTATGATTTTTACAAAAACCCAAGCTGGTGGAACCAATAATGTTTGGTTTTATGATATGAAAGCAGATGGTTTTAGTTTAGATGATAAACGACAACCTGTTGAAGATAGTGACATTGCTGATATTATTGATCGTTTCGAACATATTGATAGTGAAAGTGAACGGAAGCGTACTGAACAAAGCTTCTTAGTACCTAAACAAGAAATCGTGGATAATGGATATGATTTATCTATTAATAAATACAAAGAGATTGAATATATCCCGGTCGAATATCCTCCAACTAGCGAAATATTAGCTAATATTAAGGCCTTAAATGAGCAAATTATGGCTGATACAATTGAGCTAGAACGATTATTAAATGAATAAATTCATATTTGGTGAGATAATATGTATTTAAAAGACCTTGCTGATATTCAAATGGGGCAATCACCTGAATCTAAGTTCTATAACTATGATAAAATAGGACTTCCTTTTTATCAGGGAAAAGCAGATTTTGGTAGAATTAACCCTACGCCAAAAATGTGGTGTAGTAAATCTAAAAAGGAGGCTAAACCAAATGATATCTTGATTTCAGTTAGGGCCCCTGTCGGAGATTTAAATATAAATAATGAGCAAAGTTGTATTGGTAGAGGCTTAGCTGCAATAACATGTAAATCTGATGTTGATATGATGTACTTATATTATCATTTAAAATATTTGAAGCCTCAATTAAGTCACATATCAACAGGAAGCACATTTGAGTCAATTAATAAAAGTCAATTAGAAAATTTAATCATTAAATATAAATCCTATACTGAACAAATTAAGGTTAGTAATACTCTACAAGTTGTGCAACGACAAATAGATGTTAAAGAGAGTCTATTAAGATTATATGATTTACTTATTAAATCCCGATTTGTTGAAATGTTTGGAGATCCTAATGCATCTAGAACTAAATATAAATTAGTACCTATTCATATGGTTACAGGCTGTATGGTACCAGGCAGAGACAAACCTAAAAGTTTTACAGGTGAAATCCCCTGGATAACAATTAATGATTTAAATATCAATGGATATACAAATAAGTCAAAACTAGGACTAGGATTAACTATAGATGAAGTTAAAGAAGTAAATCGAAAGTGTGTTCCACAGGGGAGTGTTTTGATGAGTTGTGTGGGAAATTTAGGGTTATGTTCTATCGCCAGTGTTGATCTTGTAATAAATCAACAACTGCACTCTTATCAATGTAATGAGCTTATTAATAATTTGTATTTGATGTATTATTTATCTTTTAAAAATGCTTATATGAATAAAGTAGCTAGTAGTACAACGGTTTTATATATGAATAAGAACGCATGTAATAATATTCCAGTACTACTACCTCCAATAGAATTACAAATTAGCTTTGCAAAGTATTTAAATCAAATCAACAAATTGAAATCTGATGTTGAAAAGTCTATTGATGAGACTCAGTTATTAATGGACTCATTAATGCAAGAATATTTTGGTTAAGATTCTTTTGGTATACTAATATAAAAAGAAAGAGGTATACCTATGCAACAGTTGATCAATGATATTTTACATGATATGAGTGAGGTTTTATCTGCTAAAGATTTGTATGCTTTACAGATTGTTTTACAAAAGAAACTAAATACACAGAACAATCAAACATATCCATATACTAATATTGAGTATATGGATATGTTTATTTCTGCTAAAAGAATTGAAGGATGTTCAGAACGAACTTTAGCTTATTATAAAGCTACTATTGAACATATGCTTAGTATAATAGTTATGCCATTACGCCAAGTTAATACTGATGATTTGAGAGCTTATTTAGCAGAATATCAGTTAAGAAATAATTGTAGTAAAACCACTGTAGATAATATTAGAAGAAATCTTTCTAGTTTCTTTTCATGGCTTGAGGCGGAGGATTATATAATTAAAAGTCCAATTAGACGGATTCATAAGATAAGAACGGGTAGTAAAGTTAAAGAAACATTATCTGAAGAGTGTATTGAAAGACTTCGAGATTCATGTTTACATATTCGTGATTTAGCAATGATAGATCTTTTGTACTCAACAGGTATTCGAGTCGGTGAATTAGTAAACCTTAATATAGGTGATATAAATTTTGAAGAAAGAGAATGTATTGTTTATGGTAAAGGGAATAAACAACGTAAGGTATATTTTGATGCTAAAGCTAAAGTTCACCTTAAACGATACTTGGAACAAAGAACTGATTATAATGATGCATTATTTGTCACATTAGATAGTCCTTTTGAAAGATTAAAAATTAGTGGTGTAGAAATTAGACTTAGAAAATTAGGTCGATTAGCTTTATTAGATCAGCGGGTACATCCTCATAAGTTCAGACGGTCTATGGCAACAAGGGCTATTGATAAAGGCATGCCTATTGAACAAGTACAGAAGTTATTAGGACATCAACAAATTGATACTACAATGCATTATGCAATGGTTAATCAATCCAATGTAAAAATATCTCATAGAAAATTTATGGGATAATCAAATTCATATTTGGTGAGATGAATGAAGATAACTTTAGGTGAAGTAGGTACATATATTAATGGCTATGCATTTAAACCTAGTGATTGGGGGACTAGTGGATTACCTATAATTCGAATACAAAATTTGACTAATCAAAATACTGAACCCAATTATTTCGATGGTCCGTATAATTCAAAGTTTGAAGTTAATAAGGGAGATATTTTAATTGCTTGGTCGGGTAGTTTAGGTATACATATCTGGCAAAAAAATAAGGCATTATTAAATCAGCATATTTTTCGTGTTGAATTTAATAAGTGTGATATTGATAAAATGTATTTTTATTATGCTGTAAAATACAATATTCATAAGATGCTACACTTAACTCATGGTGCAACTATGAGACATATCATTAAAAGTGATTTTGAGCAGATAATAATTCCTTATCCTAGTTTAGAGGCTCAAGCTAAAATATCAAAAGTATTAAATTATCTCGATCAGAATATTATAAATTATAGAAATATTCTGATAAACTTGGAGTTATTAATTAAATCCCGATTTGATGAATTTAATAAGAATAATGACGATGTAAAAGTTTTAAAATTAGAAGCCATTTGTACTTCAATTGTTAGAGGACCTTTTGGAAGTGCTTTAAAAGTAGAAAATTTTGTAAAAAAATCAGATACAAGTGTGAAAGTTTATGAGCAGTCAAATGCTATACAAAGATCTGCAGCTATAGGAAGTAGATATATTTCAAGAGAGCATTATAAATCATTAAGACGTTTTAAGTGTAAGCCTGGGGATATAATAATGAGCTGCTCTGGAACAATAGGTAAGCTGTTTATATTACCTAATGATGCAGAAGAAGGAATTATTAATCAAGCTCTATGTAAATTTACATTGGGGAAAGATTTATTGCCAGAAGTATTTTTACTTTATATGGATATCTTGATTGGCAATATTGAAACAAAAGGCTCTGGAATTAAGAATATTTCTGCCGTTAAATTTATAAAGAATCTTGAAATACCAGTTCCTCCGATTGAAGCACAAAATAAGTTATTAATTGAGTTAAATCAAATCAACAAATTGAAATTTGCCTAAATAGTGTATAATTAAACTAAGTATTATATAAAACAGATGAAGTTACATGTATAGGGGATTATATATGGCTAATTTTGATTTTCTTAAGGATATAGTTGAGTATAAAGTTTTTGCAGATGCAGCTATTGAGGCGGAGCGTGTCTTTCACTCATCACCATCCATGTGTGCAATTGGATGTCGTAAGGCGTTAGAGTTAGCCGTAAAATGGGTATATACAGCGGATACTAGCATGATTGTGCCTTATAAGGATAACCTTCAATCACTTTTACATGCTAAATCCTTTAAAGATGAGTTGCCTGAATCTTTGTGGCGTGAATTACAGCCAATTGTAAAAATGGGTAATTTGGCTGTTCATTCTGATACTAAGATTTTGCCAAGAACCGCTATTATTTCATTACAAGGATTATTCAATTTTATTGAATGGATAGATTATTGTTATGGGTATAACTATGTAGAGCGTACATTTGATGAGAATGTAATTCCTAAGACTATAGTTCCTGTTGATGTTAAGAAAATTAAGGAACAAGAAAGTTTGATTGCTCAAAATGCTCAACAAATTGAAAATCTATATTTAGAAATTGAAAAGCTTTCAAAATTATTATCTTCCGCAAAATCTGAGCATGTTTTAATGCGTAGTTTACCTAAAGTACCTGAAACTGAGGCTGAAACACGTAGATATATCATTGATGTTGATCTTAAATTAATGGGATGGGAGTTTGACGGACCTAATAAAAATGTGTTTGAAGAGTTTAAAGTTTCAAATCCATATGTTCCAGGTGGCTCAAATCTTAGTGTTGATTACGTATTAATGGGCCGTGATGGTAAACCTCTAGCATTAATTGAAGCTAAGAAAACTAGTCGTAATATAAATGATGGTAAGACACAGGCATTAGCTTATGCAAATGCATTAGAACGTGAATATGGACAACGTCCGATTATTTTCCTATCTAATGGGTATGAAACTCATATGTGGGATGATCTTGAATGGAATATGAGGCGTGTAAGTAGTGTATATGGTGTAAGTGACTTAGAACGACTTATTGTACGAAGAAAATTAGACAAGCCTATTTTAAGTACTATCCCAATTAATGATGATATTTCAGCACGCTATTATCAAAAGGAAGCTATTAGGGCTGTTTGTCATAATCTTGAAAACAAGATTAGAAGAAGCCTACTTGTTATGGCGACTGGTACAGGGAAAACCAGAACTTCAGTAAGCTTAGTTGATGTGCTTTCCCGTAGTAATCAAGTGACGAATGTATTGTTTTTAGCAGATAGAATTGCATTAGTAAGTCAAGCTAAGGATGCATTTAGAGAACATTTACCATCTGCATCGTTATGTAATTTATGTGAAAGTAAAGATGATAAAAATGCTCGAATAGTTTTTTCAACATACCCTACAATATTAAATGCTATCGAGAAATCATTAGATGGAGAAGGTAAGCGCTTATTTACTCCTGGTCATTTTGATTTAATCATTGTAGATGAAAGCCATCGTAGTATTTTTAAAAAATATAGAGCTATATTTGAATATTTTGATGCCATTCTTGTTGGTTTAACTGCTACACCTAAATCTGAGGTGGATAGAAATACTTTTGATTTCTTTGAAGTTGAAAATGGCGTTCCTACATATGCATATAGCTATGATGAGGCTATTAAGGATAATTATTTAGTACCATATTATAATTTTGAGATAGAATCAAAGTTTTTAACAGATGGCATTGTTTATGATGAGCTTTCAAAAGAAGACCAAGAACGACTAGAAGATGAAGCTTTAGAGCAGACAGGAGAATTTCAAGGTGATTATTCTGCTACGGAAGTAAATTCTATTATTTATAGTACAGACACAATAGATCATGTTCTCAGAGAACTGGATCAGAATGGTATAAAGACTCATAATGGAGATTCTTTAGGTAAAACAATTATCTTTGCTCAGAATAAAAAGCATGCTTATTTAATTGAAGAGAGATTTAATTTATTATACCGTTCTTCAAAAGGAAAAAAAGCACGTGTTATTGTTAGCTCTGATCAACATGCATTGCATTTAATTGACCAGTTCAAATTCTCAGACGGTGAACCAGATATAGCCATTTCAGTAGATATGTTAGATACGGGAATTGATGTACCGGCATGTGTTAATCTGGTATTTTTTAAACGTATAAAATCAAAGACTAAATTCTGGCAAATGATAGGTCGTGGCACTCGGCTCTGTCCAGAAGTGGAGTTTTTTGATAAAAATAATGGTGATTACGTAGGCAAGAAGTACTTCTATATCTTTGATTACTGTAAAAATTTTGAGTATTTTAGAAATCAAAAAAATACGGTAGAGGTAAAAGGTAATAGTGCTACATTAGGTGAAAGAATCTTTGCTAAGCGTGCTCAAATTATTGCACGACTACAAACTGAAAAATACGGCAGTGAAGAATATCAAAGCTGGCGCTCAGATCTTGTAGATGAGTGCTATAAAGAAATTACTGATTTAGAAGTAACAAAACCGGTTGTTCGTTTACAGTTAAAATATGTAGATAAATATAGTGTAAAAACGTCATTTGATTATTTATCAAATATTGATGAGCATGACTTAATTACTTATGTTGCACCTTTAATTTGTGCTGACGTTAAAGAGAATTTGGCACGAGGATTTGACAACTTTGTATACGAAGGAATTTTAAATCTCTTTAATGGTCAATCTCTTGACTATTTTAAGAAACGTGTAATAACTCTTTCCAATACTTTACTACAAAAAATTAGTATCGAACAAATTAGACAAAAACAAGACTTCTTGAAGTTAATAAAAGAGGATGCATATTGGCAAATTGTTGATGCATTGCAGCTAAATCATCTAAGAAAAGAACTCAGAGATTTAATTCAGTTTCTTGATGTTGCAGAGCGTAGGGTTATTATAACAACAATTTCAGATTCAGTATTATTAACCAGAGAAGGCGATACTTTTATGCCTGAAGTTTTTGAGAGCTATAAAGAAAAAGTGGAGTCTTATTTCTTATCACATCAAGATCATCCAACAATTCAAAAACTAATTAATAATAATCCAATTAATGAAGAAGACTATAAAGCGTTAAAACACATTTTTACTCATGATTTGGGTAGTCCTAAAGATTATGAAGAACATTTTAAAGATAAAGAGTTTGGATTAGTTGTTCGAGATATTGTAAAAATGAGACCAGAAGCTGCTGAAAAGGCCTTCTCAGATTTGATTAATAGCAAATCTATGAATATTAATCAGATTAATTATCTAAAACAAGTTATTAACTATATTGCTGTTAATGGATATATGGAATCTCCTAAAATTCTTTCTGAAGCACCATTTGATAGACCGTTTGATATATGGAAACTTTTTGATCAAGCTGAAGCCGTTGAAATTGCAAATATAGTTAAGCAGATAAAAAATAATGCTTGTTTAGATATAAATGAGAAAATGTAGGAGGCAATAATGATGCCTGATATTAGTTGGGGGATTAAGATTTTAGAGCTAATAAATAAACCTCAAATATATTGGGGCTTAGGTATTACTTCGAGCTTAATGTTATTTTTACCAGATAAGGTTTTAGCTCAACTAGGCTTATTAATAATAATTGATGAGTATAGACCATATATTGGTATGGGTTTAATCATATCTTTAGTATTAATAATAATCAGTGGTGTGAGGTATTTATATTTAGCTTGGGATAGATATACGCATAAACCAGAGTATTTAATTAAGCAATTTTTTAAAAAAGAAGTTACATTAGATGAGATTAGATTTCTTGTGAATAATTATTATGATGTTAAAGAGGATAGATTTAAATTATCGAAGGAACTTTCGTTGATGGAGGGAATTAAAAAGAACCTTCAATTAAAAGGAGTTTTATATCAAAGTAGTAATTTGATGGATTATAATTTAGTTGTACCTTTTAATTTAAATCCTAAAGCTATTTCTATATTAGAAAAAGCAAAATTTCGAGGGGATATCAAGATAGAGATTCAAGATGAAGAAATTGTAGACGTATGGTCTAAGATACCGTTACTTTAAATATAATCTCAATATAACTCATGTAAGTTATGATTATAATAAAGTGATTTAATTTTAATTTAATTGGAGTAATAGTGATGTATTTTGACACATTAGATTCAGAAGCAAAAGTATCGTATTTGATTAAGCCTATCTTGATGGTATTACAAGAAGCTGGTGGTCGGTTAGATCGTTCTGAAATACGTGAACGTATTTGTGATATGGATGAACATATTGCGGAATTTGAACAGAAAATTTATACTTCTAAGAAAACAGGAAATCAATATAAGAAGTTCGATTTTAAGTTTAATTTTGCAATTAAAGAATTAGAATATGTGAAGTTAATCAATTATACCAAGTACAATCCACAAATTACATTAACACAGGCAGGATTATCTCTTAATGTATCTCAATTAGATGTAGAGTTAGATGTTAGAGATAAAGCAAAGGCCTATTGGGAAGAAACTAGTGCAAAAAGAAAGATTAAAAATAGTATTATTTCTAATCCGGAAGCAGATGATGAAGAAGCTGATGCAGATGTTATAGATAATGATCCTATTGATGATTTTAAAACAAAATTACAAGAGGCTATTAATAATATGTCACCTGCGAAGTTTGAACAATTCTCAAGGGCTTTACTAACTGAAATGGATGTTAAATTTACAGAGAAAAGTATTAAAATTTCAAATGATGGTGGTATAGATGGTTATGGATACCATCGAGATGAAGATGATTTTAGGACTACACGAGTAGTTATTCAATGTAAGCGTTATAATGCAGGTAAAGTCGGAGAACCTGAAATCAACCAATTCCTTGGTGCTATGAGTAAGTTTCAAGCTGATTATGGGGTATTTATAACTAATAATCTTTTTACTGAACAAGCACGTCAAGCCGCAGCTGAAGGTAAACCTATAACACTGATTGATGGCAGTGAACTGATTAAGCTTGTAATGAAATATGAGCTATATATTACACCAGTTAAAACATACTTATTAGATGACTTTTATCTAGATGTATAAAATCTTATCAGATAATTAGCATCTACTAAAAAGACCTGATTGTTTGAACTGCACCCCAAAAATTGGACAAAATTTTTGGAGGTGCAGTTCAGTATACAGAATTCTTATGGCATCTTATTTGATGGTGCATGGTTATGGGAAGAATATATTAATATATTATTAAGTT
>OGCX01000594.1_pt1 | contig 15789 bp, 10 predicted proteins | sample 1570261 | NCBI WGS metagenome assembly OGCX01 (sample SAMEA2582161, study PRJEB24529) | metagenome | biome: Human gut stool | place: China | collected 2011 | reverse complement strand
TGAGCTACCCATAAATTATCGTTGCTATCGATCGTCATCCCGTCAGGAGCCCCTGAACCGGGAGGTAAGGTGACGGCAACGCCATCAAACAGGATTTCGCCTGTCTTTTCATCATACCGGTAACGAGCCACCTTACCGGTCGGAGTATCATTGTAATACATGTATTTCTTATTGGCCGACCAGACAATCCCGTTGGAGATGGTAACTTTCTCCAACTTGGTCTCCACCGTTCCGTCAGGCACAACCGTATATAATGTTCCGGCACCTTTAGGCGCCCCGAATCCCATCGTTCCGATCCATAAACGGCCTGCCGGATCACATTTTCCGTCATTACATCTTACTTTTCCTTCATAATCGGGAATAGGTGCCACAGATGACAAACTTCCGTCATTCAAGTTCACCCGTACAATCTCATCCTGAAGAGAGACAACCACCGTGCTGTCCGTCTCCGGCACCACCGTCGAAACCATACGGTCGAACTCCCACGTTTTACAGTCCTGCTTGTCCGGATAATATTCATACAAGGTCTTTCCTTCGATATCAACCCAGAATAGGGTATTTCTGTCCGGATGCCAGATAGAACCTTCACCGGTTGTTGCTTCTGCTTTAAATGCCAGATCCGACTGGATCATTTTAGGAGCCGAGGAACATGATGTTCCTGAAAGAAAAGGGACTGTTAACATAAGGGTCACTATTAAATTTTTCATGGTAAATAATCAATTTCGCTGCTCATTATATCAATGCAAATATAAAGTATTTTAATCATTCATAAAGAATAGGCAGGAATTTATTCCTAAAGAAAAAAAGTATTCGTCCCGCCCGGTAACCCGCCGGCAACAGTGTTTTTAACCTGCAATCAGATTGTTTCACTTATTACCTTTAGGAGAAACAGTTGTTTCACTATGATGAAACAACTTGTTCCTAGTAATGAAACAACTGTTTCTACCTAATGAAACTATATACACATGCCTAGGTAATACTATTTTCCTCCTAAAACAGATCCGAACAGGCACAGGGTATCATGTTAAAAGTCCTAATCTTAAGTCTAAAAGGTCGATGTAACGAATTTATTATGTAAATTTGCCGTTCTAATAAAAATAACCAATGGGTGTAGTAATTAAAGAAGTTACCAGCAAAAAAGAACTGAAGAAATTCGTTAAGTTCAATATTGATTTATATAAAGACAACCCCTACCATATACCGGGATTGATCGAGGAGGAGATGGTTACACTGGACAAGAAGAAGAATCCGGCATTCGAAGTTTGCGATGCCATCTATTTTCTTGCCTACAAAGACGGTAAAATCGTCGGCCGTATCGCCGGAATGATTAACCGCCGTAGTAACGAAGTGTGGAACCAACAGCGCGCCCGCTTCGGTTTTCTGGATTTCATCGATGACGCAGAAGTCGTAGACGCTTTGTTCAACGCCGTTGAAAAATGGGCTAAAGAACAAGGAATGAAAGAGATTCACGGCCCGCTGGGATTTACGGATATGGATCATGAAGGTATGCTGATCGAAGGATTCGACCAACTCGGAACCATGGCCGCCATCTATAACTTCCCTTATTACCCGCAGCATCTGGAACGTATGGGATACGAAAAAGATCAGGATTGGCATGAATTTAAAATATATATCCCGGAAGGTGGACCCGACAAACACCTGCGCATCGGAGAAATAGTAAAAAAGAAATATGGCCTTAAAACAATGAAGTTCAAAAAGACGAAAGAGATATGGCCGTATGCACAAAAGATTTTTGAAACACTGAACGAAGCGTATGCACCATTATACGGTTTTGCTCCACTGACCCAGAAGCAGATCGACTATTATGTAAAAATGTATATCCCGATGATCCGTCTGGATCTGGTGACTCTTATCATCAGAGAAGAGGATGACACCGTAGTCGGTTTCGGAATCTCATTACCCAGCCTTTCACATGCCATGCAAAAGGCAAAAGGACATTTATTTCCTTTCGGCTGGATACACCTGCTGAAAGCATTGAAAACAAAGCCCAAAGTGATCGACTTGTATCTGACGGGAGTATTGCCTGAATATCAGAACAAAGGGGTAAACGCATTGCTGTTCAACGACCTTATTCCCGTATATATCGGTTTGGGTGTCGAATATGCCGAAAGTAATCCGGAATTGGCAAGCAACAATGCCGTACAGGCCCAATGGGACTATTTCAAACGTGAACATCACAAAACAAGAAGAGCATTTATCAAAAAACTAAAATAAGGATTTTCTATGGAAGAACTGAATTCAACAATGCAACAACCGACAGCGTATAATGACGACGATATCAAGACGCTGGACTGGATGGAACATATCCGCCGGCGCCCTGGTATGTATATTGGTAAACTGGGAGATGGTAGCTATGCGGATGATGGGATCTATGTATTGCTGAAAGAAGTACTCGATAACTCCATCGACGAATATATGATGGGGTATGGCAAAACTATAGAAGTGACCGTCGAAGAAGGAACTGTTTCCGTCAGGGACTATGGTCGTGGCGTTCCGCTGGGAAAGGTGGTCGACGTATCCAGTAAAATGAACACTGGTGCCAAGTACGACAGCAAGGCATTTAAAAAGTCTGTCGGACTGAACGGTGTCGGTATCAAGGCCGTGAATGCCCTGAGCAGCTATTTCCTGATTACCAGCTTCCGCGAAGGAGAGTGTAAACGGGTCGAATACAGCAAAGCCATCATTACAGAGGAGTCTGGAATCCAACCGACTGAAGAAGCAAACGGAACACTTATCTATTTCATTCCGGACAAGGAAATCTTCAAAGAATATCAATACAAGGACGAATTCATAGAAAGCCTTTTGAAGAATTACGTCTTTCTGAATTCGGGCCTGACCATTATGTTCAATGGCAAGAAATTCCATTCACGCAACGGACTGGTCGACCTGTTGAACGAAAATATGACCACCGAGTCTTTATATCCGATCATTCATCTGAACGGAGAAGATATCGAAGTGGTTATCACACACAGTAACCAATACGGTGAAGAATATTATTCGTTCGTAAACGGACAATACACGACTCAGGGCGGAACGCATCTTTCCGCTTTCCGCGAAACGCTGGGACGTGTCATCAAAGAATATTATAATAAAAACTTCGAATATTCGGACATCCGTGCCGGTATCGTTGCCGCCATCAGTATTAAGGTGGAAGAGCCTGTGTTCGAGAGCCAGACAAAAACCAAGCTGGGTTCGAAAGATATCGGTCCCGAAGGTCCTACCGTGGCAAAATTCGTCGGCGACTTTATCAAGAAAGAACTCGACAACTACCTGCATAAGAACACAGATACTTCGGAAGCCCTGCTTCGCAAGATCCTTGAATCGGAAAAGGAACGTAAAGCGATTGCCGGTGTAACGAAACTGGCCCGTGAACGAGCTAAGAAGGCGAACCTGCATAACAAGAAACTCCGTGACTGCCGCATCCACCTCAACGATGCCAAAGGCGACCGGACAGAAGAAAGTTGTATCTTCATCACCGAGGGTGACTCGGCCAGCGGATCGATCACCAAAAGCCGTGACCCGAACTTTCAGGCTGTTTTCAGTCTACGCGGTAAACCGCTTAACAGCTACGGCCTGACTAAAAAGATCGTTTATGAGAACGAGGAATTCAACCTACTGCAAGCCGCCCTCAATATTGAAGACGGACTGGACGGTCTGCGGTATAATAAAGTTATTATCGCTACCGATGCCGACGTCGACGGTATGCATATCCGGTTACTGCTGATCACGTTCTTCTTGCAGTTCTTCCCCGACCTGATCAAACGGAATCATGTCTATATCCTGCAAACCCCGCTTTTCCGTGTACGCAACAAACAAAAAACGTATTATTGCTACACCGAAGAAGAACGTCTGGCTGCAATCCAGGCAGTAGGAAAGAATCCGGAGATCACCCGATTCAAAGGTCTGGGAGAGATTTCACCGGACGAGTTCAGAAACTTTATCGGCAAGGACATGCGTCTGGACCCGGTAACGATGAAAAAAGAAGACCTGGTTAAAGATATGCTCGAATTCTATATGGGTAAAAACACCATGGAAAGACAGAACTTTATTATTGACAATCTGGTTGTAGAAGAAGACGTTGTCAATTGAAAATTAAATATTGAACATTGAAAATGAAAAAGCGTATCGCTTTGTTCCCCGGAACGTTCGATCCTTTTACGATCGGACACCAATCGTTGGTAAGCCGTGGGCTAGCCCTGGTTGACGAGATCATCATTTCTATCGGTATTAACGATAAGAAGCAGACTTACTTCACACTTGAAAAACGCTTGGAAGCGATCCGGTGTCTTTATAAAGACGAACCACGGGTAAAAGTGATGTCGTATAACTCACTGACTGTCGATTTTGCAGAAGAAGTCGGTGCCGAATTCATTATGCGCGGTATCCGTACCGTCAACGATTTCGAGTATGAAAAAAGTATTGCCGACGTCAACCGGAAGTTGAGCGGTATTGAAACATTCATTCTTTTTACAGAACCCGAACATACACACATCAGTTCCAGTATTGTACGTGAATTGTTGCGGTATGGCAAAGATATTTCTCCCTTCGTTCCGAAGGAGACCAATTTATATTGACTATTTACGAAACAAAAATTAAAATGAAACGAATCGTAGTATCCCTGCTCGTTGCGATGATTGCCATCACAACGGCTGTGGCCCAGAAACCGAATCAGGATGCCCGCAAATTATCCATGGCTTTATATGCCATCTCGAATCTATATGTAGATCCGGTGGATGATTCCAAGCTGGTAGAAGATGCGATCATCGGTATGCTGGAAAAGCTGGACCCACATTCAAACTATATGGATCCGGAAGAGACAAAAGAGATGACCGAACCTTTGCAAGGCAACTTCGACGGTATCGGTATCCAGTTCAATATGCTGACCGATACCTTATATGTCATTCAGGTAATTCCCGGCGGTCCGTCCGAAAAGGTCGGCCTGATGGCTGGCGACCGTATCATCATGGTCGACGACACCCTGATAGCCGGTGTAAAAATGAAGACGACCGACATCATAAAACGTCTGCGTGGTCCGAAAGGAACTGAAGTGAACATCAAGGTATTGCGAAATAAGAATCCGGAACTGATCGAATTCAAGATCATACGCGGAAAGATACCCGTAACCAGCCTGGACGCCGCTTATATGGCAGACAAACAGACCGGCTACATCAAACTGAACCGTTTTGCCGCCTCATCAGCCGATGAGTTCCGCGACGCACTTGCCAAGTTGCAAAAACAAGGTATGAAAAACCTGATCCTCGACCTGCAAGGTAATGGTGGCGGTTATCTAAATATTGCCATCGAACTGGCAGACGAGTTTCTCGATAAAGACAAACTGATCGTGTATACCGAAGGTAACAAACAGCCGCGCGACGAAGCCAAATCGACAGCCAAAGGCAATTTTGAAGAAGGCCGTCTGGTCGTTATGGTAGACGAATCATCTGCCTCTGCCAGCGAAATCCTTTCGGGTGCCGTACAGGATTGGGATCGTGGTGTCGTAGTAGGACGCCGTACATTCGGTAAAGGTCTGGTTCAGAAACCGATCCCGATGCCGGACGGTTCTATGATCCGTCTGACAGTAGCCCGGTATTATACGCCTACCGGACGTAGTATCCAGAAACATTACGAAAACGGTAAACTGGAAGATTACCAGCATGACCTGATCGACCGTTATAATCGCGGCGAGCTAATGAGTGCCGACAGCATCCATTTCCCGGATTCTATGAAATACAACACACTGGAAACCAAACGTATCGTTTACGGCGGTGGCGGTATCATGCCGGACGTTTTCATTCCGGTAGACACAACCCGTTATACGGATTATCACCGCAACCTGGTTGCATCCGGTCTTGTAAACCGTGTTTCCATGAGTTACCTGGACCGTAACCGTGCGGCAATGAACAAGAAATATCCGAAATTCAGCCAGTACAAGAAAGACTTTGTTGTCCCCGAAGAAACTCTTCAGGAGTTAATTAATCTGGGTAAAGAAGATAAGATCGAATATAAAGAAGAAGAATACAACCGTTCAAAACCGCTTATCGCCTTACAGATAAAGGCTTTGATAGCCCGTGACCTGTATGATATGGCAGAATATTTCCAGGTAATCAATGATGATAATGCCAGCTTCAAAGAAGCACTCCGCATTATTAATGATGAAGAAGTCTATAATAAAGAATTGGGTAGGTAACACGTACATTAATATATATAAGAAGAGGTGGTACATTGGCTTGAAGCCTTTGCACCACCTCTTCCATTTTTTACCAGCCCGAAAAAAAGCCAGGAAACACCTCAAAAAAGTCAGGTCTTTACATTTCAAAACATAGGACCTTTATCTGACACTCACCACTTCACCACGTAAATACTTATATTTTTTCCAACAGATGCAACTATCCAAATTACTATCGCATCATATTTATAAAACTATAAACAACTAATTATTATGAAACTATTCATCCATACCCTTGTCTCGACAGCTCTGATTGCTGTAAGTTTTTGTCTGTTTTCCTGTGATGACAATACCGAAGGCTTCGGTTCGACAGGGAGAGACGGTCTCCCCAGTGCATTCAAAACAGAGAATCAAACAACCTACCTATCGTATTCCGGTAACCGGTTGCTACAAATGATGAACCAAGACGGTTTCACCACTACTTTCAACTACGAAGGCAATGAACTTCGCGGTATCTCCTACGCTCCTCCTGCAGATCCCAATATTGCTGACGGAAACGGCTATACAGGCTTCGAAAAGGAAGGAAATAAAATCATTGTAAAACAAAGTGGAGAACCAAGCATGGATATTTCCTATAATCAGAAAATTGAACTGGACGGGAACGGCTTTCCTACAAAAATAACAGATCTGGGGGCATTTCAAATGACTAGCGAAGGGTATAAGAAAGTATGGGATGGAAAATATTACTATGCCTTTACTTTCGAGCCATCTACGAAAAACCTGTTAAAACTCGAAAAGTTCAACCTCAAAGATTCGGCACTTATCACGACCTCTAGTTTTCAATACAGTGACCAACCCGGTTCAATGAGCCAAGTGGAATTACCGTTATGGTTCTTCAGTTGTCATTCACTTACATCAGGAATATCTTCCCGCCAGTACCTCAATTATCGGAACACACTTACGGAAGAAACCGTGACAGATGGAAAAACCGGCAACACCCATACGACTTATTACAAATATACTTATAATAAGAACGCATATCCGGTAGCTGTTGACAATGGAGAAGAGAAAATGGATATAAGATATTGACCGGTAATAACGAAGTTAATAATCATAAGAACGTAGGGGTAAACTCTATTCCAAGAGCACGAGCAATACGAAAAAAGCTCGAAATCTGAATATCAGTTTCCCCTTTTTCTACACGGGCAATATAACTTCTAGCTGTACCAACCTTTTCCGCCAACTCTTGTTGGGTGATCTTTAGCTGTTTCCGACGATCACGCAGTATCTCACCATAATACCATGCGATTGATTTCTCATGAAAAGCTGTACGGGATTCGGTTCCAAGTTCCCCATATTTATTATCCAATAATTCACCTGCTGTATGCAGTTTACTCAACTTATTTTCATCTAACTTTCTCATAACTCAAAGTCTTTTAATATCCGTTCTGCTATTTTTATTTGCTTATTATAGTCTTTCGTAGATTTCTTCAGAAATCCATTCAAAAGTAATATTTTCTTTGAAAGAATGATATTATCATCATCAACAGCAAAAAGAATAGTCCTATATTCATTAGTACTAACAGACACTCTCATTTCGTATAAATCTGTATTTTCCAGGTGTTTTACAAACTTCGTACTCAGCACATATTCAGTTCTGATAACATCATCGTATGCTCAAACTTAGCCTTCACTTTATCCTGCAACATATCATAGAACTTTACAAACTCATCCGAGAAATATAATTCACGTATATCGTTATCTTTTTTACTTGTTGCTTTCATCTCGCAAATGTAACTAATTAGATACAGCTAAACAAGCATAATATAAACTCTTGAAAATATTTAACTCTGATTATTATCTTAAAACTTACGAGATATCCGATATCAACCAACAATGAATCACAACTCTACAATCAGTATATCATCTTTGTAGGCTTCACATTCCCCGACAATCTTCCCTTCGGGAGACAAGAGGTAAGAATCGCCTGCATAGATGATACCTCCCAGATCAGTCCCGGCACAATTGACTGCGATAATATTGGCCTGATTCTCTATAGCCCGTTCACGAAGAAGACGATTCCAATCATCACGCCGGGACTCCGGCCAGTTCGCTATATAAATAGCCGTATCATAGCGGCCTTCATTCCGGCTCCAATCCGGGAAGCGGAGATCGTAACAGATATAAGTAGCCAAACGGTGTCCTTTCCAGTTCAGAACCAACTGCTTTTCTCCGGGAGAAAAACTTCCTTTCTTAAAACAGTTATGTTTGTCATAATATTCATAATGCCTATCAGGAAAGACAGCAAGTAAGCGATTATAAAATTTCCCTTCTTCTTTATATATTGTAGAGCCGATTATCAAGGCTCCGCTACCAGCCGCCCATTCCTTCATTTTCTCAATGACAGTCGGGTAATAACCCGCTATTTCATCTTTCGTCTGTACAGCGACTTCCTTATCCTTCTTTTTCATTTCGCATCCGGAAACAAACAACTCGGGGAACACAATCATATCACATCCCCGGCATTTCTCTACCCGCTTCTGAAAAGCTTCAAGGTTTGCATCAACATCTCCCCATGCAAGATGTGCTTGTACCAAGGCGACCCGACAGGTTTCTTTCGTTTGTGCCTGAACGGCCATATTAACCAATAAAATAAGAACAGTCAGCAGACATTTCATACATTCACAGGATTTAGAGACAGGCGCAAATATAAAAATAATGTACCACAACGCGACCGAAACAACCGGATTATATAAGAAATCTACCTATCTTTGTCTACTATCTTTCTCCAAAGAAGACGAGTAAAAACACTTAAACTAAAAAAATGATTTTATCAGAAACAGAAACTTTAATCTGGGATTGGAACGGAACGTTATTAGACGATGTAGAAGTAAACGTCAAGGTTATCAACGAAATGCTCTCAAAAAGGGATTTACCCCTACTGGATATAAATACCTATAAAGAGATATTCTGCTTCCCCGTCAAACAGTTCCATATCCGGATAGGCATCGACTTCGAAAAAGAATCGATCGAAGAGATATCCGCAGAGTATATGGAACGTTATAAAAACTACGAGAAAGATATAAAGCTGCATGTTGATGTCCCTTTTATCCTGGATGCGATCAATGCAAAAGGCATCAGCCAATATATTCTATCTGCTGCCGGAACAGACGATCTATTGCGCATGCTTAACCGTTTCCACCTGACGGATAAATTCAAAGGAATATACGGTTCAGATAACATCTGTGCTACCGGAAAAATCGGAATCGGCCAAAGACTGATAAAAGAGAACTCCCTGGATCCGGGAAAAGCGCTCATAATAGGAGATACATTACACGATGCGGAAGTGGCAAAAACTTTGGGAAGAAACTGTATTCTGTATTCGGGAGGACATAACAACTACAATTTGTTAACGAACAAGTCTAAAACAATCAGAAATCTGAAAGACATCCTACCTCATTGAATAGCATGCAGAAAATCCAGCCTATAGCAATGTAATTTTCAAAGCTCACCTTTCAGGCGTCAGTCGTAATCTCCCATTGAAAGATAAACGGTCCGACTGAAAGGTGATATAACCGGACTTAGATTCCGCCAGATAGTTATCCGTTTGCCAATCAATAGTTATCCATTCTCCAACCAATAGTTATCCATTTGCCTGCAGGTAATTATCCTGCTCGTAAAACATAGGTGTTTCGAAATGTTAAGTCAGGACCTTTGACGACAAAACATATATGCTTTGAGGACAAAAGTCATATGCTTTGCTGGAAGTTATTTTACCTCGAATTTCCGTATACACTTTTTCACGGTTTCATCCCTTCAGCCGGATAGATTGAAAAAACAGGCCATCCCGAACAACTGAAAGCTGAAAGCAGTAGTCTGAAATGACATAGAGAACAGCCCAGACATACAAACTGATTTCAGCTATATAGTATTAATTCTAAAAAACAATTGTTTTTGATCCCGAAAATAGTTGTTTTAATTTTGTGTTAGAATTCCGAACGCACAGTAGTTGTTTCAACACCAGGCTGAAAGGAGTTGATAAAAACATTTTCGTAGAGGATTCCGAGTGTGCCGGAGACTACACAGACAGTCTTGTAAATAGTGCCATCGCATGTCCACTCTAATTCCACCTCTTCCAATCCAAGCCGCAACCGCAACAATTGATCCAAAGTCTTCCTTACATCTTTCCTCATATTTTCTGCCTTTTCTTTGTCGATGGAAGAGAACTCTTTCAAACTCATCAATTTTGTTTTTCCATACGCAACAGCAGGATAACCTGTACCATCAAGTATAGCAAGCTTTGCCCTCTCCAGCTCCTCTTCCGTAGAAATCTTGCCGATGTATTTATAACCTGTAAGGACATACCCCAGATGATATTCAGCCGTATTTTTCTTTATCATATCCAGTTGTTGTTTCCATAAAACAGAATCGGCCGGTTGGCCACCGGAGAGATAGGGCGTAGCTCCACACAAAAAGGATGCGCCCATGAACAAGCAAAAAAAGAGACTGATAATAATTGCTTTTGTCTTCATGATGTTAGAGTATATAAAAAGTATGTCATGCACAAATGTAACAAGATTACAGACTAATAAGCAAAACGCCTCTGTGTTTTAATTAATTTTAATCAATTTATTTAAGAAATGAAAGCAAATATAGGAAATGACAGCATTGAGGCTCTCTTTTAGTATGTAGTTAAAAGTAACAATACAAACAACGCACCAGACATTTTACGAATAAACGATTAAATAACAAGGATTATATAAACAACAAAATAAAATTTAAAGGAACAGGTCATTCTTCATACCCAATTCAAATTAAGTAAAAACTGAGACAAATTAATTTGATACAGCATAATTCTTATTGATAACAACACCATAGTCTTCGTAGAACTATGGCATTATTTCTCATATTATTTAATTAATAATACAAAATAACAAGCTTTTTAAAGGCATAAAAATGGACAATATTACTACAATGATGGACAATATTTCGATTTTTCATAAATAAATGAAATAAATTGCCATTTATGTCTCCCAATTCTTCGCCTAATGCCATAGTTCTACGAAGACTACAGCATTAAAGTTAACGTATACTAATTACAAACCTGAAAGACTACAGTCTTTCACAAATAACATTATAACATGACCTGAAATACCCTTAGTCGCATTATTCAATTACATACTCTAAGAGAATGTGTAATCTTTATTTGTTAAATTAGATCTAATATGATCCTCTTTTGCTATACCATGCAAAAGCCTGCTTACATACAATCATCATTATTCAGTTGCAAATGAATAATTACTGATTGTACTAACGATACTTTGCACCTAGTATTAAACATAGTACATTAGACAATGAAAACCTCAAAAATTAATGTAACCTTATTCTATCTATTTACCGCATTTCTTTTCATAGGAGGACTTACAGCTTGTAATGATGACAACAGTTCTTCTGAAGATAATCCGTATTCCCCTGATAAACCGTTGGTTGTATCAAGCATAGGTCCCGAAAAAGGAGGAATAGGAACCCGTGTAGTGGTGAGTGGCTCCAACTTCGGAAATGATATATCCAAAGTAAAATTGTTTTTCAATCAAAAAGAGGCCTTGATCCTTAAAGTACAAAACAACGCTATCTATGCCATGGTCCCCAAACAACCCGGAGAACATTCTACCATCAAAGTAGCAGTAGAAGATGGAGTAAATTCAGACGGATCACCCAAATACAGGGAAGAAACGCTTAAAGATAAATTATTTAAATACAACATTAAAGCCACCGTTACTACTGTAGCCGGACAATTAGACGTGAAAACGGCTAAAGACGGCCCAGCTTTGGAAGGTTCATTCGGACGTCCCGTCATGCTGGCTGTCGATGATGAAGGGACTGTATTGATTGCTGACGATGGAGGCAAGATGGTTAGGATGCTTTCCATCCAGGACAACAAACTCAGCACTGTACTTTCCGGGATGCATGAGCCCTGGCAATGTTCATTCAATCTGGACTTTACAAATTATTATGTACTGGAAAGACGTACATCCATGCGCCCGCTTCTTTTCTACGGATTGTATAAATCGAGCAACTGGCAGGAAGCTGAAGCTTATTATGATCAAAAAAATGACAAAGGTGACTACATCGCCGGAGCCATGGATTATTTTGGGCTGGCTGCCGACAATGACTATGTTTTCCTGTTATCCTCTTCAGGTAAACGCCTGATCCGTGTAAGCATTGCAACAAAAAAGGTAGAGCTGATCGGAGAGAATCTGAATATGGATTCATGGGCACACATCGCCTATAATAAGAAAAACGGATATCTCTATATCACTTCCGAAGCCTGGGGACGCCTCTATCGCCTGAATCCTTATCATACTCCTGCCGGACATTCTACTCCATGGATTACACAAAACGAGATAGAACATATCGTTGGAACAGGTAAAGGCGCGGCTAAAGAAGGAAACGGAAAAGCCGCACAACTCGGAGAGATCGAAGGAATGGCCGCCGACCAGGAAGGAAACATCTATCTGGCAGACTACACCAACCATGTAATCTGGAAAGTAGATGAGGAGTTCAATGCAACCATCTTCGCCGGAGTTCCGGGAGAATCCGGATATAAAGACGGTAAACCCCAGGAAGCACTTTTCAATAAACCTTATGATGTAGCAGCTACCCCCGACGGTATCCTATATGTGGCCGACACCTACAATTATTTGATCCGTTGTATAGCTATTCAATAACCATAGATTAAAGTACATAAAAATGAAAAAATATATAGCATTGATCGTCTTGTTTTTGACGATGCTGCCGGCTTTTGCCTCAGCGCAAAAAACAATTAATATTCAGGGAGTAGTCACCGACTCTAATAATGAGACTCAGATCGGTGTAAACATATATCCGCGAAACGACCAGTCACATGGAACCGTTACAGATATAGACGGCAAATATACCATTCAGGTCAAACCTGGCACAACGCTCGTTTTTTCTTATATCGGATTCAAAACACAAGAGATCAAAATCGGCACGGCCAAGGAACAAACAATCAATGTGGTATTGGATGCCGATGCGCAGCAACTGGAAGAAGTCAGTATCGTAGGATATAGCACACAACGAAAAGTCAGCGTAGTCGGAGCCATTACAAGTATTAAACCGACGACATTGAATGTGGGCGGTGTAACTTCAGTCAGTAATGCGCTAGCCGGACGTGTAGCGGGGCTGATCGGCGTTCAGCAGAGTGGCGAACCGGGCAGCGATGTATCCGAATTTTGGATCCGGGGTATCAGTACATTCGGAGCCAATAGCAGTGCCTTAATACTGATAGACGGGATAGACCGCGGAAGTTCCAGCCTGAACGAACTGGCTCCCGAAGATATCGAGAGTTTCTCCGTTCTGAAAGATGCAACAGCAACTGCCGTATATGGTGCCAAAGGAGCGAATGGTGTGGTACTGATCAATACCAAACGCGGTGTTGAAGGAAAAGTTTCGATCAACGGCAGTGTTAAGACGATGATAGAAACACTACCCAGACTTCCCAACTATCTCAGAGCTTACGACTATGCCAGACTGGCCAACGAAGCCAAAGTAGTGAGAGGCGATAAATCGGTTTATTCTCCCGAGATTTTTGATATCATAAAATACAACATGGATCCGGACCTCTATCCGGATGTTAGCTGGCAGGATGAGATATTGAAAAAACGGACACTGGGTGTACAGGGCAATATCAATATTTCCGGCGGTAGCAAACTGGCCCGTTATTATATGAGTGCCTTTTACCGGACCAACGATGCCATTTACAAACAAACCGGCATGGAACGCTATCACTCGAATGTAAGACGTAATCAATATACTTTCAGAAGCAACATCGATGTCGATCTGACCAAAAGTACACTGATTAGTTTACTCTTATCCGCCAAATTGGTTGATATGAACCGTCCGGGCATGGGCACGACCAAAGAGATATGGGGTGCACAAGCATCCTTAACCCCATTGACTGTTCCGGTACGCTATTCGAACGGACAGCTTCCCGCTTACGGAAAAGGAGACATGACCTCTCCTTCCGTATTGCTAAATGAAACCGGCTTCCTCACTGACCGTGATAATTCTATAGAATCTTTATTGAAAATAGAACAATCGCTAGATTTTATCACGAAAGGCTTAAAAGCGACGGCATCTCTGTCGTTCGACAACTACAACAATCATCTTACCAGCCGTACCAAAATGCCGGATCTGTATAAAGCGACTGATCGCAACTGGAATACCGGGGAACTGATGACACTCAAAACTGTTGTTGCCGAGCCAATGACTTTCAAAAGTACTTCGTACGGTATCCGTACGATTTATGTCGAAGGTAAAGTGGAATACAACCGGTTATTTGCCGAAAAGCACCGTATCGGCGGACTGTTCCTCTACAATCAAAAGGACTACCAACGCACGGATGCAGACGGTGAACTGGCATCTATCCCGCATCGTAATCAAGGGATAGCCGGACGCCTTACTTATTCTTATAATGATATCTACTTTATAGAAGGTAACTTCGGATATAATGGTTCCGAAAATTTCCCGAAAGGAGAACGCTTCGGATTTTTCCCCTCAGCCGCTTTGGGGTATGTTATTTCCAACTATCCGCTGGTGAAAAAGAAATTACCGTTCATCACGACCCTAAAACTCCGCTATTCATACGGATTGGTAGGAAACGACCAGATCAGTAACGATGTCCGTTTTCCTTATCTTACAACCGTAAATATGAGTGCACCCGGATATGTCTTCGGCGACCAGTACCAAAATTCGGGAGGTGGAGTAACCGATGCCGTACTGGGTTCCACCGGCCTTGTCTGGGAAAAAGCGATCAAACAGAATTTCGGTATCGACCTTACCCTTTGGGAAGCGCTTGACATCACGGTAGATGCTTTTATCGACAAACGAAATAATATCTTCATGGAACGTGCCACACTGCCCGGAACCATCGGCGTAGGCACAAAACCCTGGGGAAACGTGGGCAAGATGAAGAGCTGGGGAGCAGACGGTACAGCCTCTTATACCCATCGTTTTGGTAATGTAGACGTTGAATTGCGCGGAAACTTCACACTGACAAGAGATAAGATCATCGATTACGACGAGGTACCTCCCCGCTACCCTTATCTGGCTAAAAAAGGAACCAGCTATGGTGTGACCCGTGGTTTAATCGCTCTGGGACTCTTCAAAGATGAAGAGGATGTTAAAAACAGTCCTACCCAATTCGGCAAAGTCCTCCCCGGAGACATTAAGTATCAGGACATAAATGGCGATGGCCGTATCGACGATTATGATATTGCTCCTATCGGTAATTCCAACATACCAAAAGTTCAGTACGGATTTGCGACCAGTGCCAAATGGAAAGGTTTCGACATCAGTGTATTTTTCAGAGGAGCAGCACAGGTTGATTATTTCATGGGAGGAAACGGATATTACCCGTTTGCCGGAGGTGTGACCGGCAACGTTCTTTCCATCGTGAACGATCAGAAAAATCGCTGGACACCGGCTTCTTACTCAGGAGACCCGTCGACAGAGAACCCTAACGCCCGTTTTCCCCGTCTTACCTACGGAGAAAATGTAAACAACAATCAGCCCTCTTCTGT
>OGCX01000585.1_pt1 | contig 16028 bp, 6 predicted proteins | sample 1570261 | NCBI WGS metagenome assembly OGCX01 (sample SAMEA2582161, study PRJEB24529) | metagenome | biome: Human gut stool | place: China | collected 2011 | reverse complement strand
GTATAATAAGTCCCAACAGCGGTAGTTACTTTACTATAATATTCCTCAGCATCCACTTTACTGTCTCCAACCCATACACCGCCTGCCTGACGAGCAACTGCAGAACTTTCAGATACACCATATTTATCAATCATGGCTTGTGTATCCGATACAACTAATCCTCCAAAACGCCCGGTGAATGCAAATCCAAGATTCCATCCCTTCCAAGCAACACTACCATTCCATCCCAAATAATATTTAGGAAGAATAGAGCCAACCTTGCGGTATTCCGTATTTTCAATAGCCAAACTTCCATTAGAGGGGTCTTTCCAAATATATCCATTAGGAGACTGACGCAAACGCTGATTGATATAAATATCTCCCATTGATCCGTTTTCATAGAGTCTTAAAGTCGGACCACCACTAGTTCCCAATGTTCCTTTTGAGTAATACTCCATTTCGATAGCTTCGCCGGTTTCCGGATTGATGGCACCATTCGCTAAACTAACGATCTTGTTTTGATTAAGAGTGTAAGTGAAATTTGTAGATACCTTCACTTTATCAAATGTATCAGAATATCCTAAAGCCAGCTCAATACCCTGATTCTGAATATTACCAGTCTGCACAATATTATTCTTATATCCAGATGAAGCCGATGCATCAACATAGAATGTCTGATTGAAGGTATTAGAACGATAGAAGGTCATATCTAAATTAATACGGTTGCCAAGGAATTTAGCATTGACGCCTAGTTCCCATGATTTTGTATTTTCTGGTTTCAGATTAGTATTATAATGACTTGCAGGATATTCATATGTATTTGTTTGCTCATTATAAGTATATTGCATTTGGGTAAGGTATCGATTAGGGGAAGAAGCGACCTCCGCCCACGAACCACGAACTTTCAAATAAGAAATAGCTTTTGGTAGCTTTACAGATTCACTAACAAGCCATGACAGACCAACAGACGGATAAAAGTAGGAACCTTTGCTGGTAAAAGCTAATTGAGATGCCCAGTCATTACGCCCAGTGACAGTCAAATACAATTGATGATTCCATCCTAATTCTGCACTTGCAAAAACACTTTGTACTTGATCATGCCATTTTGATTCATTACGCTTGGAAGTATTGACATTAATATTGCCATAATGGAAGAAATTAGGAATTTGCTCCAATCCTCCTTTTAGATACATAGCATCTTCCTGAATATCATTAATAGAAGCACCAACAGTTGCATTCAATGAAAGTTTGTCATCAAAGAAATTCTTATTTATGCTAGCCATTACATCAGCATAAACAGACCGATCATTTTGTTTAGTATGTCCATAATAACCTTTAGAACTACTTTCTGTAAAAGTACCTCGTGTACTAGCATAATACTTTTCATAACTATCGCTATCTGAATTATCCACACGTACTCGCCCTGTTACATTCACCCAATCTGTTATATCCCATTTCAGACTAGCATTAAACATATAACGACGTTTAGAAAGCTCATTCTGCATTCGATTCATAATCCAATATGGGTTTTGCATATCCAAATCAGTACCAAATATAGATTCCGGCCAATATTGTACCATAAGGTTTCGAGCCTCACTATAGCGTTCATACATCTGTACTTCCTGAAAGTTTTCACCTCGTGGAAAAAGATAAAGAGATACCAAGGGATTAAAATATTGTCCACTACCTACCATATTCTTATTATTTTGAATAATATATTGAGCTCCCAAATCAAGACTCAACTTATTATCACAGAATTTAGCGGTATTACGAATAGAGAAATTATAGCGGTTATAAGCATTATTAGGTAAGATACCTGTAGAGTTTGTAGTAGAGACAGATGCGTAAGTTTGATTTTGTTCAGTACCAGTGGTCAACGTGAAACCATTCATCTCCGTCATTCCCGTATTGAAGAAGTCAGATGGATCAAAGTTGCTAGGAGTATCCATCAAGCTCCCCCAACTGCCTAACTCTCCTTCACGATTACCATAAATATTCTGAAACTTCGGCATCATCATCGGAGATGAAAAACTTGTACTATTACTATAAGAAATTTGCACTTTTCCTACAGTACCTTTTTTAGTAGTGATAAGAATAACTCCATTAGAAGCATCCGAACCATACAAGGCTGCAGCGGAAGGTCCTGTTAAAATTGTCATGCTCTCAATATCTTCAGGATTAATATCAGCTACGCTATTAGATCCTGGCTGTTTGTTCATCGTACCTCCAGCATTATCTCCTGAATTTACATTAAACATTGGAATACCATCAATAACATAAAGTGCATTATCATTTTTCTCCAAAGACTTTGTACCACGCATAACTACACGAGCCGCAGCCCCAGCACCGGCTGAAGAAGCATTTATTGTTACGCCAGCTACTTTTCCTGATAAAGCATTAATAAAGTTAGCATCCTTTATATTAGTCAATTCATCTCCCTTTACTTGCTGTACATTATAACTCAACGCTTTTTGTTCACGTTTGATACCCAACGCAGTAACTACTACTTCGTCCAAGGTTTGCGTGTCTTCACCCATTGTGACTTTTAGGGGTTGGGCGTTGGCAAGCGTGATTGATTGGGAGATATGCGGAGTAGTATGAGAGAAGAACATCTCATACTAAATATAACCATTGATATTTGTATTTGATAATTTGTATATTTGTGTAAATATATGAATTGTTGAGTGGATAGTTCTGTCTCTTTATTTATGTTGTTATTATTTACAATGTATAGTAAAAACAAAGGCTGCCTCATTCCAAAGGCAGCCTTTTCTATATGTACAATTTATTGTAGTTTGTTGCTATTCTTGCGGTGGGAATATAAACCCGTTCCCTTTGTTATCATCAAAAGAATAACTTGATGGCTTGGGTAAATTCTTACCATTCTTACTCCAGTCCCAAAGCAGAGTCTCATCCTCTGTAATTTCTCCGGTAGCACTATCCCTCTTCTTCCCATTCAATGGATAATAAAGCAGTAAATTGTCATCGTCAGGATTTACCATCTTCCATATATTCGAAGCTATCTCTTGCGAAGTTCTGGCCGTTTTCCAAAAACGAACCTCACGAATCAGCTCGTTTGAACCACCAATCCAAAAGCCAATCAATCCATAAGGACCTGTTCTGATTTCCCGGTCAGCAACCAGCACTCCGTTCACGTATACATAATTCTTTTGACCATCATATACGAAAGCTAACATATACCAAGTGTCAGGCTGTGCAGAGAATTTGTCAGCGGGAACATCAATCTGAGAGCTTCCCGTCTTAATTTGTAATTGATTAGGGTTAATAGTTACATCACCGAAACGAGTATAAATCTCATCCATAGGACCAGCATTGGCAACCAATTTAGTTCCACAAATAGAACGATTGTTACTTTTGTAACTAGCCCTATTGACCATAACTTCCATTGTCCATTGATCAACTTTGAAATCGTTAGGGAACATTTTATCATCCTCGCTCCCCGAACCACTTCCACTTGTACTTATCCGGAGCGCTTTTGTATTCACTCTTTGCTCAAGTACAAGTAAAGTCTCTTCTTGCCCTCTGATAATATTCACGTCACCTCCTGTAATACGTATAGGCAAAGCATAGTTACCTTCTAGTGAGAATTTTACATTCTTCAAAGAAATAGGAACATCCATCATTGCATAAAGAGGCATAAATGTTATTTTCTGTGAGATCTCATACATCTCTTTAGGAAGTACTATATAGTTAGTTCCATTTTTAGCATTATAAGCATCTAACTGAGCTTGATTACCAGCCTCCAATGTAACTTTTATTTCTTTAGTATCTTGAACAGCTAAAGCTACTTGCAGCCCTTTAATTTCCACATCTTTGCCTTCTTCCACAAAGCTTTGTAATACGCTGTTATTAGCTATATATACTCCTTGCTCACTTTGAAAATCATCCAAAGGATTTTTATATAACTCATTTTGACAACCTGTTAAGAATAACAGAACAGCTAAATAAATATTCTTTTTCATAATAGTCATTCTTTAATATTAATCGAACTTACCAGGATATACCTGATTACCAAAATACAAGGCTTTTCTCAACCATTTGTAAGGAGGGTCATTCGGGTAGTCATACTCCATATGATAAGTACCTATACCACCTATTCTCTTACCACTGGGCAAATCGAGTGTTGCATAGTCAAGAATCTGATTCCCTTCCATACTGTTCAATTCAGGACGCACACTTGTATAATAAGTTATGCCACCAGTTTTCCACCCTTGTTCAAATTCAACGGTAATAATTGTTTTACGCTCCCAGTCGTCCAGATTCGGTTTATTTATTTTATAAATTACAGAACTAGTACTTGATTCCCAGTATGCCTGATAGATGTAATGATCAACCAATTTTGAAGTTTCTGTAGATAAGAGATCCGGCTGACCATCCATAACTAACATTCTTCCAGCAGGACGTAGGCGGGCACTTAAAGTTTCAATGAAAACCTGCATCTTATTATTACCGCTAGGACTGATTGTCTGGTAGTTTGCTAAAGTTCCGGAATGTCCATATCCAGGTTCGTAGTCAATATCAAAACCATCAAGATTGTACTTTTCAATACTATCACAAATAGCATTTGCATATGCTTTTACTCCTTCAATGAAGTTTCCTTGTCCCTTTTCTTCTACCCAATATTGCGTTGCATTCAATCCTTTAGGAGTCAGCTGATCTCCCAAATCTTGAATAATCCAACATAATAATGCCTTTCCTCCTTTCACTTCCTGGAAGAATTTCAAATCTGCTTTCTGTTCATCAGAAAGGTAACCTCTTGTTCCCCAGAGAGATACAAAATCTACACTATCGGGTAACATCTTCAAATAATTTTGAGCGTTGTTTCCTTTTCCAGTCCAGTTACCAAACCAACCAAAGCCTTTCACATGAGGAGTTTTTCTATATTCTCTTATTTGAGCGAAATATTCACGCATGGTCGGTGTAAGATCTTCTTCAGTTTGGGCTTCTATTAGGGGAATCAGACGGTGCATTCCTTCTTGATTCTCAAAAACCTCTCTTTCTTCAGATGTCCAGTCAGAACAGCTTAGTATACTTAAGGCAGATATACCTATACACAAATACTTTAATAATTTCATAATTTTCTTTTCTTAAAAATGAATATCATTATTACTGATTAGGTTGTTTGGGCCTGTTTGAACGTACCCACCATAATTTAGTAGCTCCTATATCTCCACCTCCCAGCAATGTTGGAATTTCAGCCATATTAGGATTGGAATTATAGGCTGTAGGAGCAAATCTAAAGCGTTCAGGAACTCTGCAATCTTCTATTGAGGCGCCAATTCTTTCAGGAGCAACTTCATCCATAGGTTTCATTAAATATGGGAAACCGGTTCTGCGATATTCGGTCCAGGCTTCCACAGCGTTCGGATATAGTGCCAGATATTTTTGCGTAATAATTTTCTGTAACTGTTCTTCTTGCTTACTCAAATTTCCTGTGTAATCATCCCATTTGGGTGAAGTATTTCCAATGCTTAAATCATGGTTATAAGTGCCATATTTGTAATTACTACCAGTGAGTCCGGTTGGTTTACCTGTTCCTGACAGGTATGTGGCAACTCCACTGACTCCTTGCTCTTGAAATGAAATATTTATTCCTTGTTCATAGAACGTTTTGGGGTCACCACCTATCAAATTGTATAGAGCAGCTTCTGCTTTCAGAAAATAAGTTTCGGATGCTCTGAACCAATATAAAGGAGAATTGGAATCTACTTTCGGACGCGATGCAAATTTTGCAGAATATGAGGTTTCTGATTTAGATTTACTATTCGTCGGTGCAACCGGAAAATAACCTGTTTGCGCCCAACTGCCAGAACCATATGTTCCTTCAGTAAAATATGCACTTAACCTAGGGTCTTTATATCCATCCAAATATCCCCAAATAGTGGCGCCCATTCTTGTTTCGTTATATTCATTGACAGATGCTAACATTGAATTCAGCAATGGCATTTTATCAGAACTTTTGATCTTTGCTTCACTTGAAATATCTTCGATAACACCGCCATTTTTAGGATCTAATGCTTTCGTAATATATTCTTTAGCCAAAGTCTCATCTATAAAATGTACTCTGACAGCTATTCTCAACATTAATGAGTTAGCCAGTTTTACCCAGTTTTGAACATTGCCATTGTATATCAAATCGTACTGAGCCATCACACTATAAGATATTGTATTCAGCAATTCTACTGATTTTGACAGATCAGCCAGCATGCTTCTGTAAACAACTTCCTGGCTGTCGAATTTTGGCGCAATACTTCCATCACCTGCTGAGTTATAAGCAATAGGACCGAAAACGTCTGTAGCTCGCAACCATGCTATATTTCTGACAATATTAGCAATCTCCAATATAGCTTGTTCTGATGGGGAATCCGAATCTTTAGCGATTTCATATATTTCATTCCAGGGCAAAAAGATTTGCGAGTAAAAGTTCTGATATGCATAATTCATTCTACTATCTGTAAAATTCCAATTAGCCTCATTATTAAATCCCCAATTATTATTATTGCCAAAATAACCAATATAGTTACCGGAAGATATCAAATCAGTATTTTGTAAATCATTTCCAGGTCCAGTTGTCAAACTAGGTGAACCTATAGGGATCACTCTTTGCTGCATATTCATGAAACGGGCACCATATTTAAGAGGACCTAATTCCCCATCGGAGACACCGTAAGGATTGGTATTGACAGCTTCATAATCACAAGCTGACATAGAACAAAGTGCCAAAAGCAGAATTATATATTTTTTCATATTCAATTCCTTTATTTATTTTAGAATCCAAATTTCAAACTCAATCCATAAGTAGACTGGCTGGGTAACATAAAGTAATCGTATCCTTGACCAAAAGTACCAGTGGAAGCTGTTAGTTCAGGATCATAAGGGGCCTTATTGTATATCATCCATAAATTAGTACCGTATACTGACAAGCTCAAATTATTAACAGTTCCTTTAAACCATTTATTGGGGAAAGTATAAGTTAGTCTGGCTTCCTGCAATCTCACATTAGTTGCTGAGTATGTATAGTAGGCATCCAAATTAGAAACTGCATCATAATAAGTTTTTGGATCAACTTTGAAATATCCTAATGATACACCACCTGCATCACGTGCATCTGCTGATGCTTCAGATACTCCATATCTGTCTAACATAGCTTGTGTTTTAGATATTACGATTCCTCCAATACGAGCTGTGAACAACAAGTTAAGATTAAATCCTTTGTAACTAAATCCATGCTGCCATCCCAAATTCCATTTAGGGTTCACGCTACCTAGCTTGTAGGGTGAGGTGGTTTCTGTAGTTAATGCCTGACCTGGCTGATAGTCTATATAATTATCACCATCTCTTTTTAGCCATTCATTTGCATATACAGTACCAATTTCTCCTCCTTCTCTCAAACGGAAACGCCCAACCTGAATATCCGTTAAATCTATCAAGGTATTTGTTACCGGATTCAAGACATCACGTGCCAATTGGATTATTTTATTTTTATTTGTCGTCGCAGTGAACGTTGTATTATAATTAAAATCACCAAATTTCTTGTCAAATCCTAAACTTAATTCAAGTCCTCTATTCTGAACATTACCGGCTTGTACAAACATATATTCAAAATTACTACCCAATGTAGCTTTCAGTAACTGATTATATGTATTTGAATGATAATACGTAACTCCGAAAGTTATTGTATTATTAAACCATTTGGAATCAAGACCTACTTCATAAGAACGAGTTCTTTCAGCTTTCAGATTGGAAATCGGATAATATTTAAAAGGTTTAAAGGTTCCTCCTTCAAGTTCGTGAGTGAGAGTTCCAGGAGTTAACCCTGTATAGGGGATCGGCGAACCTACCTCTGTATAGGAAGCTCTGACTTTCAGGAAACCTAAAGTTGGCTCTAATTTCTCTTTAATATTATTGGGTAACAGTTCAGTAACGATGGCAGACAAACCAACTGAAGGATAGAAAATCCACGGATCATCACTGTTTACCAATTGAGAAGGCTTATCGGCTCTCCCTGTCAAGGTTAGGTATAAGGCCGAATTCCATGATAACTCAGCAGAAGCAAATACAGCAAAATTTCTCCTGCGGCTGTCTCCACCGGTTTGACTTGCGGTGCTCTGCGTCGGGTCTATATTGCTATATACAAATTTATTCGGTACTAATAGCAACTGCCCTCCATATCCACGTCCTTTTGTATCATATTCTTCGAAAGAAGTTCCTGCATTGATCGTAGCATGATAGATTTCAGCAAACTGTTTATCGAAGTTTACCATTATATCTGCATATTTCTGTCGAAACGTCTCGTTAGAGTATGTATAGCGTCCGTTTGTACTAGCATATGTGTTTATGGTAGATGCATAACGTTTATCTTCCTTTTCAGTATATGTATTATCTAAACGTACACGACCTGCCACATTCAAATAGTTGGTAATATCGTACTTTAAAGAGGCATATAACATATAACGGTCTTTTACTTCCGGACGAATGTTACGATAGGCAATCCAATATGGATTTTGTATATCCATGCCAAAATCTCCGGGACTCCATTGCTGTTGAGAATATCCGAGTTCACTATTATAGCGTTCAAAATACTTCTCTTTCTCAAAATCTTCACCGCGCGGATATAAGTATGCGCCAACAATTGGATTAAAATAAGTTCCATAAGAAATCATATTGTTATAATACTCACGTATATAACTTGCAGATGCATCTAATGTCAACTTATCATTCAAGAATTTAGCAGTATTTCTCAATGTCACATTGTAACGGTGGTACTTGTTATTGGGGACAATACCATCAGAATTTACAGCAGCAATCGAAAAATAAGTCTGATTCTTATCGTTTCCGGTTGAAAGATTAAATGAATTATTAAAGGTTGCCCCTAATTCAAAGAAGTCTTTAGGATCATACGATGATTGATTTTCCAGTTTATCTCCCCACGAATAATAGTTTCCTGATATTCCATATCTATTTTGGAATTTAGGCATTGTGAGCGGTGTCATAAACTCTACTGAAGAAGATACATCTATACGCATTTTTCCAGCTTCGCCTTTCTTCGTATTGATTAAGATTACTCCATTTGCTGCCCTTGCTCCATACAATGCTGCAGCAGACGGTCCAGTCAATACTGACACACTTTCAATATCATCCGGATTGAAATTGGCGATACCTTCACCTGAAGTTCTGCCGCTTCCGAATCCTGTTCCGTCGCCAGTTCTGTCAGCTTGATTACCAATTGGTACACCATCAACTACATATAGAACATTGTTATCTCCGCTAATAGATTTGTTACCACGCATTGTAACACGAGTACTACCTCCTACACCGGAAGCACTGCGTTGTATATTCACACCAGCCACTTTTCCGTTTAGACTATTGACGAAGTTAGCATCCTTTACGGAAGTTAAAGCATCATTGTTAACTTTCTGCACATTATAGCTAAGTGCTTTTTCAGAACGTTTGATACCCAAAGCAGTAACAACAACTTCATCCAATTTTTGTGTATCTTCCCCCATTGTTATTTTCAATGGCTGGGCATTGGTCAACGTGATTGCTTGGGAGGCATAACCGATATAGGAGATTTCTAACACATCACCTTTGGCAGCTTGTATTTTGAAATTTCCATCCATATCAGTAATCGCACCAGTAGCTGTTCCTTTCACCAGAATGCTAACTCCAATTAAAGGTTCACCTTGTGCATCTGTTACTGTTCCCGTTGCAACGATTGGTGTTTTTTTCTGTTGTTCTACTTCTTTCTTAGTAGAAAGTACAATATGCTTATCGACTATTGAATAACTGATATTTGTTCCTTTAAACAGCTGACCCATAACGTTAGTCAGCGACTCTTTAGAAACTTTAATAGATATGACACGATTAATATCGACGTCATTTGTGTTGTATACTACTGACATTGAAGTTTGTTTCTCTATCTCTTTCAATGCAGTATTTAGAGGTACCTTCGATAGATTAAGGGTAATCATTCGTTCCTGCCCATAAGCTGAGGCAAAACTCGAAAACAATAAAAGGAAAAATAACAAGTATGGAAACTTGTGTTTTATAATTTCTTTCATCTTATTCTTTTTAATTAGAAATAGTTTTTAGGTAGTTAACAAACATGTGCGGGTAATAAATATAACCGCCACTCATACAAAGGATCTATGTATCTCTGTTTCTCATATTTATAAATTTAAAGGTTACACTAAAAATGATTTTTCATAAGCGCTTATTCATCAGTAATACATTTGATACTGCAACCATACTAAACGAAAATAAGATTTTTTTTCGTAAAAAATGGTTAGACTAAGCATTTTTTTGAAAAATAAATACATAATCATTTGATAAATAGAGCATTAAGTAGTTCTGAAAAACTATTCAATTTATTACATTTGCATGCAATTTGCATATATTCAAATAACAGATAGATATAAAGAATCATTTTATGTTCAAATATTCAAAAGATGGAGTTTCTGTATTGACCATATTAGACACCAGAAGGGCTAAAATTAATGGATTATTTCCAGTTAAAGTTCAAGTCGTATTTAGGAGAAAGCAGAAATATTATTCTACGGGGAAAGAATTGTCAAAAGAAGACTGGGATAGATTGTTAAAGGCAAAAAGTCAGTTATTAATGGAGGTAAGGACTGATATCGAAAGTAGTTTTTCTATTATAAAACAACAAGTTAGCGAACTTATCCAAAAAGGAGAATTTAGTTTTGAAATATTGAGTATCAGACTTGGAAGGCATACGAAAGAAATCAATCTGCGTACAGCTTTCGAATTAAAGATGAAGGAATTAGAGGATAATGAGCAGGCAAGTACATATTTAAATTATCGAAGTGCTTTGAAGAGTTTAGAATGTTTTGGTGGTACCAATATTCCATTAGACAGAATTACTGTGGAGTGGCTGAAGCACTGTGAGCGGTTTTGGATTTCTAACGGTAAGAGCTATTCAAGTGTGAGTATTTATTTTCGAACCTTAAAGTGCATATTAAACCGTGCAGTACGAGATGGAATACTGAAAGAATCATCATTTCCTTTTGGAAAGAATAAATATGAAATACCAGAAGGACATGGTCGAAAGCTGGCTCTCACTCTTCCTGAGATAAAAAGAGTCATGTCTTTCCAGGATTCTACCAATGAATTAGAGGAATTTCGTGATTTATGGTTCTTCTCTTATTTATGTAATGGAATTAATTTTATGGATCTGTTATTTCTCCAGTACTCAAATATTGTAGATGGAGAAATCTGTTTTATACGTTCCAAAACATCCAGGACTACTAAACATAGTAAAGAAATACGTGCTACTATAACTCCTGAGATGTGGGATATCATTCATAAGTGGGGAAACCCTAATATAAGCCCACAAACCTATATTTTTAAATATGCCAAAGGGAATGAAGATGCTTTTGAAAAGATCAAATTAGTGCGTCGTATCGTTACTAAATGTAATAGAAAATTAAAAAAAATAGCCCAAGGTACAGGTATTGCTCAACTGACTACTTACACGGCAAGACATTCATTTGCGACAGTACTAAAACGTGGTGGAGCCAAAACGTCTTATATTTCAGAAAGTCTTGGTCACTCTAATTTAACTGTTACTGAGAATTATTTAGCATGTTTTGAAAAGGAAGAGAGGATTAGAAATGCTCGACTACTGACTAATTTCGATAATAAAATGTAAATTTGAATGGTGCATGCAAATTGTATGCACAACGCTACTTTTTGTGTTTATTGCATAGGCATAAAATAAATGAGTATACGATAATATGATGAATTATAGAAAAATCTCATTGTGTCTAATATCATTACAAGATATGATTAACCATATGGTTAATCATATCTTGTAATGTCGCATTTTATAAATAATAGAAAACATGAAATCAGTAAAATCAGCACATTCTTAAAAAAATGCATATTTAATGTGTCTAGAATGTAATATATTACACTAAACTATATAAGAATTAGAAATAAAACCTTTATTCTTGATTTGTATTCAACGGCTTGATTTAAATAAACGTTATTAATAATTATATGGTTATTAAATCGTTTAAAATACAGGCGTTTTAATATAAATAACAATATATAGAATCATATTGTCATTTCAGAATCAAGCGAAAAATTAAATCAAATAGAGAAAAAGTTCTTTCAAAGTGCCCATATTTATCTTGGTTTTAAAGGAACTGGTGTTTCCTTTAAAACCAAAATGCCGTTCCTTTTAAACCAACGACTGCTCCGTTCGTATATTTTAAAGCTCTTTCATAGAATTGAAGATGGCATTTTTATGCACTAAGCAATTGTTTTATGCAAACACATCGCATAATCTTGCAATAAATTATACATTTTTTTGCTATTTATTAGATTTCATAGACTTTGACTACCTGGCTATTCTTAAAAATAGAACATAAAGAAGTATGAAAACAGCTATAAATTCATTACTCCCAATCAATCACGCTTGCCAACGCCCAACCCCTAAAAGTCACAATGGGTGAAGACACGCAAACCTTGGACGAAGTAGTAGTTACTGCGTTGGGTATCAAACGTGAACAAAAAGCGTTGAGTTATAATGTACAGCAAGTAAAGGGAGAAGCTTTAACAGCGGTGAAAGATGCCAACTTTATCAATTCGCTTGCAGGTAAAGTAGCCGGTGTGCAGATAAGCAGCGGTGCTACAGGTGCCGGTGGTGCTACACGTGTTGTAATGCGTGGTATGAAGTCATTGACCAAGAATAACAATGCTTTATATGTGATTGACGGTGTACCTATGTTTAACACAGGTTCAAGTGGTGGTGACGGTCAGTACGGATCAATGGGTGGTTCTGATGCAGTAGCAGACTTAAACCCGGACGATATAGAAAGTATAAGTATGATGACCGGACCGTCAGCTGCTGCCCTTTATGGCTCTGCCGCAGCCAATGGAGTAGTCCTGGTTAACACAAAGAAAGGGAAAAAAGAAAAGATATCACTTACTGTTTCCAATAGTACGACCTTCTCCAAGGCATATATTATGCCTGAGATGCAGAACAGATACGGAACAAGTTCAGGCTTGTTCAGCTGGGGAGATCTGACAGATAAAAGATATGATCCGAAAGACTTCTTCAATACCGGTAGTAATATTATAAACTCCATTACATTATCGACAGGAAGCGATAAAAATCAGACTTACTTCTCAGCTTCCACGACAAATTCAGATGGTATTTTACCAAATAACAGCTACAACCGCTATAACTTTACCGCACGCAATACAACTAACTTCCTGAATGATAAGCTGACACTGGATATCGGTGCGCAATATATCATACAGAATAATACCAATATGGTATCTCAGGGACAATATTACAATCCCCTACCCGCTTTGTATCTGTTTCCACGCGGAGATAATTTTGATGAAATCCGCCTGTACGAACGTTACGATACAAATTACGGATTTATGAAACAATACTGGCCTTATGGCGACGGCGGACTGTCTTTGCAGAATCCTTACTGGACTCAAAACCGCATCAGACGTACCTCTGACAAAAAACGCTATATGCTGAATGCCTCTCTGAAATGGAAAGTTACAGACTGGTTAAATATCACCGGACGTGTCAATTTGGACAACTCGGATTATCGTAACAAAACAGAAAAATACGCTTCAACACTTGCCACTTTCTGCTCTGTCAATGGTGGTTTTGAAGATGCTATGCGTCAGGAACGTTCTTTATATACCGATTTAATGGCTACTGTTGATAAAACATTCGGAGATTTCCGTCTGAATACCAATATAGGTATGTCACTTTATCACACTTCCATGCAGACAATCGGCTTTGCTGGTGACCTGATTATACCTAACTTCTTTGCACTGAATAATATTAATTACGCTGCAAACTATAAACCACTACCGGACGGATACGATGACGAAGTACAAAGTATATTCGCTAATGTCGAATTAGGATGGAGAAGTCAACTTTACCTCACGTTGACCGGACGTAATGACTGGGATTCCAAACTGGCTTTCTCCAATCAGTCTTCATATTTCTACCCTTCTGTCGGCTTATCGGCTGTACTGACGGAAATGTTCGCTCTGCCTAAAATCATATCTTATGCAAAAGTACGTGGTTCTTACACAGTTGTAGCCTCTTCTTTCGACCGCTACCTGACTAACCCGGGATATGAATATAACAGCCAGACTCACAACTGGGCAAACCCGACAGTTTACCCGATGGACAATCTGAAACCGGAGAAAACCAAATCATGGGAAATCGGTCTGAACTTGAAGTTCTGGGAAAACCGCTTCAATCTGGACGCAACCTATTATCGTTCCAATACTTTAAACCAGACATTTAAAGTAGATATTCCCTCTTCCTCCGGATATAATAAGGCAATCGTTCAGACTGGTAATGTACAAAACCAAGGAATCGAACTGGCGCTCGGCTTCACCGACGAATGGGCAGGATTCAGATGGGCATCAAATGCTACTTTCACTCTGAACCGCAACAAGGTAAAACGTCTGGCAGGCGGTAGCACCAACCCTGTAACGGGCGAACTGATCGATATGCCAAACATGCCTGTAGGATGGCTTGGTAAAGAGAATGTAGCTCCCCGAGTAATCTTGACAGAAGGAGGTACAATGACCGACATATACGTGTACAATGAATTAACCAAAGATAATAACGGAAATATAAAAGTGGATGCTCAGACCGGAGGACTTAGTATGCATACGGCAGAGACTCCTACCAAAGTCGGAAATTTGAACGCCAACTATAATTTAGGCTGGACCAACAATTTCACTTACAAAGGAATCAATCTGGGAGTCGTACTTTCCGCACGTGTAGGTGGTCTGGCATACTCAGCCACGCAAGGTGTTCTGGACTACTATGGCGTATCAAGTATCACGGCAAATGCACGTGACAATAAAGGTGTACCAATGAATAACGGAAAAGTAGATACACAGAAATACTATCAGACCATCGGTACCGGTGAAGGCGGTTACGGAAGATACTATTTATACAGTGCCACCAATGTCCGTCTTCAGGAACTCAGTCTTAGCTATACACTTCCCAAGAAATGGCTGAACAATGTAGCCAATGTAACCTTCGGGCTTGTAGGACGCAACCTGTGGATGATCTATTGCAAAGCACCGTTTGACCCTGAATTGTCTGCTTCTACATCCAGTAATTACTATATGAATGTGGACTACTTCATGCAACCGAGCATGCGCAATATAGGATTTAATGTAAAAGTACAATTCTAAATTAATGAGAAAATTATTATGAAGAAATATCTAAGAAATATAACAGTCGGTACTGCTTTGGTATTAGTTGCCGGGAGTTGTACCGGTAATTTTGAAGAATACAACACCAATCAATTCCAGATTCATGAAGCTGACCCTTCTACTTTGATGAAGTCAATGATTGAGACGATCGTAAACATTCAACAGAATGACTCGCAGATGATGGATCAGATGGTCGGTCAGTTAGGAGGCTATCTGACATGTGCGAATGTATGGAGCGGCACTAACTTCGGCACATTCAATCAAAGTGATGCCTGGAATGCAGGTCCCTGGAATACTAATTTCGAGAAAATATACGGTAATTTCTTCCAGATACAGGAAGCAACTAATGAAAGCGGGCACTATTATGCTTTTGCACGTATGATACGGGCCATAACCATGCTGCGTGTTGCCGATTGTTACGGTCCGATGCCCTACAGTCAAGTGAAAAAAGGTAACTTCTATGTAGCTTATGACACAGAAGAACAAGTCTATAAGAATATAATGGAAGATTTTGCAAGCGCTGCCAACGTACTCTATAACTATTACAAAGATACCAATGGTAACGCACCGCTCGCCAGCAACGACCCTATATTCAGCGGCAATTATGCCAACTGGGCAAGACTCGCAAATTCCATGCGACTGAGGGTGGCTATCCGCATCAGTACAGCATATCCGGAGATGGCAAAAGAAAATGCGGAAGCTGCCGCATCTCATGAAGCCGGACTGATCGAAGCAAATAATGACAATGCCATGATGGATTGCGGCTCGCAGACAAACCCTTACCAATT
>OGCX01000580.1_pt1 | contig 16116 bp, 8 predicted proteins | sample 1570261 | NCBI WGS metagenome assembly OGCX01 (sample SAMEA2582161, study PRJEB24529) | metagenome | biome: Human gut stool | place: China | collected 2011 | reverse complement strand
ATTCGGCCATTGATAGTCGCCGGGGCGGGAATCACGGCTGAAGAATATGCCACGAACATACAAAGGAAGTGCAACCTTATACGAAAGAGTGCTTTGGTGTTCCGGCACTTGTTGTTCGTATAAAATGGGGGTGGATGGAGTATGGGTGTTCAGGTCGATGATTTCTTCCATCCGATAAGCTGCAACATCTTTGTATGTCTTCCCTTTATGGTAGATAAACGGGTTCTGTGCAGACAGCGATACTTCCGCAAAGATGCCCGTCAATAGCCATAAACAGATGTGGATTATTCTTCTCATGCCTCTTGTGTTATTTTACGGAATAGGCGCTGAAGTTTATAATATCCGGCAGTGCGATAGATTCGGATACGGTCAGTCTTAATGCTGTGGCTTCTACCGGTTCAAACTTTTCGATTCGTTTGTGCCCCACAGATTCTCCTTTGCAGACTGTTTGCCATTTACCGTTCACTTTGGCTTCTATCTGATATTGCCGGATGCGTTCTCCGTTTTTGATGTTTTCCTGGATGATGCAGTAATTGACAGACTGCTCCTTTCCAAGTTTCAGTGTCAGGCTTTTCTTTTGTCCCGAAATGCGGGCTATCGGGGAGGAGAACCGCCGATTGATTTCATCTCCCATTTCTTTCAGGCGCTGTGCGTCTCCGGCAGGGATTAATCCGGTCGGGTCAGGAGTTAATCCGAGAATGAGGGTGGCGTTTCTTCCTACTGACTTTTCATATTTATCCATCAGCGTGTTTAGCGGATAGATGTTGTTCTCGTCATCCGGTTCCCAGAACCATTCGTGGCGGCCGTTTGCTCCCCGTAGCGGAGTGTCTGCCATCGCCGGTACCCAGTATCTACCGTTCTTATCGCCATGTTTTAACAGTTCGAGTTGGGCGATACTGCTTTCAATGCGTTTATGGTGTGAGCAAGGGACGGGAAAGGTAGACCAGCAGGGATATTCCACTGTACCTGTCTCCGAACCTCCCCAACGGAAGTCGGCACGGTCGATGTTATGATAGAAAAGGCAGTTTGGCTGATACTTGTTGACAATCGGTTCCACGTCGGGGCCATCGGCACGGGGATCATCGGCTCCGCCGTCAAACCATATCATATATAAATCTCCGTAGCGGGTGCAGAGTTCTGTCACCATTTTCTCGCACAGGCGCTTGTACCATGCCTGGCGGTTGCGGGCGAACGCTCCTTCTCCTTCGGCCTTGAAGTTATGGATGCCCAGCAGGGAGTTCCATCGGATACCGATATAGATGCCCGGTTGCAGACCATATTTGCGGCAGGAGTTGACGAAGTCACGGACAATGTCTCCTTTCCCGTCTCTCCATTTCACGGCTTTCAGGCAATAAGGGTTGACGTCGCTTTGCCAGAGTCCGAAACCTGTTTCGTGGGTAGCAGTCAGTACGGCAAATTTGCATCCGGCAGCTTTGGCAGCTTGTACCCATTGGTCAGTATTCAGTTCGGTCGGGTTGAAGATGTTGTAATCTTCGATGGGATTGATACGGTTGTTGCCTTGTCCGTAGCGGATGCCGTCAAACACGTGCAGGTCATAATGGAAGACAGCTCCCATTTCCGCCTCATGCCATTTGAGTTGATGGGGCTTGGGGACGGGGAGTTCCTGTTGTTGTGCGAAGCTGCAAACTGAGTATAGGATAAAAAGAGAGAGATAGCAAAGTTTCTTCATGGTGTTTATTTAGTTACGGTTTCAAGATAATGGGCAAATGAATCGTTGGTATGGAGTAGCCATGCCTTGAGTTGTTTGTTGAATTGCCGGACCAGACGGGGGGATTGTCCGGCAATATTATCCATTTGATAGGGGTCTTTGGTTCGGTCGAAAAGAACTGTTTCGTCTATTTTTCCATTGGTTGCGTGGACTGCGAATGTATGGGTTGACGTACGTAGCCCGCGGTATCCGGTGGCATGATTGTCAAACTGTACATAATAATAAGGTTGTACCACTTCTTTTTTACTCTTGCCCAGAATATGGCGGGATAAGTCGAAAGTCTGTACCGTTTCGGGTATTTCCTTTTGGAATCCCATCAGGGAAAGGAGGGAAGGATATAAGTCGGCGAAGGCGATCATCAAATGGTCGTCTTTGCGTGGCTTTATCTTTGCCGGCCACGAGATAATCATGGGGATGCGCATGGCTTCTTCGTAGAAGATATCTTTTCCGGCATTGTTGTGAGCTCCCATGCAGATGCCATGATCGGAAGTAAATACAATGATGGTATTCTCAAACAGTCCGTTGCTTTTGAGGGTTTCGATGATACGTCCTACCTGCTCGTCTACCCCTGTGATACAGGCGTAATAATTGCGTATGTTATTTCTGAAATAGTTTCCCATTTCGGTTCCTTTGGCGGGTATGTCGGGGCGGTGGGCACAGAGGGCTTCCACATCTATATCCTTATATAGGGCTTTGTATTTGTCGGGAACCAGTTCGTAACCGGTATGCGGAGGATTCATCGATACGACCAGTGCGAAAGGTTGTTTATTCTCTTTTTGTGTCTGAATGTATTCGATGGCTTTGTCCGCTTCGTATGCAGGGCCCCATTGGTTGACGTAGTAGAAACTGTCACGTGGAGCAGTCGTGTCCCAGTACATCGGTTTCAGATGATAATCGTATGTCCCGTAGGCTGTCCAGTATTCAAATCCGTGGCGGCGTTCGGGCGGACACCATTCGTTCCACGCTACTTTGCCACGATTGTTGTAAGTGTCTACATAAGGCTTGTAAGGAGAATCCAGATGCCATTTTCCTATGTATCCCGTACGGTAGTTCATGTCTTTTAGTACATCACTCCAACAGCGGGCCTCCTGTGGAAGCTCCACTCCGTAAGGTGCTGTTTGTGAATTGCAGTTGCCTGTTACTTTATTATGCAGGGGGTACATGCCCGTCATCAGCATGGCACGGGCGGGTGATGAAACAGGATAACTGCTGACTGCATTAGTGAATAAGACTCCTTCGGAAGCCAGATGATCCAGGCAAGGAGTCTTTACAGGTTCTTTGCCCAGACAACCTAGTGCGTCTCCCCGATACTGGTCTGCCATGATGAAGACAAGATTCGGAGACGTCTGGGCGGCAAGCGGAAGAACCGGAACGACGAGTGTAGCTCCGATGAACCATTTATGATAATATGTACTCTTTGGTATGTGCATTATCATAAAAATTTCTCCTTTGTGTCTGACAGGTTAAGATAAACTAAGGTCATTGTATTTTATTTAAAAGGTGTACATCAGGTTGTTGTATGGCTGCAAATGTACGCAAACAATGTGGTTCCGAATATGCCTGTTTCTTTCATTCAACATACATGTTTAATTCATAAGTCCATTTCTTTATTCGTTTTTTTGTATGTTCTGACTTAATTTCGTTTATTTGCCCTAAATTGTCTAATAGAATGAAGCACTTAAGTCTAATCCTCATTATCCTGATTCTGAGTTGTTGCCCGCTGCATCCTGCCTATGCTTTTTTTGATAAAGATATTCGGCTGCTGACAATGAGGGACGGATTGGCGGATAACACGATTCCTTGCATCTATAAAGATGAAGACGGATTTATGTGGTTTGGGACGGATAACGGATTAAGCCGTTATGACGGCAAAACAATTCAGAACTTCAAGCCTGCGAATACATATGTTTCGATTGCTGCCATTGTGCGACTGTCAGATGACTTTTTAGGAATTGTATCCGATGGATACCTTTATTATTTCAACCGGAAGCGGGAAACTTTTCTTCCGATACATACTGAATCAGATACTGCCATAGGTGTATTTAAAGACATGCCCGCTGACGATTCTTCTTTTTGGGGAATATCGGGAAACAGACTGATACTCTGTCAATGGGAGATACAACAAGGAAAGGAAGAAGAAAAAACGGCTGTTCGGGTACGCATACAAAAGACCTTTCAGTTATTGGAAGACAAAGGAGAAGTCTTTTCTTCTCTGTGCTATCATGAAAAAGCCGGGAGCGGAATATGGCTGACAACTAACCGGGGTAATCTGATCTTGTTTCATCCGGATACTCCGGGGGCGTATCAGAAGATACCGCTGACAGACGGAAAAACATTACAAGTCACTTCCATCTTGAACAGAGACGGAGTTGTCTGGGTTTCTACCATCGGCAAAGGCATTGTCCGTTATCACACGAAGTCGGGGCATATGGACCGGATTTCGTACGGCGGGACAGGAAAAGAGAATCTCCTTTCTCATACAGATGTTTATCAGACTATATTTATCGGCAATAACCGCTATCTGGCAGTGACATGGGGTGGCTATACACTGTTGATGCCGGATGAAAAGCAGCCGGAAGAACTGACGTCGGAGATATATAACAATACACATACACAGATTTACCGAAACCTCGAAACACGTATGATTTCTGCCTGTTACGATCCTAACGGCCTGCTTTGGATCGGTACTAACGGTGGAGGAGTGATGTATTCTGATTTGAGGTCACAGTTTTATGACCGTTACTATCAGGACAGGCATAACGAAATATGTGATATCCTCATGGATGATAGTCATCGGTTATGGTTGGCGACCTATCACAAAGGAATCATGCGAAGTGACATACCGTACGCAAAAGGGAAAAAACTTAGTTTCTCTAAAGTCGATACAGGTAGCGGGAAATCGGAAGAAACGATGTTGTGTGCCTTGAAAGATGTAGAAGGCAATCTGTGGTTTGGAAATATAAACGGTACGTTGACTGTTTATCATGTCCGGACCGGTCGTTTTGTGATTCATTCGCTGTTGGTAGACGGTGTTGCCAACAGGGCTTCGGTATGGGCTTTGTATATGGACGATAAGAACAGGCTCTATGTAGGTACGGAAGACGGGCTTTTATTGTATAACCGTCAGACAGGTATATGCGTTAAATTATCAGCAGCACATTATTTAAATGAGAAAAGACAACCTTTCATTCGTGCGATTGCTCAGACAAAAGATGGAACGATATGGCTGGGGACCAGTAATATGGGAGTTTGCAGAGTAGTTGAATCTGCTTCCGGAGGTATCTCCGTAGAAAATGGATATGAGCAGAAGATGAACATGGAATATCGTTCGGTACGTTCGTTGCTGGCATCTTCGGATGGGAATTTATATATAGGATATACGGATGGCTTTGCCATCCTGTCTCCACGACAGAACACGATCAGTGCCCGTTATACCACGAATGACGGACTGTGCAGTAATTTTATCGGCTGCATAGCGGAAGACAGCGAAGGGCATATCTGGCTGGGAAGCAACTCCGGCATATCGCGGTATGGTCGTCGTCAGCATCTCTTTTACAATTACTACATAGCAGGTAGTAACCGTTCTGCCTTATTCAGTGACAAGACTTTGTTTTTCGGAAATAATCAGAGTCTGACTTATTTCAATCCGGAGGATATAAATGCCTATCCGACCAACGGACGGGTGTTAATAACCGGTTTGGAAGTGGATAACCATCCTGTCGGGACTGGAGAAAAGATTAATAATCAGATCATCCTCAATCAATTCATCCCTTTTACGGATCGCATTGTACTGGATAATGATAACAAAGATTTCTCCTTGACTTTCAACAACCTGTCCTACTCGGACGAACAACAAAAATATAATTACCGGCTTTTGCCTTATCAGGGGAATTGGCTGATTTCTGATGAGGGAGAGAAAGCCTCGTATACCAACCTCCCAGCCGGTGAGTATGTATTTGAAGTGAAGAATATACATCCGAACGGTCAGACAGGGGCGGTGACTTCGCTGAAGATCATAATTCTACCTCATTGGAGTCAGACTTTTGCTTTCCGGCTTTTCGTTTCCCTGTTATTGTTGGGAGGAGTGGCTTATGGAGTACGGTTGATCAGACTACGGCAGAAACGGATGGAACACGAAATGCAGATGAAGCATGAACTGTTGACGGTCAGTATGGAGCGTGAGAAAGAACGTCAGATACGTGTGGAACGCGAGAACTTCTTTACGGGCGTTGCCCACGAACTGCGTACTCCGCTGACTTTAATCCTTGCCCCGTTACAGGAATTGATGAAACAGTGCAATCCATTGGATGACTTTTATAAGAAATTGCAGGTCATGTATAAGAATGCGGCCTCACTGCACACCTTGGTCGATCAGTTGCTTTATGTACAAAAGATAGAGGCCGGGATGGTCAGACTCCAGTTATCCGAGACTGATTTGGTACAGTTGGTCTGCAATGTGTCGGAACCGTTCCGGCAGATGGCTGAAATCAAAGGTTTGCAATTTGATATTGATTTGCCCGAAGGGAAGTTCCTGTATTGGGTAGATGAGGGAAAGATCGCTTCGGCCGTGCAAAACCTTCTTTCAAATGCGTTTAAGTATACCCCTTCGGGAGGGCGTGTCTTGCTTTCTGTCTCTCATCTGATGAAAAGTGGGCAGGGTTATTGCCGGATCACCGTTTCGGATACAGGTGCAGGGATTCCGGAATGGTTGCAGAAACATGCTTTTGAATCGTTCGTAACGGGAGATAATGTACCTGAGATGTCAACGAAGGCAGGAATAGGATTGCATATTGTGAAGAACACGATGGACCTGCATCATGGATTGGTAACGCTGAAGAGTGTGCCGGACGAAGGAAGTATCTTTGCCCTTTATATTCCCGAAGGCAAAGAGCATTTTGCAAAAGATTCTTATGAACTTATTGACAGCCATCAGGGAAAAACAAAGCAAAATGAAGAGCTGAAACCGGAACCGTTTCTTCCAATACCGGAAAACAAAATACAGGAAACAGCGGCTAAAAAGAGTCTGCTGATCATCGAAGATAATGAAGATGTCCGCGAATATATCCGGAGCTTATTCATTTCCAGATATGCCGTCAGTGAAGCTTGCAATGGTGAGGAAGGGGTGCGGATAGCCAAAGAACAGTTGCCCGATCTTATTATCTCGGATGTAATGATGCCCGTAAAGGACGGCTTTACTTGTTGCAGGGAAATTCGTATGCAGCAGGAAACCGCGCATATTCCTATCTTGATACTGACTGCCAGAGCAGAAGATGCTGACATCCTGCAAGGCTGTAATAGCGGAGCGGATGATTATATGATGAAACCCTTTAATCCGGAGATATTAAAGACCAAAGTGGATAACCTGATTTTGCAGCGTGAGCGATTGAAGCGGATTTATACGAAAGCCCTGATGCTGAAACAGGAATCGGAAGAGGGGGAGAAAGAAGATGCCTTCTTGCAACAACTGATTCATATCATAGAAGCTAACCTTTCCAATGCGGACTTTAATGTAAAAATGTTGGCGGAGCAACTGAATATGAGTCAGCCTACCTTGTACCGGAAGGTGAAACAGCGCAGTGATTTGTCTGTTATAGATATGATTCGCAGTATACGTATAAGCAAGGCGGCGACATTGATTCTGGAGAATCGCTATTCTATTCAGGAAATTTCGGAAATGGTTGGTTATTCCGATACCCGTACTTTGCGCAAGCACTTCATGGAGCAGTTCGGCGTATCTCCTTCTAAATATATGGGTAGTACTGATTGATAACCTACAAGTCGATATTATATAGTTTCAGCTTATTATATAATGTCTTCCTGTCGATATTCAGTAATTGTGCCGCTTTGCTCTTGTTATTTCCGGTTTGGCGCAATGCCTCCAGAATGTGTTCTTTCTCTGTTTCTTCGTTGCGTAGCGCCATGCTTGCGGAACAAACGGTACTTGTTTCCAGTAATTCGGTCCCTAATTCAAGAAGAGTGATGAAACTTCCTTGTGCCAGTAAAGTCGCTCTTTTTACGATATTCTTCATTTGGCGTAAGTTGCCCGGCCAGTGATAATTGAGTAAGGCTTGTGAGGCTTTCGAGTCAAAACCGATCAGATGCTTGTCCAGTTCCTTGTTTGCCTGATCGAGGAAGAAGTTGGCAAACAACAGGATATCCTCTTTCCGTTCTTTCAGGTCGGGCATCCGCAGGGTAAATTCATTGATGCGATGGAAAAGGTCTTCACGGAAAGTACCTTTCTCGATAGCCTGTTCCAGATTCTCGTTGGTGGCGGATACCAGACGGATATCAACCGAAACTTCTTGCGTGGAACCGACCGGACGAATCTTTCTCTCTTGCAAGGCACGAAGAAGCTGTATCTGTACCTCGTAACTGAGATTTCCTATTTCATCCAGGAAGATAGTGCCTCCATTGGCGGCAACGAACGCTCCGGTCTTGTCCGTCAGTGCTCCTGTAAAAGAGCCCTTCACATGGCCGAAAAACTCGGATGCAGCTAATTCTTTGGGAATCGAACCGCAGTCTACCGCGATAAACGGCTTGTCATTCCGTTTGCTCAGTTGATGGATGCGGTGCGCCACATACTCTTTCCCCGTTCCGCTGGAACCGTTGATCAGTACGGACATATTGGTGGGAGCTACCAGACCTACATAATTATAGAGTTGCTTGGCGGCATCACTTTCTCCTTCCAGATAAGCATGATGGGTTTCGGTGGCGTTTCCGGACGAAATGGAAGAACCTTTCTTTGCAGAAGTTTTGGCTGCGGTATGCGTAGTCGGCGCTTCTTTCGCTTGCAAAGCTTCTGACATCTTTTTGAGTAGTTCCTCCGGATTCACCGGTTTGGCAACATAATCGCGTGCTCCCAGTTTCATCGCTTGTACTGCCGATTGGATATCGGCATAACCGGTCATGATGATCAAAGGAATATCGATTCCTTTTTCGTTCATCCATTTCAGAAGATCGATTCCGTCGTGATCCGGTAAGCGTAAATCGGACAGGATTAAGTCTGCCCCTTGTCCTTCAATGTGCTTCTGGGCACGGGCAATGTTACTGACTGACGACACCTCAAACCCTTTTTTACTTAGCCAGGTTTTCAGCATCATTCCGAAAGTGATATCGTCTTCTATTATCAATATGGATTTCATCATACTCTCTTTTGCCTCTTTTAATGCTACAAAGGTAAGAGGATTTGGGCGAAAGTAGTATATTTGCAAACTTAAATTAAATAAAAGTGTTATGAAAAAGATTGCATACTTACTATTAACCATATCGTTTTGCGGACTTACTGCCTGCAAAACCGGAACAAAAAAAGGAGGAAATATGGACAACGAAACGTTGGTAAAGATTGAAACAACCTTGGGAGACATCAAGGTTAAGTTGTATAATGAGACGCCGAAACATCGTGATAATTTCATTAAGCTGGCAGAAGACGGCGTTTATGAAGGAACGCTATTCCACCGTGTTATCAAAGACTTTATGATTCAGGCAGGTGACCCGGATTCAAAGAATGCACCGAAAGGAAAGATGCTGGGTGCAGGAGATGTGGGTTACACCCTTCCGGCCGAATTTGTTTATCCGAAGTATTTTCACAAAAAAGGCGCTTTGTCTGCTGCCCGTCAGGGAGACAATGTAAATCCGAAGAAAGAATCATCCGGTTGCCAGTTCTACATTGTGACAGGCAAGGTGTACAACGACTCTACATTGCTGGGCATGGAAAGCCAGATGAATGAGAATAAGATCAATGTTATTTTCAATACGTTGGCTCAGAAGCACATGAAAGAAATCTATAAGATGCGGAAGGAAAACGATGAAAACGGTTTGTATGAATTGCAGGAGAAGCTTTTTGCAGAGGCGGAAGCGGAAGCTGCCAAGCAACCGGAATTTCACTTTACGCCGGAACAGATCGAAGCTTATACGACTGTAGGAGGTACTCCTCATCTGGACGGTGAGTATACGGTTTTCGGTGAAGTAATCGAAGGCATGGACATCGTGGATAAGATTCAGCAGGTGAAAACCGACCGTAGCGACCGCCCCGAAGAGGACGTGAAGATTGTAAAAGTAGAAGTACTGGATTAAGTAGAATGAAGATTAACAGGCATATTTTGGACAATGGGTTACGTCTGGTACATTCGCAGGACGAAAGTACGCAGATGGTAGCTCTTAATGTATTATATAATGTGGGAGCCCGCGACGAACATCCCGAGCATACAGGCTTTGCTCATTTGTTCGAACACCTGATGTTCGGAGGTTCGGTGAACATTCCCGATTATGATATGCCGCTGCAACTGGCAGGCGGCGAGAATAATGCCTGGACCAATAATGACATAACCAATTACTACCTCACTGTACCCCGGCAGAATGTAGAGACCGGCTTTTGGCTGGAATCCGACCGTATGCTGAGCCTTGATTTCAGTGAACGGAGTCTGGAAGTACAGCGTGGAGTAGTAATGGAAGAATTCAAGCAGCGTTGCCTGAACCAGCCTTACGGAGACGTCGGTCATCTTTTGCGTCCTCTGGCATATCGGGCGCATACTTATCAGTGGCCTACCATCGGAAAAGATTTGTCGCACATAGCCAATGCGACGCTGGAAGAGGTGAAAGCATTCTTCTTCCGTTTTTATGCGCCGAACAATGCAGTGCTCGCCGTAACGGGAAATATCTCTTTTGAGGAAGCAGTTGCATTGACGGAAAAATGGTTCGGTCCCATCCCTCGCAGGGAGGTTCCTCAACGGAATCTGCCGCAGGAACCGGAGCAGACAGAAGAACGACGGTTGACAGTAGAGCGTAACGTACCCCTTGATTCACTATTCATGGCGTATCATATGTGCAGTCATGATCATCCGGATTATTACGCTTTTGATATATTGTCGGATTTGTTGAGCAACGGACGTTCCAGTCGTCTGAATCAACGCCTGGTACAGCAAAAACAACTGTTTTCGAGTATTGACGCTTATATTTCCGGTAGTGTGGATGCCGGATTGTTCCATATCTCGGGCAAACCCGCGGCAGGTGTTTCGCTGGAACAGGCGGAAGCGGCCGTACGTGAAGAACTGGAACGTTTGCAGCAAGAACCTGTTGACGAACAGGAACTGGAAAAAGTGAAGAATAAATTCGAATCGACGCAGATATTCGGCAATATCAATTATTTGAATGTCGCTACCAATCTTGCTTGGTTTGAACTGTTGGGCAGGGCGGAAGATATGGAAAAGGAGGTAGAGCGTTATCGCGCTGTTACTGCCGGACAATTGCAAAAGGTAGCTCAGTCTGCTTTCAGGAAGGAGAATGGAGTGATACTTTATTATAAGAAACAAATATCCTGACTTCTCCTTACCGGCGGGATATTTATTGGAGGCAACGGCAGGATGCGGAGTTGCCGGAATATGCGATTAACTACGGAAAAATAAATGAGAAATATCTATAGTATATATAAGGAGCATTACAAAGCACTGATTTCTCTCGGATTGCCCATTGTAATCGGGCAAATAGGAGTTATTGTGCTGGGGTTTGCCGATACGTTGATGATCGGTCATCATAGTACGATAGAACTGGGTGCTGCTTCCTTCGTCAATAATGTATTCAATCTGGTGATTATTTTCAGTACAGGCTTCTCGTACGGGCTGACTCCTATCGTGGGAGGTTTGTATGGAACTCATCAGTATGCTTCGGCGGGGCAGGCGTTGCGTAACAGCCTGCTGGCAAATTTGTTGGTGGCATTCTTGCTTACCATCGGTATGACTGTCCTTTATTTTAATGTGGGAAATCTGGGACAGCCGGAAGAACTTATTCCCCTGATAAAACCTTATTATCTGGTTCTGCTGGCTTCGCTCGTCTTTGTGATGCTGTTCAATGGCTTCAAGCAGTTTACGGATGGAATTACGGATACTAAGACCGCTATGTGGATATTGCTCGGCGGAAATGTGCTGAATATTATCGGCAATTATATCCTGATATACGGAAAGCTGGGCTTGCCGGAAATGGGCTTGCTGGGAGCAGGTATCAGTACGCTGTTCTCGCGTATCATGATGGTAGTCGTATTTATCATAGTCTTTATGCGGAGTCCGCGTTTTCTTCGTTTTAAGCTCGGCTTCTATCGTCTGGGATGGTCGAAGGCTATATTCGGACGATTGAATTCGCTGGGTTGGCCGATTGCTTTTCAGATGGGAATGGAGACAGCTTCGTTCAGTCTGAGTGCGGTGATGATTGGCTGGCTGGGTACCATTGCGCTGGCTTCTCATCAGGTCATGCTGGCTATTTCTCAGTTTACGTTTATGATGTATTACGGGATGGGAGCAGCTGTGGCTGTCCGTGTGAGTAACTTTAACGGGCAGGGCGATATACTCAATGTACGTCGTTCGGCTTATGCCGGTTTTCATTTGATGATGGCGTTGGGTGTTGTGCTTTCTTCCATCGTATTCCTCTGCCGCAATTATCTGGGAGGTTGGTTTACCGATAGTACCGAAGTGGCGGCTATGGTAACTTCGCTTATCCTTCCGTTCCTTGTATATCAGTTTGGAGATGGATTGCAGATAACCTTTGCCAATGCCTTGCGTGGAATCTCAGATGTAAAACTGATGATGCTGATTGCCTTCATTGCTTATTTCCTTATTTCGCTTCCGGTCGGCTATTTTTGCGGATTCGTGTTGGAGTGGGGGATCATAGGTGTCTGGATGGCATTTCCTTTTGGGTTGACCAGTGCCGGTCTGATGTTATGGTGGCGTTTCCATCACAAGACGAAACTACCGCCTTCCATTCAAAATTCATAATTTAAAATCTTAATTGCCTATGGCTTCCTTTCGCTCCACCAAACTGAAAATAACCATCGGCTATATATTGCTGCTGGCGATTCTTCTTTTTTCTCTGGTGTTTGTGCATCAGGAGATGGAGACGCTGTCGGCTGCGGACGATCAGCAGAATCTGCGGACAGACAGTCTGCTGAGTCTTCTCCATGAGAAAGATCAGAATACCCTTCAGATGCTGCGGGTGCTGAGCGAGGCGAATGATAGCTTGCTTTCCGCCTCGGAGATTGAAGAAATCATATCAGAACAGCAGGACTCGGTGATTACTCAGCAACGGGTACAACACCGGGTTATTACCAAACGCGATTCTCTGATCACTCCCCCGAAGAAGAAAGGCTTCTTCAAACGATTGGGGGAAGTGTTCGCGCCTTCTAAGAAAGATACTGCCGTGCTGGTCAATACTTCTCTGGAAATTGCCACCGATACGATATTGGAACCTGTCAAGTCGGCGGACTCCCTTCAGCATAAGATTCGCATGGCTACCGAAGAGAAACGGTTGCAGCGGAGGCGAACGATCCGGCGTACCAGTACGAGGTATCAGCGGATGAATACACAGCTGACCGCAAGAATGGATAGTCTGATAAAAGGATACGAGGAGGAAATGTCTGCGCGTGCCCGTCAAGATGCGGAACTTCAGCAAGAGGTGCGGATGCGTTCGGCTAATATCATTGCCGGAATTGCCATTGGTGCCGTATTCTTATCCGCCTTTTTCCTGATCTTAATTATGCGGGATATTACTCGTAGCAACCGTTATCGGCGTCAGCTCGAAGAAGCGAATAAGCGGGCGGAAGACTTGCTTGTTGCCCGTGAGAAACTGATGCTTGCCATTACCCATGACTTTAAGGCGCCATTAGGCTCGATAATGGGATATACGGAACTCTTGTCCCGCCTGACCGAAGATGAACGGCAGCGATTCTATCTGGACAACATGAAAAGTTCTTCAGAGCATTTACTGAAGTTAGTAAGCGATTTGCTTGATTTCCACCGTCTTGACCTCAATAAAGCGGAAGTGAACCGGATTGTTTTTAATCCTGCTCAGCTGTTTGAAGAAATCCGTGTTTGCTTTGAACCTCTGACGGCGGCTAAAGGCTTGGTCTTGCAATGTCATATCGCTCCGGAATTGTCGGAGAAATATATCAGTGATCCTTTACGTATTCAGCAGATAGTGAATAATCTCTTGTCCAATGCGGTGAAATTCACTCAGCAGGGCAAGATCACATTAACTGTTGGTTATAACGCTTCGAAGCTGACAATAGCGGTTGCGGATACCGGCAAAGGGATGGCATCGGAAGATCGGGAACGCATCTTCCAGGAATTTACCCGCCTCCCCGGTGCGCAGGGAGAAGAAGGATTCGGACTGGGATTGTCCATTGTGCATAAGCTGGTTCTTCTGCTTGAAGGTACGATCGATGTACAAAGCACGTTAGGAAAAGGAAGTTGCTTTACTGTCGTGTTGCCACTCTTTCCGGTGGGCAAGTCAATAGTGGAAAATAAACCTTTCGGGAGCAGAATTAAGAAACCATCGAAAGATACGGATGTTTCTCCGGAAGAGACAGATGCCGTACCGGCCATGAAGGTGATCCGTGTGCTTCTGATTGATGATGATAAGATTCAGCTGAACCTGACTGCTGCCATGCTGAAACAGCACAACATCGATGCTGTTTGCTGCGAGCAGTTGGAAGAACTGATAGAGCAACTGCGCTCTTCGACGTTTGATGTACTGCTGACCGATATACAGATGCCTGCTATCAACGGTTTTGATCTGGTCAAATTATTGCGTGCCTCTAACATTCCGCAAGCCCGCAATATTCCTGTTATTGCTGTCACGGCACGTAGCGAAATGGATGAGAAGGCTTTGCATGAACATGGCTTTGCCGGATGCCTGCACAAACCTTTTACGGTGAAAGAATTGCTGGTAACTCTGAATGAAGGACAAATGTCAGCTGATGAGGCGCATATAACACATGATATGCAATTGATTGCAGATGCGCTGCCTGAAGATACTTTATTCAACTTTTCTGCACTGACTGCCTTCTCGGAAGATGATCCGGAAGCGGCGTGTTCTATTATCCGGACTTTTATCGAAGAGACCGGCAAGAATGCCGACCGGATGCAACAGGCATTAACTGACAGGGAGGTGGATGGAATAGCCGCTATGGCTCATAAACTCCTTCCGCTTTTCACCTTGATCGGAGCTTCTGAGTCTGTTGCTTCATTAAGATGGCTGGAGTCTTGCCGGGGGGAAGAATTCTCCGAAGAAATAGAAAAGACTACGTTGGAGACTTTGGAGGCGGTGCGTAAAGTTGTTCGTGCTGCTGAGGAGTATAGTTTCGGTTTACATTAAATCTCTCTCGGCAGCTCCTTTGGAACAGCCTATATAGTGCCATGCTTGTGCCACCCTGTTGGCACAGTTGTGCCAAAGGCATGTCACAGTCGTGCCACTGCGGTGGCACAAGCGTGCCAACGTAGTGGCACGGGCATAAGCTCGTAGCATAGTGAGAAGGTGCTGCCTTGACAAATATCTCACCTTCCGAATGAACGGAATGAACGGGATGAAATTGCGCTAAATGCAACCATAACCTCCGGCTTTTTCACATTTTAGCTTTTGGACAAACCTTTTTTCAAAGTAATTTGTTTACTTTGTATCACTTTTACACTGACACATCCTGCATGAAACGAAAATGGATAAGACGGGTGGGCTGGATATTGCTTACTCCTATAATACTTTTTGTAATACTGATGGTATTACTTTATATACCTCCTGTTCAGAATCTTTTGCGACGGGAGGTTACTGCGTATGCTTCTAAAGCAACCGGAATGCAGATTCAGGTGGAACGGATAGACCTTCGTTTTCCGCTTAATCTGCTGGTACGAGGGGTGGAGGTCATACAGCAGCCGGATACCTTATTGTCTTTGGAAAGCCTGAATGTCCGCGTACAGGCATGGCCATTGCTCAAAGGAAAAGTAGAAGTTGACGAGGTTACCTTAAGTCAGGTGGCGGTCAATTCTGCCAATCTGATAGAGGGGATGCAGATAAAAGGCGTTTTGGGACGCTTCTTTCTGCAAAGTCATGGAGTCGATTTATCGAACGAAACGGCAGTTGTCAATCGGACAGAGTTATCCGATACTCATATACAACTTCTGATGACTGATACCACGACCACTCCCAAAGATACGACGGCATCTGCTCCTGTGAACTGGAAGGTGAACCTTCATCAACTGAAGTTGAAGAATGTATCATTCGGTATGAAACTGCCTGCCGACTCCATGAAGATGGCGGCATACATAGGCGAAGCGACCATTGATGACGCCAAAGCGGATTTAAAGAACCAGTTTTATGGATTGAAGCAATTCCTTTTGTCGGGTGCCTCTGCCAGTTATGACACTGGAGAGGCCCAACCGTCGGAAGGTTTTGACGCCTCTCATATGGCAGTCCGGAATATCCGCATCGGATTGGACTCTCTGCTCTACGAAGGCAGAAATATGAACGCTGTGATTCGTGAAATAACGATGGAAGAGCGTTCGGGACTGAGTATTACTTCACTGACAGGGCGGCTCTTTTCGAATGATTCTATCATCCGCATTCCTGAACTC
>OGCX01000565.1_pt1 | contig 16381 bp, 11 predicted proteins | sample 1570261 | NCBI WGS metagenome assembly OGCX01 (sample SAMEA2582161, study PRJEB24529) | metagenome | biome: Human gut stool | place: China | collected 2011 | reverse complement strand
TGGATCCGCAAAGAAAATATCAATGTCATGTGCATTCGAAATAGATTTCCAATTAGAAAATTCTTTTCCGCAATCAAAAGTGATCGACTTAATTCGTTACTCTATCACAATCATAGCCTTGATGGTCTTGCGTTCATCCATATCTTTATAGGCCTGATTAATATCTTCCAATTTATAACTTGTCGTAAAGACTCGTCCTGGATTGATGTCGCCATCAAGAACAGCTTTTAACAAAACTTGTTTATCATAGGTTGTGACAGAGGCTGGTCCCCCACCAATCGTTGTATTTTGTCCAAAAGTTGATCCAATGGCACGATTTTCATAGTGTGGAACGCCAACAAACCCCATACGACCACCATTATGAAGGACACCAAGAGCTTGTTCTACTGCTACTTCAGTACCAACACATTCAAGGGCAGCATCTGCTCCTCCACCAAGGATTTCACGGACCTTAGCAATGCCTTCTTCACCACGCTCCGCAACAACTGCAGTCGCACCTGACTCCAAAGCCATTTTTTGACGATCTTCATGACGACTCATAAGGACAATTTGTGAGGCACCACGCATCTTAGCTGCGATGACAGCACATTGACCAACAGCCCCATCTCCGATAACGACTACCTTATCACCCTTTTGCACATTAGCCACACGCGCCGCATGATAACCCGTCGGCATGACATCAGCCAGTGTCAAAAGCGACTTGAGCATGCCTTCACTATAATCTGAAGGTTCCCCAGGAATTTTGATAAGGGCCCAGTTGGCAAAGTGGAAACGGATATACTCAGCCTGCACGCCCCCAGACCAGTTATTACCTAGGTGGTTATCACAAGAGCCATCAAAACCAGCACGACAGGCATCACACTGTCCACAACCATGTGTGAAAGGGGAAATGACAAAGTCACCTGGTTTTACTGTAGTAACTTCCTCACCAACTTCCTCGACAATTCCGATAGCCTCATGCCCGCTATTTCTATGTCCCTCTTCGATATCTGGATTTCGGTAGCTCCATAGATCAGAGCCACAGACGCAGGTGCGAACAATACGGATAATAACATCATCCGCTGCTTCAATTTTTGGTCGCTCAATTTCTGCTAGACCAACTTGTCCAGCTTTGGTATATACTGCTGATTTCATTTAAATTTTTCTATCCTTGTAATGTTTTATTTTGAGATTTAAACCAGCCTGTAACTGAGACAAGCGCTCTTCAATTTTTTTCTTTTCCGCTTCTAAAATACCAAGTCTTTCCCCTATCGTTCCATCCCCCTTTTGGTAGAGCGACATAAAGTCAACTAAACTGTCTACCGAAACACCTGCCGAACGAAAACACTTAATAAATTCCAGAGCTTCTATATCATGTTCTTTAAAATCACGAATCCCAGTAGTGGTACGAGTAATCGGTGGCACAAGACCAACCCGTTCATAGTACCGAATCGTATCCGCTGAAATTCCCAACAAATCACTAGCAGATTTAATATTCATAGGCCAATCTCCTCTCATTTTATTCACTGAGTTTAATCTATTCTAACTCACTTATCTTATTATATGACTTCGAGTTGACTCTAAGTCAAGCATTTGGCATCTAATAGAAAAAATTTTTTTAGTTAACAATCATATTTAGGAGGTCTATACAGAGCTCTTATAGTACCAAACTATTAAAATATTTAAACAGGAAAGAAAAAACTCTAGTTCAAATAACATAGCCACTCAATCATTCTTCATTTTGTACTAATGAAATCCATGATTCCGCTCTAACTCACACACCTTCCGCTTATGGACCTGATGAGTCGCTAAGTCTTCATCAACTTCAATTGTGACATTTTGAAAGCCACTCTCTTTGAGCAAGGTACGGATAGACTCTTTACAGACCTCCATATGGTCGGCATGTTCTAGACAAACATGGACAATGGCGTTCTTTTCCAGACCATCCATGGTCCAAAGATTGAGTTGATTGATACTAGCGACATGGTCCAACTCTGCCAAATCTTTCTTGATCTTCTGTATATTCACTCCTTCTGGCACAGCATCTAAGAAAATCTTAAGCGTGCTCCAAAAACGTGGAATGGCTTTGGACAGAATAAAGAAGGAAATAGCAAGAGACAAGAGTGGATCAAGGAAATACCAGTCGGTAAATCGGAGAATAATAGCCATCAGGACGACTGCTACCCAACCAAGAGTATCTTCCAGAAAATGCAGGCTAAGAATCGACTCATTCTTTGTTTTTCCTTTACGAACCACTAAACTTGCTAGCACATTTATAGTAACCGCAATGATTCCTAGCCAGAGGATTCCCTCATCATTGACAGGTTGGGGATTAAATAGTTTCGTTAGATTTTCCAAAATGACAAAAACAGATCCTGTCATCAGAATCACAGCCGTTACCAAAGCTCCTAGAAGGCTAAATCGTTTGTAACCCAAGCTGTACTGACTATCCTCTTCACGATTGGAGATTGTTTCTAGAACGGCTGATACCCCAATTGCAATTGCATCTCCTAAGTCATGGACAGAGTCAGCAAGAACAGCACTAGAACCAAATACCCCACCAGCGATAAACTCGACAATGGCATAACTCAAATTTAAGAAAAATGCCAACCATACTGCATGTTTTGTCTTCATATTACTTAATCCTTTGATATAATAGATTCATGAACATCTTGTTCATTATCTATTATCTAATACTATAAACAGAAAGGATAGGAGTAAACCGTTCTCTATGTTCATTACTGAACAGTTTGTTCGAATTGTCCATATGTCAGTTCAAGATCGTCGCATTACCAAGACTCGGAAAGCTATTTATAATGCTTTTTTACAATTACTTAACCAAAAAGATTATGAGGCCATCACGGTTCAGGAGATTATCGACCTCGCTGATGTAGGGCGATCGACCTTCTATAGTCATTACGAGAGTAAGGAGTTACTACTGGATGAACTCTGCCAAAAACTCTTTCACCACCTCTTTGAGCGCAATAATCAACTCTCTCCACAAGACTACTTAGCCCATATCTTTCAACATTTCAAGAAAAATCAAGACCACGTGACAAGTCTTTTGCTCTCGAAAAACGATTATTTTATCCGACAACTGCATAAAGAGCTTGAACACGATGTCTACCCAATGGTGGCTGATGAATTGATTCAAGCTCACCCCAACATTCCTCACTCTTATCTCAAACATCTGGTCGTTACCAACTTCATTGAAACTCTCAGCTGGTGGTTAAAAAATGGAAAGTCCTATACTGGACAAGAGGTGGTCCAGTTTTATTTGGAGATACTACACGCAAACTCTATACGAACCTCATAATTAAGAAAACAAGTTTGCTACTTTTTTACCTTATTTCAATCTTCTTAGCACTTGTTTTTGTCCTGGTTCATTTATCAGGTAGCCTTTCAAAATTAAGACAGTGTAAGGACATTCTAGGGAATCGGCTTCTCCTTTTCGGGAGTAGCCTTGCTATCTTATTATTTATCCTCGACTTCTTTTTGCCGATTATCCCACTATCCCTTTGGCTGATTGCTTGTGGGTGATTTACTACGGATCCTATTGTAATGGCAAACAAAAAGAAAACTTCCATCCAGCCCACCATCTGATTCGAATTGGAACCGCATTGATTCTTACTATCTTCTTAGCCTTACTATAAGAAAAGCTCAAGTTTTATCAATTAGAACTTGAGCTCTTTTATTATTCTATACATCATCCAAAATGCTATACCTTTTACAGTTTATATCCTTTTTAACTCCCCTATTTTCTATTTTTTAAAAGTGAGGACTGTTGTTTCTTACTAGGAACGAATCAAAACTGCATTTTTCAAAAAAGCGATTACCTTTCGAATATGACTAGTATTGGTGCCAACGCTAGTTGCTAGTGTTTTAGAAGGCAATGATTCCTAGCTCTTACTAATCATCATTAGGAAATGAAAAGCAAGACTTTTGCTTCACTTTTTTAAAAATTATCAGGCCATGTGACTTGTTGTCAAACTCTAAAATGGGAATCGCGTGTTTCTAAATCATAGACCCCTCTTGTAAATTTATACTATTGTATCAAAAACTGACGAAGTACCAATGATTTGTCTTTAGCAATCCAGAAACCTTCTCTTCCATGCATATAAAAAATCTTTGCACTGCTGGAGAAGTTAGCCTCTACCTTCCATTTCTATTTCATAATACTATTTTTACTTTTTTATTCATTATACAAGTAAGACTAAAGAAAATACAATTAAAATTCTTAAATAGTCTTTGTAAAATCTAATAAAATCAGATTTTTTATATACCAACAGAAAAAGGAGCGGATACGATATCCTACTCCTTATTCTTATCAGAAAATCTAATTAGAATTAGTCTTCTTTTTTCTTGCGAGCAACAAGTCCAAATCCACTCAAGACTCCAAGAAGTCCAAGTGCTGCTAGGCTAGCATTGTCTGCTGTACCAGTGTTTGGAAGTTCAGCTTGTCCTTTAGCTTCTGATGTAGCTGCTGGAGCTTGTGGTGCTTCACCATTGACTGGTGCTGATGGCATCGTTGGAGTTGCTGGATTAGCCGGCGTTGTTGGGTTAGCTGGGGCATTTGGATCCATTGGTTTTTCTGGGTTCGCAGGAGTTCCTGGTGTTCCTGGATTTTCACCCGGTGTTCCTGGGTTTGTTCCTGGTGTTACAGAACCTTTAGGTTTGAATACGTGTAGAAGATTTCCAGTTTCTGGATCAACTTTTGTTCCTACTAATTCGTACCCTGGTACTTCTCCAGCTGGGTTACTTCCTTCTGCTAATGGTTTTAATGGTTTACCATTTACATCTACCCATACTGTTACTTGTTTCTTAGTTACTGGTTTGAAGATATGCGTTACTTTTCCTGTTTCTGGATCTTTAACTGTTCCTACTAATTCATAGTTAGGTACTTTTCCTGGGTCTTTTGATCCATCTTCTTGCGGACGGATTACTTTACCTTCTGTGTCAACCCACTCAGTTACCTTGTTGACAACTGGTGTAGGAGTAAACACGTGGATTACATTTCCAGTTGTTGGATCTACAGTTGTACCTACTAGTTTGTAGTTTGGTACTTTACCTGCTTCTTCTGTTCCTGGTTTAGCTGGTTTTAATGGTTTACCATTTACATCTACCCATACTGTAGTTTTTTCTTCTTTTGTTACTGGTTTGAAGATATGTGTCACTTTTCCTGTTTCTGGGTTTGTAACTGTTCCTACTAGTTCGTAGTTAGGAGTTGATCCTGCTGGGTATGTTCCTGGTGTTACAGGTTTGATTGGATTTCCTTTTTCGTCTACCCACTCAGTAGTTTTACCTTCATCGATAGATTTCTTAACTTTTTCAGCTTCTTTCTTAGCTTCTTCCTTAGCTTTTTCTTTTTGCTCTGGAGTTAAGCTTGGATCTTTATCGATGTTTTTGATTTTCTCTTCAAGTTGTTTATCTACAGTTTCTTTAGCTTTCGCTTTATCTTCTGGAGATGGTGTATATGGTTTATCTTTATCACCTTCAGACGGAGTTGATGGCTTGTCTTTATCACCTTCAGATGGATTTGATGGTGTTGATGGTTGGTCTGGAGTTGGAGTATCTTTCTCAACTTCTTTCTTACCATTCTCTTTTGCTTTTTCTACTTCTTCTTTAGAAGGTGCTTTATCGATTGTTTTCTTAGTTTCTTCAGCATCTTTCTTAGCTTCTTCTTTAGCTTTTTCTTTTTGCTCTGGAGTCAAGTTTGGATTTTCGTCAATCTTCTTCACTTTTTCTTCTAGAGCTTTATCAATCGCTTCTTTCGCTTTTGGCTTGTCTTCTGGAGTAACAGGAGATTTTTCTACATCCTCTTTAGCTTTTGTAGTAGATTTTTCTACATCTTCAGGAGTTTTCGCTTCTTCCAATGCTTTCTTAGCTTGTTCTGCAACTTTCTTAGCTTCTTCAAGAGCTTTTTCTTTCTCTTCGTTTGTTAACTCAGGGTTTTCTTTGATCTTGCTTTCTTTGTCAGCTAAGGCTTTATCAATTTCTTTAGATGCTTCTTCTTTGACATCTTTATAGACGTAAGTTACTTCTGTAGTTCCTTCGGTTACCTTACCGTTCTCATCACCTTTAGTTGATGTTGGTACTAATACGTATAGTTTTCCATCTTTTGTAGTGATTGTTGCTGGTTTGTTGTCAGTTGTATCATATGCTGAGCTTACTGATCCGTCAGTCGTATCTTTAACGTCTTCTGCGATTGTGTTACCCGCTTCATCAACATAGTGAACGACTACGTTTCCTTTAACTTCTTTGTACACATATGTTACTTCTGTAGTTTTACCTGCTTCAACGTCTCCAGTTTCATTACCTTTAGTTGATGCTGGTACAAGTTCGTATACTTTTCCTTCTGGAGTAGTGATACGAGTTGGTTTCATGTCGTTATCAGAAGTATCGTATTTAGCTCCTGGTTTACCGTCTTTTGTATCAACAGCATCTGCTTGAAGTGTGTTTCCAGCTTCGTCTACGTAGTGAACGACTACGTTTCCTGCTTTTTCGTATACATAAGTGATTTCTGTAGTTCCTTCTACAACAGCACCGTTTTCTGGTTTAGAACCGTCTTTCAATTCTTTAGCTGTTAAGTAGTAAACTTGTCCATCTTTTTCTAGTTTAGCTGGTTTGTTGTCAGTTGTATCATATTTCTCACTTAGTGATCCATTTTCTACATCTTTAGTATCTGCAGCTAATGTGTTTCCTTCTGTATCAACGTAGTGAACGACTACATTACCAGTGATTTCTTTGTACACGTAAGTTACTTCTGTAGTTTCTCCAGCTTTAACTTTACCTGTTTCATCACCTTTAGTTGATTGAGGAATTAATTCGTATACTTTTCCTTCTGGAGTAGTGATACGGTTTGGTTTCATGTCGTTATCAGCAGTGTTGTAGTCTGAGTTTGGTTTACCATCTTTTGTATCAACAGCGTCCACTTGAATAGTGTTACCTTTTTCATCAGTGTAGTGAACGACTACTTGTCCTGCTTTTTCGTAAACGTAAGTTACTTCAGTTTTACCTTCTACTACGTCTCCGTTTTCTGGTTTAGAGTCATCTTTAAGAGCTTTTTCTGTTAAGTAGTAAACAGTTCCGTCTTTTTCGATTTTCTCTGGTTTGTTGTCAGTTGTATCGTATTTAGCGTTTAGAGAAGCACCTTTCGTATCTTCTTTATCTTCCGCAATTACGTTTCCTTCTGTATCAACGTAGTGAACGACTACATCACCAGTTACTTCTTTATAAACGTAGGTTACTTCTTTAGTTTCACCTGCAACAACTTTATCAGTTTCATCACCTTTAGTTGCTGTTGGTACTAGTTCGTATACTTTTCCTTCTGCAGTTGTAATACGAGTTGGTTTCATTCCGTTATCAGAAGTATCGTAGTCTGATCCTGGTTTTCCATCTACAGTGTCTTTTGCACCTGAAGCTACGTTAGCACCAGCCGCGTCTACACCTACTAATGGAGTTCCGTCTTCTGTTTGATAGTTAACGACTACTTGTCCTGCTTTTTCGTAAACGTAAGTTACTGTAGTTGTACCTTCAACAACATCTCCAGTAGCTGGTTTAGAATCATCTTTAAGTTCTTTAGCTGTTAAGTAATATTTAACACCATCTTTAGTGATTTCATCTTTTTTGTGGTCTGCTGTATCGTATTTAACATTTAGAGAAGCATCTGTTTCGTCTGTTTCGTCATCAGCAAGTGTGTTACCTTCAGTATCTTCATACTTAACAACAACATTACCTTTAACTTCTTTATAAACGTATGTTACTTCTTTAGTTTGACCTGATTCTACAGTACCTGTTTCATCACCTTTAGTTGATTCTGGAACTAATTCGTATACTTTTCCTTCTGCAGTTGTAATGCGTGTTGGTTTCATTCCATTATCTGCAGTGTTGTATTCAGAACCTGGTTTTCCATTATCAGTGTCTTTTGCACCTGAAGCAATATCTTTACCGTCTGCAGTTCCTACTAATGGAGTTCCGTCTTCTGTTTGGTAATTAACGATTACTGATCCAGCTTTTTCATAAACGTAAGTTACATCAGTTTTACCTTCTACTACATTTCCTGTTTCTGGTTTAGAATCATCTTTAAGACCAGCTTTTGTAATGTAGTATACAGTTCCGTCTTCTGCAGTGATTTTTTCTGGTTTGTTATCAACAGCAGTGTCATATTTTTCGCTTAGAGATGCACCTTTAAGGTCATCTTTGTCGGCTGCGATTGTGTTACCTTCTGTGTCGACATAGTGAACGACTACGTCCCCAGTAACTTCTTTATAAACGTATGTTACTTCTTTAGTTTCTCCAGCAACAACTTTACCAGTTTCATCACCTTTAGTTGCTGTTGGTACTAGTTCGTACACTTTTCCTTCTGCAGTTGTGATACGGTTTGGTTTCATTCCGTTATCAGAAGTATCATATGCTGAACCTGGTCTTCCGTCAACAGTATCTTTTGCACCTGAAGCTACATTTGCACCAGCTGCGTCAACACCTACTATTGGAGTTCCATCTTCTGTTTGGTAGTTAACTACTACTTGTCCTGCTTTTTCGTAAACGTAAGTTACTGTAGTTGTTCCTTCTACTACGTCTCCTGTTGCTGGTTTAGAATCATCTTTAAGTTCTTTAGCTGTTAAGTAATATTTAACACCATCTTTAGTGATAGATTCTTTTTTGTGATCAGCTGTATCGTATTTAACGTTTAGAGAAGCATCTGTTTCATCTTGTTCGTCAGCAGCAAGTGTGTTACCTTCAGTATCTTCATACTTAACAACTACATTACCTTTAACTTCTTTATAAACATAGGTTACTACTTTAGTTTCTCCAGCAACAACTTCACCTTTTTCTTCACCTTCTGTTGATTCTGGAACTAATTCGTATACTTTTCCTTCTGCAGTCTTAATACGAGTTGGTTTCATGCCGTTATCTGCAGTGTTATAAGCTGTACCTGGTTTACCATTATCAATGTCTTTTGCACCAGATTCTACAGTTTTACCAGCTCCATCTTCATCTACTACTGTTCCTGTAAGTGGAGTTCCATCTACAGTTTTATAGTTAACGATGACTGATCCAGCTTTTTCATAGATGTACGTTACTTTTGTAACACCTTCTACTACTGTACCTTCTTCAGCTGGAGCGTCTTTTTCTACATCATTTACAGCTGTTTTAGTAGCATCTGCTTTAAGGTAGTAAACATTTCCTTGTGCATCTGTAAGTTTTTCTGGTTTTTCATCTGCATTTTCTTTAGTGTTGTAGGCCACGTTTTTAGAAGCTTTAGTACTACTTACAATTACATCTTGTCCATTAGCATCAACATAGTATTTCTCAGTCACTACTTCAGCTACTGTCTCAGGAGTATCAGTGTAAGGAGCTTTTAATTCTGTTCCGTCTTCTGTTTGATAGTTAACGACTACAGAACCTTTTTTCTCTACTTCACGAGTTTTTTCTTCTGCATATTTGTAAGTGATTGTTGTAGTACCACTTGCTAAACGGTAGGCACGAAGTGGAGTGATTTCATCACGGTAAGAATACTCTTCAATCTCTGGAGTAAAAGTGCCAAGATTAAGATTAATATCATCACCAAATTTACTTGTACTATTTTCATAAACTTCATTAAAATTAGCTGTTACATCCGTTGTAGGTCTACCTTTATCATCAACTTGGTCTCCAGTATCAGCCTTTATCGCCTTTTTCTCCCCACCTTTTGCAGCTATTCCGACAGAGATATATCGTTTGAAATTAAGGGTGTTATCTTCCAACCCTTTTTCTTGAAGATAGGCAAGATAGTTTTTTACAAAAGTTCTGTTTGCTTCTCCTGTTGCAGTATCTGGAGCTGCTTTAAATTTTTGAACCATTGCATATGTTCTATCTATAGTAGCACCACTACCTTCTTCATCATCTGCAACATTATCCTTAGGTGATAATGGTACCACCCCTGTAATTTCAGGACTTTGATCGCTCACAGTTACATACGTATTTTTCTCAAGAACGAAAACATAGTCTCCTTCTTTGATGCCACCATCCGCAGTTACATTAGCTGAAGTGAAGTTTTTCGCAGCTGCTTCTCCAGACTTGAAAGCATCTCTCATTTTATCATCAGAAGTGATGTCACCTGAATTGGCCTGTACATATTTACCATATGTTCCTTTTCCTGTTTGTTCAACGATCCAAGCTTTTCCACCAGGTTTTACAGTATCATAAGTGATTTTACCTTCTGCATTGCTTAATCCTTCTGGAGTCAATTTCGCAGTTACATCCCCTAGAGTTGTGTCAGAGTATACTCCTCCACCATCTCCAGTAGTTTCAACTTTAGGTTCTCCAATTAGGTGGTAAGTTTTCCCGTCTTTTTCGATAGTTTCTTTCTTACCAGTTTCTTTAGCGTTGTCTAGGTCACTAGCTTCTGCATCGCCACCTGTAGTTCCTTTGAAAACTTCTCCTGATTTACCGTATACATCGTATGGTGTTTCGATAGTCTTATCAGCACCAGAGTCTTGGTTTTTGTTTTCTTCTAATACAGTATTCCCTTCAGCAGTTACATATTTGTAATCTACTTTTCCTGTTTTAGTAATTGTATTTGTTCCCTCTGCAGTTGGATCAGTTGAAAATTGCCTACCTGCATCTGGGTTCTGAATATTAGCTGTATCTACAATTACTGACCCCTTATCATTAGAAATCGTTGTTGTATTGTCACTATTTTCTGTCATCGCTGCTTCTGCAGTCTGGGTTTGTCCTGCCATTGCAAGGGCTGCACCAACAATCAGAGCGACTGTACCGATTTTGACTGAGTCTGAACGACCGTCTTTAAACTTACGAATGGAAAATTTTTCTTTTTTATTTATAAACATCCTTAATATCCTTTACTATTATTTTTGTATAATTTTCAAAATTTGCCAGATTGGCATAGCAACGTGGTTAATAAACTCGAACCCCCTTCGCTTCTATTTTAATAGTTTAAAGCCACTTATACAAGAAAAATTAACTACTTTTTAATAATCTAAACTATAGTTTTTTACTATATTTATATATAAAAAATCCATAGAGACCTATGGATTTACATATTTAAAATATACATTTATGCTACCAGCCAATTGAGACCCTTTCAAACTGACACCCTAATCGGCGCAATTCTTTTTGACGGTCCTCATAATAGGGGAGGGAAATGCCTGTGATGGTTACATGTGGCAGATCTTTTAAGTGAAGGCTGACTGATGAAGTAAAATGATAGACATGAACGAACTCGTATTCTTGAAAGAGTTGGGCAAGGACATCTTCAAAAATCAGCTCCGTCTCCAAGTAGGTCACGTTTGGGATAGTGAAGGTTTCCTTGGGATGGGGAAGATAGAGGTCAATTTCTAAGGCCTTGACATAGGTGCTGATAAAGCGGATAGAGATTTGGTCGTCCTCTTCAGAGAACTTTTGCCCCAGCAAGACCTTGACAGTCTTACCGTTTGAAACGGGTGCTTGAGGTAGGTCAAAAAAATGCTCCAGATAAACCAGCTTTTCTCTAGCTACGACATGGTAGTCACTGCGATAGAGGGTATAGTGCTTTTCCGTCCGCTCAATTAAGTCATCTCTGGTCAAGCCCAAAGAGCCAACCTGACTGGGTTTGAGAGGCCAAGCATACATTCCCAAGGGATAAATATCCGCATAGCCATCATCAAAACTCATGAGGTGTTGGTAGGTAGAACTCGCAACCACATCCAGAATCAAGCAATTGTCAAAACTAGCATAAAAGATGGTGTCATAGTCTCCAGCTACCTCCTGACAGATCTGAGCCAAGGCCTCTGCCGTCTGAGGATAGTGAACATGGTCAAAGCCCTTAGCATAATGCTCCTGTCGAGCGGTTTTGACAGGACTAACATAAAGACTGACAAATGCCTGATCAGGATAGAGACTCTTGATATGCTGGGCAATCTTGGCCTGCAAGGGTGTTGTGGCAATGATGAGGTTTTTCATCTCTTTGATTCTCCTAGGTGGTGATGGTGCAGCAAGGTCTCAACGACTTCAAAGTCCAAGGCATCATCGATATCATAAGAATAGAGTTTGGGCATTTCATAGGCTACTGTTTTATCTGTGTAAAAAGTCTCATCTCGTAGGTAAAGGTCCTTGCGAGAAATCCAGATACTACCGTTAGGATAGTAATAGACAGGCTCTTTCTGCCTAGCATAGTGCTTGGAAACTTGAGGAGGACGGATAAAAGTTGAATCCTCCAATTGCAAGAAAAGACTGCGACTCTTGTCTGCCTTAACACAAGAAATCAGATGGTCAGCTCCAGACTGACAGTAGAGCTGGTAGGACTCGATAAGGTGCTCCACTTTTCTTAAGGGTGAGGTCACCTGTAGATTCATAAAAACCTGCTCTCCCTCAAAGGGCTGTAAAAAGTCTCGTAAGGTCTCCAGACTAGAGGTTGCTGACAAGGCCAATTCTTTTGGTCTGTGGACACAACGAATCTCTGGATAGGCTTGACGACAGAGTTCTAGATAGGCTAGCGAGTCTGAGGAAACCCAGATGTCACTAAATAGCTTAGAAGCTAGAGCAACTTCTATAGTGTAGAAAACCAAGGGTTTGCCTGCGAGCGGTTTTATATTTTTATCCACCAAGCCGCGTGAACCCGAACGGATTAAAATGACGGCTATGGGTTTAGTTTTTGCTTTCATATAGTCTTCCTAGAATTGAGATAAAAAGAGATGATAGGGTGGTGATTATGCTATTTAACCAGGGATTAGGGTTGGCAAAGAGGCCACTGTAATGATAGAGGACTAGGATTCCTAGACTGAAGACCAGATAGATTTTTGCTAGCTGTAAGCTCGGTCTTTTGAGGAGCAGGATCATGAGGTACAACCCACCAATCACACCTAGTGTCAGACCCATAAAGCCATTAATCCACTCGTAGATAGAGTAGATTTCTGCATTCATGAGTAAGAGGCAGAGGAGCCAGGACAGGCCTGCTAAGGCAAAGGATAGGATACTTGGCGACCAGCGCATCTTTGACCAAGCAAAATCCATCTTCAAGCAGGTCACGATTGCATTCATGCTGGATGAGACCGTGGATTGACCTGCTGCCAAGAGAGCCAGCATGATGAAACTTCCAAACCAAGGTGCTAGCCCTTCCCGAGCATAGGCAATGAGAACAGGATTGGTCGATGTGGTGGCGAAATTTTCCTGACGAATCAAGCAACCAATCAGATAGAGTAAACTAGCAATCCCAAAGGACAAGAGTCCCTGAAGCCATAAGATTTTTCCAATTTTCCGACGCCCCATTTTGCTGTTAAAACGTTGGACAATATCCTGAGAGGAAACGTAGGAAAATAAACTACTAAAACCTGCTCCTACAACTAAGATCGAGACCGTCTGTCCATCCAGCGTCTCTGCAAAGTGAGATAGCTGTTGACTGCTATTCATGATAAGACCTGATTGAGCAATTCTTGGTAGAAAGAGGGCTAGTATAGCTAGCAAGACCAAGCCCTGAAAGAAGTCCGTCCACAGTACAACCAAGAGACCACCCCTTGCCAGATAATAGACCGTCAAAAGAAGGAGTAAACCTGACAAGACCAACTGATTGATAGGGATAAAGGGCTCCAAGGCCTGAGACAACAAGTAGGTCACCACTGCTATTCGCCCCAACTGGTATAGGATAAAAAGTCCTGAAGCCAGTGAACGAATGCCAGCCGATTGAAACTTATCCTCTAAAAGATGATAGGCTGTCTCGTAGTTTTCCTTTTGATAAAGGGGTAAAAAATAGCGATGGGCTAATGGAATGGCTAGAAAGATGCCACACTGGGCAAACCAGAGATAGGACCTGCCTGTATAGGCATTCCCCACCAGAGTCAGAAAGGAAATGGGGCTGAGCAAGGTCGCAAAGACTGAGAAAGCCAGAACAGTCACTGGAACAGCTTTCTTAATCTGATAGTAATCCTCCTCGTCCCCTTTTTTCCGATAGGCGATCCAGGAAATCAAGCAGAAATAGAGCAATAGGGTGACTAAAATTCCCAACATCTTAGAATTTCCTATCTAGTAGTTCGCGGTAGCTTTGAGCCACCGTTCCTAGTGAATAGTGAGCCGCTAGGTCGATATTTTCTGCATTGGACTGGCGATAGTCTGCCTGCTCCATCTCTTCTATCATTTGAATCAATTGTGCCTTATTTCTGAAAAGGCGGATGGCATCTGACTGTTCGGCATAGAAACGATGGGCAATCTCCACATCTGATAATAAGGCAAGCAAACCTTGATTGAGAGCTTCAACGCAGGCGTTGGCAAATAATTCTGTAAAACTAGCAGACAGGTAGCACTGGTGGAGATGGTAAGGAACCTCGTCGACAATGCCTTTGAACTGAATGGTTGGTGGCAGATCGTAGCGATTACGAAGTTCCTCCAAACGCTCCTCTGTACCACCATAAAAGGTAATCTGGGCCTTGGAACCACGTTTGTAGAGTTCGATAAAGGCTTCAATGACAAGTTCAACGTTTTTTCCTTCTCCCATATGACCAACTAAGCAATAGTCTAGCACAGGTCCCACTTCTTTGATTTGACCGGGATCTTCTGTAAACATAGGTGGCAGGAATCTTGTCTGATAACCTTCTTTAGCCAAGCTCTCTGTCAACTTCTCACTGGCAACTAAATATCTGTTTGCCTTGCGCAGATTGGCGAGACGTAAGTCTCGCATGATATTTTCATGGACGACTTCATAGTAATTTTTGTCCGTGTTTTCCATATAACGCCAAAGACTAGGTTTGGGAACGATTTGTTGATCACGAATGAAGAGGTCGGTTTGCTGAGCCCATCTAGCTAGAAACTTAACTAGCAAGTCCTCCTCAGAACATATTTCTCCCTCGATACGGTAGATATACTCTGGATAAAAAATCGTTACAGGAGAAGGTTCTTTGAAAGGATCGATAAAGCGTCCTTCAAGGGCCAGTTCTCCATTTTCATGATACCAATGAAGTTCCTTTTCCCTGAAATCTTCAAACAAGAAAGGACCCTTTGTGTAGTAATATCTCCCCGAACCGTCTCCTAGGGTAACAGAGGCCACAAAGCCGTCCTCATTGAGCTCAACCTGATCTCCGTCTGCTAGAGTTAGGCTTTCTGGTCTCACTGTCAAATCTGCATGGCCTATATCTGAAAAGATATGAGGAACACAGAGCAGTTCCTTTTCTAAGAATCCTAACTTAATCAAGTCTTTCTTCCAATCAGGACGAAGCTGAGGACTCGATACCAGGTGGACATATTCCAAACCCAGATGTCGTGCTATTCGTGCTCGATAGACCTGAGTAGCCTCAAAACCATAGCGATGGATTTCCTTTGCTGGATGAATGGTGACAATTCTCGACATGATATACACTCTTTCTCTACTATTTTCTGTTTACAAACGAAAAAACACCCTCACAAAAAAGCGAGGGTAGTTCATCCGTTACCATGCTTGGGGAATTCCTAGCAAGTTCCCCCTCAATAGGACTTTATGCTATTCTATCACAAAGACTGATGATCTGCAAGATAGACTAATTTAGAGATGATAGCTTGGGGGAGTCTTCTGAATAGCTCAATAGTTCGTCTAGAATCTCTTTATTCGTCAAGTGCATACGAAAACAGGGCGATAAAGTCTCTTATCGCTAAGTTTACGACTATCCTGTTGCATGAGCTTCCAATAACGCTCGATAGCTTTGTATTCATGAGATTTTCGATTAAACTGGTTCATTATTTGAACATGCATGCGACTCATAGCACGGCTTAGATGTTGGAATAAAAACAGTTCAGTGAACTGGTTCAGCCTGAACCTAGAAATATGAAAGAGAAGCTGTTTTAGCTAAGTCATAGTAAGTGCTGAACAGATTCATAGTGATGATTTTTGCCTGACAGCGAACGACACGATCTTAGCGAAGAAAATGATTTCGAATGAGAGCTTGTGTTCTTCAGCTTCTACTTAAATGAAATAAAAACGCAAAAAGAGAACCCTACTGGATTCTCTTATTATTTGATAAACATAATCATTAAGCCTTCTTAGCTGCCTTAATCCATTGGTACCAACCAAACTGTTGATGAGATAAATGAAGTATTTCCCTTGAATTTGAAGACTTTCTCCCCACCAGAGGTAGATAGAGAAAACATTAGTAGCTGCCCAGAAAATCCATTGCTCACGATAAACAGCTGTCATCAAGAGCTGACCGACACCGTTTGTCGCATCAGTAATAGAATCACGATAAGGACGATTAGCTCCAATTGACTGGTAAATAAGACCAAAGGCTAACCACCAAAGTACGCTAATTGATAGGTACTTGGTCCATCCAACCGTGTCCAATTTACGGGCAACAAATTCCTGCTGTTCTTTTTTGAACCGGGCTTGATAGATCAAAAAGGGTTAAAAATAAGACAGTAACCTCAGAATAGATACTGTCTTATCTCTTTTTTTACTTAAAGCCTT
>OGCX01000557.1_pt1 | contig 16550 bp, 18 predicted proteins | sample 1570261 | NCBI WGS metagenome assembly OGCX01 (sample SAMEA2582161, study PRJEB24529) | metagenome | biome: Human gut stool | place: China | collected 2011 | reverse complement strand
GGTTGTCAGACGCACTTTTTATTTAATTGTCAAAGAGCGTTGAAATGAACCTTTCAAATAAGGTTATTATTTTTCAAGTTCAACACAACTATCAGTTGTTACATATATTATACAACCGTTGGTTGTTATTGTCAACCGTTTTTTTAATAAAATTTTAAAAAATTTTTTAAGGGGAACTATAATGGATCTTGCGGAACACCTTAAGACCTTGAGAAAAAAGGCTAAAATGACCCAAGCCCAAGTCGCAAAAGCTATCGAAATTTCGCAACAAGGATACGCTTATTGGGAACAAGGAAAAAAACGTCCAAGTCATGACAATCTTGTGAAGATTGCCAAACTCTTTAATGTATCCATCGATACCTTGGTATCAAATAATAAAACTGATGATATTGATTTGTCAGAAGTAGAATTGCTCTTCAGGACCACTTCAGACGATATGAGTAATGAAGAAAAAAAGGTCTTCAAACAAGAGTTAATTGAGTTTATGAAGGAGCGGAAGAAACTTTTTGATGAGGAAAAATAGGATGGTAAAAGAAACTTTTTTTAAGAAGCTCATGAACAATGCTGAAGCTTTGTTATTTTACGGAGTAATAATTCTTACTGTAATATTTATTTCAGGACCAATCTTTAAGAATCCTGATTTATATATCTGTTATGCTCTGATAGTTCTTCTTTACATGATTTTTTATGTACTATTTGGAATCGTGTATTTAATTTATAGCTTTATTTCGATGTTAAAGGAGGAACCGTTTAACTTTTTTAGCGTTGTTTTAATGTTTGCTTTTATTTTTTTACCGATTTTATTTCTCAATTCAAAAAATTATGATTCAATCAATACTTTCTATACACTTACAATTGGTATAGGGGTAAACTATATTATTGATGGTAATATTTTGTTAGTTGGAATTGATGAAATACATAAGAAAAAAGAATTGTTAGATAAAAAATCTGCAAAAACGAAAATTCTGTTTAATAGTATTTACATTGCAGAATGTACTTCTTTCATCTTAATTAAAAATTGGTCAACATTTATTGATGTTAATAAATTAACATCTATCAAATTTGGAAAAATTCTTGTAGAAATGGTAAGCAGAATCCCTGAATGGATTCTTTTCGTTTTTCTATCCATATTCTTATTCTTGATTTTAATTATTTTTTCCCTAACTATTCAAAAGGCGATTCAAAAGGAATTAAACGTTGAATTCAATAATGGGTTGAATAGTATAAATGAAGAGGAGAATGATATAATTCCTAAAATTCCTAAATCAACTAAGATGTTTAAAAAAAGAAAACGGAAAAAGCACCACACAATAGTTAAGTATGTAAAGAAAAATGATTCTAGGTGTAATTTCTTTAACTTCTAATTTCCAGTGGACAATCGTCCACTTTTTCTATACAATTATTGTTAGTTAATAAAACAACAAAACTTCAAGGAGGTATTATGTATTCACGATACAGCCAAATTAAGGAAGTTGCAAATCGTTATATTTATAAGTATATCAAGGAGAGTGACTCTTCTCTTTTGGGTTATGACTTTGAAGGATTTTTTAATCATATTGTTGAGAGACACAATATCAAGGTTATGGAGCATCATTTTTCCAGTCGCAAGATTGAGGGGCTAACCTTGATTGATGATAGTGGTGTTTCTTTTTCCTATGAAAAGGAAAATCCACAGGTGAAACAAAACTTTACCAAGTGCCATGAGTTGGGGCATTTTCTGCTAAATCATAGTGGCTCTTTCTTTACAGAGCTAAAAGATGAGTCTGACTCTACCTTTGAGAGCGAAGCAAATCTCTTTTCAGCATTTGTGCTTATGCCAAGTATTGTTTTGCTGTCAAAGATATTTTATAGATATGATAGCTTTTCACGAGTGATGAATGATCTGAAAGTTTCTGCTGAAGCCTTGGTCTATCGTTTGAGAGACTTATTCAGTCATGAAACGACTCATTCATTAGATGAGGTTAACCATGCTATTCAAGACTATAAAAACGGTCAGTTAGATAAAATTGTGGATATGTTTGGCTTGTTAAAATCCTCTATTATCGCAGAGTATCAGCAAGTTATCATAGATATGCTGGCTAAGGTCGATTACTTGCTGACTAGAGATGGCTACTTGTCAGATAGACAAATCTATGAATTGAAGGATAAAGAGTTTAGACAGGCCTTGGAAGCTGAAAAATCAGATATTTCTTGTGGTCAACTTTTTGATTATGGGAAGGTCATTTATTTTGCTTGGAAAAAGGGAAAGCTAACAGAGAGACAAGCTGTTAGTAACGCTAAAACACAAATACTGTTAGAAAGGACATGAAATGTTCAACGGTACAAAATTAAAACAAAAACGTGAAGAGTTGGGAATGAAACAAAGTGAGGTTGCACGGCTTCTTGATATTAACCGATCTTCTTATTTCTCTTGGGAAAATGGCAGAGCAGTCCCAAACAAGACCAACTTGAAAAAAATTGCTGAGATTTTAGGAGTGACAGAAGAGTTCTTCTATGAGGAAGAAATCACTATGCTTTATAAGCAACTGAATCCTAATAATCAGACCAAGGCTATGAACTATGTTAAAGACTTAGTAGATAAGCAATCTAATATTATTACTATGCCTACCTTCTCTTATCGTGTCTATGAAAGCCTGTCTGCTGGTATTGGTTCATCGGTTTATAACGATCAGAACTATGATACTGTTTATTTTAATGAAGAACTAGCCCATGATTTCGCCTCATGGATTTCTGGTGACTCAATGGAGCCCAAATATCAAAATGGCTCTGTGGCTCTTATTCGTGAGACAGGATTTGATTATGATGGAGCAGTTTATGCAGTCGTCTGCAATAGCCAGACTTATATTAAACGAGTTTATCGAGAGGAGCTTGGCTTAAGGCTGGTTTCTATTAATCCAAACTATAAAGATATTTTTCTTTCGTATGATGAAGATCCTAGAATTGTAGGAATTATTGTTGGGAATTTTGTACCAATGAGACTCTAACAGTAGTTTTCTTACGTTGATTTTCTATTTCTGATGATTATGTAACAGAGAATATAGAAATCTTTTACTTTGTAACCCTATGCGCCAAACCCTTAAATGTTCAGATGAATTACAAATGTTACAAAAATATTTCAAAAACACTTGACATTCTGCAACATTGTAATATAATAGCTAATATAAATTTAGGTGAGGTATCATAATTATGAAAAAATGGACAAGTTTAGCACTTTTAGGCTTAACTTCTGCAACTCTACTAGTAGCTTGTGGTTCTAAAAAAGAGGAGAACAGTTCTTCTGTAAAAGAAACACAGACTTCTATGAAATCTGGTCAGAAAAAAACAAATCAGTCTTCTAAAAAGAAAAATACAAAAGCAACTGAATCTAGTTCAGAAGAAACAACACAATCAAGTCAAACAACCACAGCGTCTAATACAACAAGTGGTGCCAAAGCTACAGATTCATCCCAAATGGTTCCTGCAGAGCTGGTAGGGACTTGGACAGGTACAACTGAAATTGCGAAAGATGTCCAAATGACAGTGGCTGCGGACGGAACGGTCACTACGACAGCAAACTTTTATCAAGCAGATGTGAACCCAATTCGTACAGCAACGACTAGAGCAAAAGCTGTTCAAGCTTCTGGTAATATCTATTACTGGGATACGGATGAAGCAGGGGCTTTTGAGGCACTCCTTCCTGGTATTGCTGGACTTGGGGGAGCCAATGCCAAGGTAAAAGCCGGTTTCATTTTGGAAGAGGGCCATTATACACCAATTGTATTTGTAACAGGTCTCAATGAAGAGTTTGATTACAGCAAATACAATGATTTCCGTGTTTCACTCACAAAATAAAGACACATTCAACGCTCTTAAAATTGACAACACCCCAAAAGTTAGATTTTCCTATCTATCTTTCAGGGTGTTTTCTTATAGCCAAATTGGGAAAGAAATCAAAAGGTTTTAGCTCTATTTCTACTTATTATATTGTTGAAGTGCTTTATTATATGCTTTACTGCCTTTTTGGTAATATTCATGTTCTATTCCAGATATATCGACTGTAATGGTGCCATCCTTAACTTTATATTTTACAAGTTCAACTTAAGAAAATCCAAATTACAACCATTTAACAAGTAATATAAAAAGAGTTCTACACTTTCAGTAGAACCCTCCTTATTACCAGTATTTTGATTACCTAGTTTTTTCTATTTTAACGCTTCTTTAATTTCACCAACTGTTGCAACAACACTTTTATCGTAGAATGATTTTTCACATAAAATTATTGACAGTATCCATATCTATATTCATAAAATAAAATTTTTAAATGTCATTCAATAAATGCTATAATATAAGTAAATAACTTAGGAGGTTAAAACTAGTTGCTGGATTTTGGTAAAAGAATTGAAAGGATGCGATTAGCTCAAAAAATAAGTCGTCAGGAATTCTGTGGAGATGAATCTGAATTAAGTGTCCGTCAATTAATTAGGATTGAAAGAGGGGAGTCAAGACCTACATTAACAAAATTGAAATATATTGCGAATCGGTTAGGAATAGAAGATTTTAAATTAATGCCAGATTACGTAGAGTTAGAAAAAGATTATTTACAGTTAAAATATTACTTGATGAGAACCCCCACATATGAAGATGAGAACATTGCTAAAGAGAAAGAAAAAATTTTTGATAAGATTTTTGACGAGTATTACGATGATTTGCCTGAAGATGAAAGGATCATTATCGATATTTTACAAGCCTATGATGACTTCGGCCTACAAAATGATGATAGTAACTTAGAAATGATTTTACAAGGTTACTTTACTCAAATTCTTCTTAAAACCGAATACGAAGTAAATGAGCTTTTAATCATAAAATTATTTTTATTAAGATTAGTTCATCCCAATACACTACTAGATGAGAAAGAAAAACATAAATGTACAATAATAGCTAACAATATTTTACAACAATTAGATAAGTTCGATCTTGATTATGTATTTATTGTTAGAGATTCCTTACTTTTATTACTTGGAATATTTGAAAAAATGAGTGATTATACTCGATTTGAAAAAATTCTTCAAGAATTGAATGATTTAACATCTAAAACCTACGACTATCAGAAAAAACCTATTATTCGTATATGGGAATGGCGCTATGCGCTATTTTCAAAACAAAATTATCAAATGGCCGAAAATTTTTTTCAAGAAGCAAAAATATTTGCAAAAATGATTAATAATAGCTATCTTATAGAACAGATAGAAAAACAATGGCAAAGTGATCTTCAAAATTACTTTAAAAATAAAAACTGAGTAAGGAAAGTGACAAAAATGTCATGGCAAAATCCCGAATTAGCTAAAGTTAAAGCTAATTCGGGATTTTTTTTAATAATAATGTGTTTATATAAAGAATTCTATTTAAAATTAGTGACATTTTTGGCCTTTTTATATATGTTTTTTATAAGTATAATATTCGTAAATTAAAAAACAAAGGAGATAAAATATGCTATTACTAGTTATTTCAATTTTTTGGACTTTTATATAATTGATAAGATAAAATGGAGTATTCTATGTTGGAATTAAAAAATATATGTAAAAGTTTTAATCAAGGAGAATTTAAAAATAGTGTTTTAAAAAATATAAATTTAATAGTTAAACAAGGAGATTTTATATCTATAATGGGTCCATCTGGATCTGGTAAATCCACATTAATCAATATTTTAGGATTACTCGATTCTGAATTTCGCGGAGAGTACAAACTTAACGGAGAAATTATAAAAAGTTTAAATGAGGATCAGCATGCTACACTCCGTAACAATGATATTGGTTTTGTATTTCAACAATTTCATCTAATTGATGAGTACACGGTTAGAGAAAATATTTTATTATCATTCCTCTACTCAGAGAAGAAGGCAAATTTAAAATACATTGAGAGTTTAGTTGAAGACTTGGGCCTTGTAGACAAACTTAATGAATATCCAAATAATTTATCAGGGGGACAAAAACAGCGAGTTGCTCTAATCAGAGCTCTTGCTCATAAGCCAAAATTTCTTATAGCAGATGAACCTACAGGAGCATTAGACGAAGAAAGTAGGGACGAGATTTTACAAATTCTACAAAATTTAAACAATTCTGGTACTACAATTATCATTGTTACTCATGATGAGTTTGTTGCAAATTGCAGTAAAACTAGGTATAAAATGAGAAACGGTCATTTAACGCTGGAAGGATTGAAATTAAATGAAGTTTAAAAAAATTTTGATAGATACTTTAAAACTGTTATTGAGAAATAAACGACAGAGTATTCTCACTTCCCTAGCGATTGCCGTAGCAACATTTGTGGTGCTGGTTATTTTGTCAAGTTCTTCTTATACCACTTCTACATTAGGTGATGACTTACACATTGAGGAAGATTCTGTAACAATAACTTATACTCCCAAAAATATCTTGACTAGAGGTGGTTTTTCCAAGGAAGATAAAAGAATAGTTGAGAATTCTATCGGGAAAGATGTGAGGCTATCTGCTAGTTCCTATGGTTTGTATGCTGAAACATATTTTAATAAAACAAAACAATATCTCAGTTTTCGTACATTAGATGATTTGAATAAAAATGGATTAAATGTACCATCCTTGTTAAAAGGGAAATCAATAAAGAACCTAAATAACGGGATTGCTATTAGCGATAAAGCTCTAATGTTATTGACTCGAAAGGGAAACATTGAGAATTTCTTAGGAAAAACTATTAATATATCTGGCAAAGATTACACTATTCAGTCAATTTTTTATGGATCAGCTGTTAACGAAAGATTACCTTCTTTAATAGTTACTGAGGATACGAAGCGTTTACTGTTAGGATATAAGGAATATTTTGATGAGCTGGTGATATCAACTAACAAAATAGAGAATATTAATAAAGCTTTGTCAATTTTAGATATTCATGGAACATATCATCGTGAAGGAACTTATTCATATATCGATAACAAACGTGTTTATGAAGAAACTAAAGCTCAAGCTAACACTATACTTAATTTTATTGCATTTCTTTCAAGTATTTCAATATTTGTTGCTGGTTTTGGAGTCATGAATGCTTTGTTATCTTCCGTAAGTGAGCGTAGTAAGGAAATAGCAATTCGTCGTGCTCTAGGTGCAAAAAAATCTGATATCTACCTATCGTATATGATAGAGGGTACATTTTTATCCATAATAGGAGGTATGTCAGGAATCCTAATAGCTGAAATATTTGTTATTTTAATGAATATAAGTGGTTTTGTTGCGACATTAACTTTGAATCACATTTTAATCACATTGTTTACAACTAGTGTATTTGGAGTTGTATTTAGTATCATTCCTGCAATGGTTGCAGCAAATAAAAATGTTATTGAAGGTTTGAAATAATGGAGAATTGTAATCTACATAAACATGAAGTTGTTGTTATATGTTTACTTCAAGGTATAATATTTAGTTATTTAGGACATATGGAGGAAAGTATATTAGATAATTTATTATACAGGCTCCTGCTATCTATTGTTTTTATTTGTCATTAGGGATAAAACCGGAAATATTCTTGTCTCAACAACAATTCATACTTTATGGAATATTGTATTAGATTTTATTTAAAGGAGATAAAATGAAACTTACAAACAAAGAAATAGTGTTTATTGCGTTACTAGTTGTAGAATTCTCAATATGTTTTTTCATGTTAAAACATTTTAGTATTTTTCAATTTATGTTATTTGTTCAAATTATTCCGTCAATATTATTGGCTTTTATTTCCGGTAATATTGCAGTTAAAAATAAACATACTTGGTTAATCTTGATTAGTTTTGGAATTATACACGCATTGATGATGTTTGCAATTTTTAGTGTTACCCCTATGACGATTATTGAACAAAATACTATTCAATCCGAAACCTCAGTGTTTACATTTAATAGAAATTTACAATTTGGTACTTATTTCGGATTCTTTTTACAAGAATTATTACTAGGTGGATTTATTGCAATTCTTTCCAAAACTTTTAGAAAAGTTAAGCAAGGACAATTCTGATGAAATATATATGGTATAAGATTTGAAAAAAATTATTTTTGAACGAAAAAAATATATCTACGTAAATTCTAAAAGAAGTCAACAAAAAGATTTTCTGATTATTAAGAATTTAATGTCAAGAGAAGTTCAAGTTGAAATTAGGATAGAGGGCAATTTACTAGATTTGCTTGTTCTAAACAGCAGGGGAATAAAATTTTATAATTTACAACTTCTATCATTGCCTCGTTATATTAATATAACCGTAAAAGAGGTTGAAGAAGATATTGATTTGACACTTAATAAAAATAGATATTATAAAAAATTTGATAAATAAACTAACTCAATCCCTATATAGTTAACTGTACTGTCTCCATAAAGTTAAACAAACCAGCGTTTTTCTTCTGTGTCAAATACTTATTTAGTATTTTTGAAATAAACTAATTTTAAACTAACTACAAAACAAACAAAAGAGACCCTTAGGCCTCTTTTTCTCTCCTTCAAACACTCTGTCACTGTCCATTTACTGTCCAATATAATGTAATACATCTATAAATTGTTGATTTTATCGAATGCAAAATCGCTTAAAATCAGTATTTTGATAAATAACAAGACTTTAAGAATCTTAAATTAAGTCTTTACAGCTAAGTAATCATTCCTTCTTCAAGAGTTATCACTTCATCAAACATTGAGATGAAATTATCTGATGGTTCGTGAGCAATACAAATAATCATTTTCCCCTGCAATGAGGCCACTAATTCTTCAATACGCAATCTATTTTCTTTATCTAGAGACGATGTAACCTCATCCAAAAGTAAAATTTCCTTATTCGCAAGTAGAGATCTAGCGAAATCTAGTCTCCTCTCTTGTCCTCCAGATAACTTATTTTTGATGGGATCCTCTAAATTAATATTTTCTAAGCTTACCTTCTGTAACACTTGATGAGCTAGACTTTTATCATAATCTTTACACATTGTCAAATTATCAATAGCTGGTTTATCAAAAATAAAGGTTTTCTGCTCCACGTAAGCAACTGATGAGTAATCTAACTTAATGCTAGTTAAATCCTGTCCATTAACTAAGATGTTCCCATTAATATTAAAACCATCTGGTATCAAACCTATTAATGAATTCAAAAGCGTACTTTTCCCACTACCACTTTTTCCAATAATGAGATATTTTTTATCTACCTTAAATGTTAAATTTATATTTTGTAATATATTTTGCTCCCCACCAGATATTCCAAAATCAACAAGCTCAATTGTATTAATTTTTACATTTTCCATATTAGCGGTATCCGCTGGTACTCGATTTATAGTTGCAACCAGATTATTAACCAATTTTTTTGAAGATAATATATCGGTATAGCTATGTTTCATATTAGTAATTGGATAAGTAATATACATAGCTAATTGACGAAGGCCAATAAATTCTCCTAGAGAAAGTCTTCCCTTGAGTACAAAAAAACCTCCTACTACCCAAGCTCCCTGATTTACAACCATTGTAATTGCGTATGATATTGCCTCTATTGAGTTTGCCTTTTTGTAATAAGCTACATTGGATTGTCCTAACTGCTTACTTTTTGAATTCACAATATCAGTGAAAGGGTGTACTGCATTAAATAATTTAACTGTCTTTAAACCAAAGTAAAAATCTGATACTACACTAAAATAACTTTCTTTTGACTTTACACTTACATCTCTTGCGTTTTGTAAAGAATTTTGAGTTAACAAAGGATAAAAAAGAGGAAGTAAACTCAAAACGACCATTATGATAGTATATGACGGTTGTATAAACAAAGATATGACTGAGGCAAAAATAAAAACTAAAATATCATTAGTTATACTAATAATTTGCTCTAAATATTGTTTTTCTAAAACTTCTAATTCATTAGTATAGGTTGAAATATGCATTTCAGGATTACTACGATAAACATCAATCAATGGTTTTCTTCCGTTACTATCAGTCAAATCACTTCGTATATCATGTAAAATTTTTTGAATTAATTTCTGATTTGAAACTTCAACACAGTACTCCATTGCAGAATCAAAAACTATGTAGACTAGCAACAACACTACATATAAGATGAATGTTTTTGAATTAACATTTGAAATAGAATCAATAATACCTTCTAGAACAAAAGCCAAGCTCAGTACAGAAATGGCGCCAATGATATTTACTATTAAAAATTGACCTACTAAAAAAGGATTTTGATAAAAATATTTTTTCATTTGAGATTCTTTTATAACTTCTTTAATTAAATTATTGTTTTAGAGCGTTTTTATATGCTTCGCTACCTTTTAGATAGTAGTCGTGCTTAACTCCACTGATATTAACTGAAAAGACTCCATCTTTAAATGAATATTCTTCTGTTCGACTTGCCATATTTTGTCCAGTTAATTCAATCGTATTCTTTTGTTTGTTTATGGTAAAGCTGTCGGCTTCTCCATGCTCAATGGAAGCATTTTCTCCTTTAATAGTAAACGCCAACTCGTTTCTTTCACTTGAGATCCAATAATACTCACCATCTAAAGATTGGTAGTTGTTTTTTGAGCAAGCAATTAACGTAATTATTGATAATGACAACAATAATATGCTAACAATTTTTCTCATGTTTCTCGCCTCCTTTTATAATATTACTATACCAAAATAATGTTACAAAACTGTATCAATGTCTGTTATAATGGAAATTTCAAATAATGTCCATTATAACAGACATTAGTAAATTTTAGAAAAAGATCTATATTTGGCTATAGTTTTACTAAATCTCTACGACTATAGATTAAAAATGTATACACTTCTATACAAATAGTAGAAAAGGACTCAGTCCTGTGCAATACAGAACTAAATCCTTTGGATAAATTATTAATCTAACTATTTGGGTGCACTTAACTTTCGGGATGTTTTGTCAGGAAATGAATATGTAACGTAATGAAAATCTGTGCTATTACCCTATTCTTCATTGACTAATTTTTAGGCTTACCACTTGATCAGCTTGTTTCCAAATGGTTGGATTATGTGTTGCAATAATGATCAGACGTTCCTTATTTTTTAATGTTAGGAGTAAGTCCATAATCTCCTGTGAGGTCTCAGGATCAAGAGCGGCAGTTAATTCATCTGCCAAAATTAGAGGAGGATCTTTTAAAATGATCTTTGCCAAGGCTACACGTTGTGCTTCTCCTCCAGAAAGCTCATATACTTTTTGATCTAGTTGAATATAAGATAGTCCTACTCTATCTAATACTTCTTCTTTAGTCTCTCTCTTTTTTTGTTTGTCTAATTTATGACCAATTAATCCCAAATCTAAATTTTCTGAAACAGTTTTATTATCGATTAGTCCAAAATTCTGGAAGAGATAACCGAGTTCATTTCTGAAATAGTTTGTTGGTTTAATCTTTCGTAAATCTTTTCCTTTATATTGAATACTTCCCTGATCATAAGGTTCTAGCTTGGCTACCATATTTAGTAAGGTTGTTTTGCCACAACCACTATTTCCGATAAGAGCATAGACTTTACCTGCATCAAAATTTAAGTTCAAATCACTAAATACCGTCCGGTCCCCAAATGTTTTTGTTAGTTGATGGATTTTAATCATTTCTATGCTCCTTTCAATATAATACTAGCCATCCTATCTTCCTTACGAGAACGATGCATTAGTATTAAAATAGAATTCAAACCAAAGACGCAAGAGGTTAGAAAGACTACCCAAAGTTTATTTGTTAGCAAAAGACCAATAGCCCCTCCCAAAATGAAGATAACTATTTGCCAGATAAAAAATTTCTGGTGTAACTCAAAAAAATTTAATCCTGATATTTTCTTAATAAGAATAGTTTTACGAAATTCTTCAAAGTAGAGGATTGTCATTGTATTAAAGAGTAGAATTGAGGTAGCAATACCTAGAAAACCACCAGCAATGATTGTCAATATTTCAACTTGAATGTTGTGACTCATACCACGATAAACATAATAGGCAAGATCATACTGACTGATATATTTCTTTATTCCACCTTGTTCAACTAGTTTTTTAGTGGCATCCAAACCTTTAAAATACAGATAATCAGATGGATAAGTGAAGAAATCATTTCGATTTTTTCCAAAAGAGCTTGGTTTAAGGACAATAAGTATAGGATCACTTAGAAATTGTTGATATGAGATTGGTGTAGAATTATATACGAAACGCTTCTTATTGTTTGAAATATAGAAAACACGAGCTTTCATAGCCTGTTGAATTTTATTTCCCTTATCGTTTCGAATCGCTAGGAAATCTTCATAAATTTGACGCAATTTATCTTCTTGATCTTTTAATTTTTCAGGCAATAGTAGTCCAAATTCTCCTTCTCCAAGGCTATTAATGCTCTTCTTATCTTCTTCATTTAATTCTACATTCTGAACATCTAGATAATTAGGAGTCACATATAAGCTATTAGCATACGGATTGTAGTCATTTATCGACATTTTTCCCATTAAGGGATGTGAAGACAGACCTTTTAGATCGAATGATGCAAATGGATGCTGAACAAGCATTCCTCCATTCTGAATGCCAGTTTCTATGAAGTTTTTCCATTGTTCTTCCAACATTTTTCTACTATCCTGATTTCTAGCCTCTGCCCCAAACTCCCTATTTGTTGAAAGCAATACCCAATCTTTTTGATTTGACCATGCTGTATCTCCAGCCTGATGCAATTGCCAAATAGTTGAATAGATACTTGTTCTATGAATGGTAAGTACTATTAAAAGAAAAGCAACCAATTGCCCCAAGTAAAGAATACCCATAATCTGTTTCAAAGGTAACTTTCCTTTGAGTAAAGAAACCAAATGTACCGCTTTAATACTTAAAACATAAAGAAAGCTAAAGAGTATAGAAAGGAACAAAAGTAACAAATTATAAGTTATGCTAGCTGAAAAAATAACTGGAATAGAAAATGGTGTGATAGGGAATAGACTTACACCACAGATTCCAAGAAAAACCCCTGTAATTATCCCTAAAAGTAAATCTCCACAATCACTAATAATTGAGTTTCCAAAAATCTGAGTTAGGTGCAATCCAGAAATATATCGAATCCCAACTGTTCGCATTTCCTTGGTTTTTTGAATAATCATTAAGGCTATAAAAGTTAGTAGAAAAATGACCAAAACGAGTAATTGACTACCATTTCCCATATACGTAAATAAGCTAAGAAAAATATTTGGATATGAAACAAATGTTTGTGTGAAACCCAATGATTGAAGTTCATGATTTAATCTATCTAGAGTGAGATTTCCAGATAAAATATAATAATTGGACAATAAGCCACTATTGTAAAAATCTTCTTCACTAGCTTTAACAAGGCCGTTTGGGATATGGCCAGATCCAAATATTGCATAGGAAAAATGAACCTTACCTTTATCGTCTATTGTTTCAATTTGTTCACCAATCACACTGTCTGTTTCATTTGCTAATTGATCTAAACTGTATTTTACCTGATCTTTTGATACCTCTTTGTTCTGGGAAAAAATACTAATAGCTGGAAAACTATTGTGAATAACCACATATGAGGTTGAAAAACAAATCCAAAGTAGAAAACTTGTTATAAAGATATTTGAAAGGATGACAAAGAAGCGCTTCATACTTTACTCACTTTCTAAAATTTTCATGAATAGTAATATAATCTTTTCTATGAGCTATGAATTTTTTTAAATCCGTAGTTAAAATATACTGTTTCACCAAAATTTCTATTTATAAAAGCTCTTGAGGTCTGATGAGAAGGAGCGTAAGCATATGATGATTTACTATCTCTTGCACGAGTTACGCTTGACCAGTGATATTTGTAATCATGGTAATAATTTGAAAATGCACCCCAGTTATTTGGATTGTGAAAGCATTAATACAAAAAATAAATAGTGATTTTCTTTTGCATATCTGAACCTCCTTCTTCTATATATATGATATACTAAATACATAACGAAGTGTAAAAATGTAACATTTATACACATAATTAGAGGTGAAGTTGTTATGCGTTGGGATTACGGTACGATCTATAAAAAAATACGGAAATCAAAACATATTAGTCAAGAGGAAGTTTGCCAGGATTACACTTCAAGAGCGCACTTGTCGCGTATTGAATCGAACCAAGTAGTGCCTAGTTTTGAGTTGATGGAGCATCTTCTAAAGCAAGTTGGCCTAGATTTCGAAGAATTTCGATATATATGTCATTCTTACCACCATTCCGATAGAGAAGAAATTATCTTATTGGCAGAAGATAACAATGCCTACCAATCAAATGATAAATTATTGGAACTGAAGAATAAGAGTGTAGCTTATTTAAGAAAACATCCTAATGATATTCCTGTGTCAAATATACTAAAGAGAGTAGAGGTCATTCTTTGTTTACGAGAATCTGGTCCAAATGAAAAGGTAAGAATAATGGCAACGGAAGCTTGGAACGAAATTAAAAATCAGGATGTCTGGTATCATAGTGACCTCAAATTAATTGTCGTTATTTTATTTACACTTCCACTAGAAACAGTGATTTCTATCTGTGATGAAGTGATAGATAGGCTCAATGATTACTCTGATTATACAGAGATTCTTCCCACCAAGTATAAATTACTCTCAAATTTAGCCAGTATTTTTCTGTGGAATGGTTTGATGGAGAAATGTACGAGGATCAGTTATCTATTGTTAGATACGGCAAAAAAAAGTAAGCGATATGATTTTCTAGGAAATGCCAAAGTGACACTTGGAATTTGTTTAAGTGATAAAAAGCTAGTTGATGAAGGATTGCAACTACTCGAATTAACGGATGAACAAACACTATTGGAAGCATGTCAGTCAGATGTGAATCGTTTTTTCAAGGAATGAGTTTCTAAATGGATTTAGTCATAAAACGGTTTGAAGATATAATCGACATATTGTTGTATCCATGCTCAATGGTTATTGGGTAAGGGATGGCAACCTACACATTATCCCGTTAGATCAGCTAGTTAAGCAATATTTGAAAAAATGATCATTTAATTTAACAAATAATAATTTTGAATTGCACCTCAAATGTTAGAGTTCATCTAATATTTGAGGTGATTTTAATATGAAATACAATTATTTTCAATTATCAAATAAAGAGATTTCCGTTCAGAAGACTTTGATAGCATAGTTTGAACCAATAAATACTGAGGAAAATATTTTGAGTTCATTTATCTAAGTATAAAATGTGTATATAAGAGACAATTTGACATTTGCTTTTTTATTTTGTGTATTATTATTCTAGAAAGAAAAAAATAGATTTCAATTTTAAAATCGTTCGTTATCTTTTTATTGTAGATAAATAGGTAATGAAGTAATGCTTAAGTCAGGAGGTATAGGCTGATGAAGAAAAAAGATCTTGTCAAACAAAAATTTTTAACTTTTATCATCCTTGGTATTATCATTCTCTTATCAGCCTGCACTCTTGTAGGACCACAAAAAAAATCTCCTTCCGGTAGTACCAATGTGTCTAGGAAAATAGGATTCGAGGAAAGAAAGGCAGAAGATTTATTAAAAAATTCTATTTCTATCCCTTATCCAGATGGGAAAATCTTTACACCTACCGCGCTGTCAAATGATGGGATTGCTTATGGCGAGGCTGTTGACCAAGGACACGAAGATCAGAATTATCTTGCCAGTATGAATTTACATACCAAGGAATTTCAAAAGATAAAAGATGTTGAAAAGACATCTAATCTGACTCATGTAGCTGTTAGCTATGTAGATCATGATATTGTTGTTTTTGAAGAGTATGATCAACTCAATCAGACAGGGATCTACTATCTTTGGAAGATAAAAGACAAATCTTTAACGACACTGATCAATAGGAGACCTATTGGAACGGTTCCAGTTACTCAAGTAGCTCGATCCAACCAGAAACTCTTTATAAATTATGAAGCAGGCGATAGCCTATATCAAATTGAAGAATTTGACCTTGAAACAGGGGCTCATCAGACGATTGAATCAGAAAATAGCGGTTTTCCGACTGTCTTTAAAGATCACTTGTATTATGTACAAATTGATAACACAGCTTTAACCACAAAAATTATAGCCTACTCCTTAAGTAATGGACAGAAAAAAGTTATAGATCAAACAAAGGATGATCAACGCTATTATGTCGATTTATTGACGAACGGGCACAATCTCCTTTACTTGGTTGCAAATAATAAAGATGCTTCGTTTACCTTCGAAAATAAAAACCATAAAAAGATATTTTCTACTTCACAGGCAGAAACCTCCATATATCGCAATATTTATCTCACATATATGGGAGAAAGAAGAAGTGAGGAGCGTGTTAAATCTCAATATTATTTGTGGGATTTAAAGCATCGGATTCATTATTTATATGATCATGGCCCCATTTTACTATCGGATAAAGGGATTCTATGGATTCAATTCAAAAAGAAGGATAGTGAGATTCCAAAAGGTGAAATCTATCGAAATGAATACTCCGTAATGCGCTATCAGGAATGGTAGAAAGGAGAAAAATCATGAGAAAAGTTCATTTATTTCTTGTATTTCTAGCTTTGCTTGGTTTATCTGGCTGTACAGAGACACAAAAAGAAAG
>OGCX01000554.1_pt1 | contig 16605 bp, 9 predicted proteins | sample 1570261 | NCBI WGS metagenome assembly OGCX01 (sample SAMEA2582161, study PRJEB24529) | metagenome | biome: Human gut stool | place: China | collected 2011 | reverse complement strand
CAGGGGTTAGCTTACTGGAAAGGATGCAAAAAAAATGGTGAACTGTTTATTTCTATTACAACAGAACAGATTATAACAAATAAAAAACTGGAATCCTGGTTTGTGACTCCTGCCTTTAATATAATAAGAGGAAAGAGTTTCACCTTTGATTGTTTGCTGGAAAATCCTTCTTCAAACACTTTATTAGAAGTCTATCTCTGGCAAGAATCAGATGAAGAAATGATAGCCATCCCTATTGGCACAGAAAGTATCAAAAGTACAGGGAATGAATGGAAAAGGGAAATCAGATTTACTATTGATGAGAAATACGCAAATACTATCGGATTTATCGGATTTAAGTTCAGCACTACCACAGGCGAGAATATTCAAAAATGCAGCATAGACAACATTCAATATGGGCAGCAAAAAATCCTGTTTACAGAGACATTCGGAAACGAATCAATTGCCATTGGTACTACAATAGGTGTGAATGCTTACAAAGGATACGATAATCCTGACGTATTCTCCGCATCAGGTGGCATAGCCGACTTACGTTGTCTGCCCGATTGCTTTAACGGCACCAATGTATTATCATGTATCTATGGTTGGGGAGGAATGGCTTTTGAGGATGAAATCACGATGAACGTATCTTCATTTATTCCCAAAGAAGGATATGGTAAACTGACACTATCTTTCGATGTAGGCGCTATGGATATGAGCCAGCCACTTAATAGAATGAATTTCTTCTGCGATGATACTCCAGTAACGGTAGATCCGTCTATTAGCGTGCCTCTATGGACGAATATAAGAGTTACTCTCGACTTGCCTCTCACTTCTTTTGAGAAAATCAGACTTCATTTTAAAGGAACTGGAGAAGGATTCGGGCATTGCTTCGATAATATTACAATTATAGGAGAATAATTAATTTAATACCAGACGTATATGAAAGTATATAAATCAAAACTCATTGATGAGAATAATATAAAAAAGACCTATAAACTAGGATTGAGGAAATTCTGTATTCTCCTCATAGTCTCTCTGTTATGCAATCAGGCACTATATGCTACAGATAAATCTGAACATATTAACAATATCTCTCAAAATACAAATGTAATAATAGGAGTTGTTACTGACAGCCAGAATGGCGATCCTATCATAGGCGCCACAATAAAAATAAAAGGCAGCACAACTGGAACTGTAACAGATCTTGACGGCAAGTTTGAAATTAAAGCAACTGCCAATGACATTCTGCAAATCTCCTATGTTGGTTATAATACAAAAGAAATAAAAGTAGGAAAGCAGAAAGTTATTGCGGTCACATTAGCAGAAAGCGCAGAACAACTGGAAACGGTCGTAGTTACTGCCTTCGGTGCCAATCAAAAAAAGGAAAGTGTAACCGGAGCAATACAAGCTATCAAACCTGCCGACTTAATTGTTCCCTCTTCTAATCTGTCTACCTCTTTTGCGGGTCGTTTGGCTGGTGTAGTAGCCTTTCAACGAAGTGGAGAACCGGGGTCAAACAATGCGGAATTCTTTATTAGAGGAATTTCAACCATCAGTGGCATCACTTCTCCATTAATAATAATGGATGGAGTAGAAATAACCTCAGCAGATTTGAACGCCATTGATCCTGAGATTATTGAAAGCTTTTCCATTTTAAAAGATGCTACAGCATCTGCAATGTATGGAACCCGAGGAGCTAACGGAGTTATGATCATTAAGACAAAATCAGGTTTAGACACAGAAAGGCCAATAATAGGCCTCCGGGTAGAAGCTAATATAAGTATGCCAACACAAGTCCCTAAGTTTGTGGATGCAATTACCTATATGAAGATGTTTAATGAGTCCGTTCGTAACCAAGGGACAGGAGATTCTTTATATTCAGATGAAAAAATATTAGGAACACAGTTCGGACTTAACCCTTATGTATTTCCGAATGTAGACTGGTATGATGAAGTATTTAAAGATATAGCCTTTAATCAAAGGGCAAATCTGAATATCCGTGGCGGAACATCAAAAATTACCTATTTTATGAATATCAACGTAAATCATGAAACCGGAATGCTTAAAAACAGAAGCAAAGAATTTTTCTCATACGGAAATAATATCAATTTAATGAGATATGCGTTTCAAAACAATATCGATTTTCATTTATCACCTAAAGCAAAGATAGGTTTGCATCTGAACGTACAACTAAACGATCAGAAAAGTCCCTATGAAACAAGCAATTTCTTGTACAGCGCTGTAATGTCAAGCAACCCTGTACAATATCCGGTCTACTATCCCCAGTCACCGGATGAGTCGTGGGTCAGATGGGGAGGAAACACGCAAGCTCAAAATATGCTTAACCCTGTGGCCCGCTTGACAAGAGGATATAGAGATACTTTTGAGAGTACAGTTTTAGCTAACATCGACTACTCACAAAAACTGGATTTTATTACAGAAGGACTATCTCTGCATGCATTATTCTCCCTCAGGAATTATAGTTACAGCACTAAAGCACGTGTACAGGACTATAACAGCTATGAATTAAAAGATTACTCTGTTGATGCAAACGGAAATTACACGATGAAAGTTGGTCCGACTGACGGTTCAAATCCTCAAAGATTTCCACTAGCAAATGAAGGAGGATCCACAGGAGAACGTAAATTCTATTTCCAAAGTTATCTGGATTATACACGAAGCTTCAACGATCATCATGTAAATGCCATGATTTTATTTAATATGGACGAGTATTCTACCAATAATCCCGGAACTAATCTGATCAGTTCACTGCCAAAACGTAGAATGGGAGTAGCCGGACGTATTACCTATGATTATGCTCATCGTTATATGACAGAAGTTAACGCCGGTTACAATGGTTCCGAGAACTTCGCAAAAGGACATCGTTGGGGATTTTTTCCTTCTATTTCGTTAGGCTGGAATGTTGCTGAAGAACCTTTTTGGGAATCTCTGAAAAATATTGTATCCCGTTTAAAAGTTCGGGGATCGTATGGTTTGGTCGGCAACGACCAGATTGGTTCCGACCGCTATATCTATTTGGAACAGGTTAACCTGCAAGGAAGTTCTCCTTTTCAAACCGGATACGGAACGCAGACCCAAACTTATCAGGGTCCCACATATAACAGATTCAGAAATGAAGATATAACATGGGAAGTAGGACATAAATTGAATGTCGGATTAGACCTCCAGTTATTCAATGACTGGAATATAACTTTTGATGTATTCCGGGAAATACGAAGTAATATATTCCAGCAAAAGCTATCCATACCACAATATTTAGGAACAGCCGGTAGCGTAATTTATGGAAACTTTGCCAAAGTAAGAAATCATGGAGTCGACTTATCAATAGATTATGGAAAGCAAATTAGTAAAGACTTTACCCTTCAGTTCAAAGGGACTTTCACTTTTGCACGAAATAAGGTATTGGAGTATGACGAAGCTCCGGGTCTACGTCCCGGTATGAAAACTGTCGGACGTCGCCTTAATACATTCTTGGGATATGTAACAAACGGGCTCTATGAGAATTATACAGATGTAGAAGAAAGCCCGACTTCCACTCTTGGAAACATAGCAATATCTCCTGGAGATATAAAATATGTAGATCAACCGGACGCAAATGGAAATTATGATGGAAGAATCACTTCAGATGACAGAGTAGAAATTGGTGACCCATGGATACCTGAAATCGTCTACGGGTTTGGCCCTAGCATGAGATGGAAGAACTGGGATTTCTCTTTCTTCTTCCAAGGTCAGACTAATGTTTCGTTAATCATGGAAAATTTCGAACCTTTCGGAGAACGTTCTGCACGTGGCGTACTTGCATGGATAGCGGATGACTACTGGAGTCCAGATCATCCTAATGTCAACGCTAAACATCCTCGCTTAACACGCTTAACGAACAATCACAACATGCAAGTATCAACTTATTGGCTGAGAGATGCTTCATTCTTGAAATTAAAGAATGTCGAACTAGGATATAGTTACAAAAAGGCACGTTTTTATATTAGCGGCTCCAATCTGTTAACTATTTCTCCTTTTAAACATTGGGATCCTGAAGTTGGAACCGGTGCAGGAATGCAATATCCAACACAAAGAATCTTCAACTTAGGTATACAAATGAGTTTTTAAACTATAATATCAATTGAATATGAAAGTTTTAAAGAAAACAGCGCTATTACTTATAGCATTAATTACATATACATCATGTAATTATCTCGACATAGTTCCCGATGAGATGGATCGCGAAGAAAATGCTTTTGAAGATCCCAATGCAGCTTTACGATATATCTATTCCTGCTATTCATATCTTCCTCAGGAAAATCAGAGTGGAGCAATTGACATGCTGACCAGCGATGAGATAGTCACTCCCTTTGAAAATGAAGTATTTGCTATATTCCTATGGGGAAATTATACATCCACTTCTCCGGTTATCAGTTATTGGAATACGCTTTATTCCGGTCTACGTCAATGTCACATTTTCCTTAAGAATGTAGATAAAGTGCCGGGATTGAGTACGCAACTGCGCAATGATTATGCAGCACAGGCCAAATTTCTAATAGGATATTACCATTACTTGTTGATCCGATGCTACGGACCGATAATATTAATTAAAGGGGATGAGTCAATCAGTACACTTCCTGAAAATTATGCAGCCCGTTCTCCATTGGATGAATGTATTGAATACGCATGCCAAATGCTGGACGAAGCAGTTACGGATCTGCCGACAGTCCGCCCGACTATTTATGAATACGGACTGGCTACGAGTGTTGCCGCAAAAGCTGTAAAGGCAAAAATGTTACTATACGCTGCATCACCGCTATTCAATGGTAATACTGAATTCTATGCAAACTTCAAGAACAAAGACAATCGAGTTCTTATGCCACTAGAATATGATTTTAAAAAATGGGACAATGCAAAAACTGCAATGGAAGAAGCTATTATTGCGGCAAAAGATGCAGGACATGATCTATATATGACCGATAATTATAATTCCAATTTGAATCCATATCCAGAAGATCCAATACAACACCGTCTACGCTATACCATGCTGGATCGTGGCAACAAAGAAATCCTATTAGCCGAAACGAGACCTGAAGGTTTATATGATCTTCAAAATAAAACAATGCCTAATGGATACTATGCATGGAATGGAATAGCTCCAACATGGACAATGTTGAATCGTTTTTACACAAAGAACGGCCTTCCATACGATGAAGATCCTTCTTTCAAAGACAACAACAAATTAGAGATTGTAACAGTCGATGCCAGTCGTTCTGTTCAAGCCAAACCTGGACAAAGAACAATTTTATTCAACTTGGACAGAGAGCCTCGATACTATGCATGGGTCGCTTTCCAAGGAGGTTATTATGAACTAATGAGCGCTACAAATAATGGTTCTTACACTCCAGACAAAGGATATGAGAACGGACGTTTAATTTGCGATTTCGTTGTAGGAGGAAATTGTAGTCGAGGAGAATCAATGCAATCATTACGTGCCAACAACTATTCACCAAGCGGTTATTTAAGCAAAAAAGGAATAGATCCGACTAATGCAGTCGGTGGCAGCCGTACCTATCCAAACTCTTACCCGTGGCCTGTCATCCGTTTAGCTGATTTATATTTAGGTTATGCGGAAGCATGTGTAGAAACAAATGACCTGGATAATGCCAAAATATATCTGAATAAAGTGAGAACACGAGCAGGAATTCCAACTGTTGAAGATTCCTGGAAAAATGTAGCCACACTTGATCAAAACAAATTACGTCAGATTGTCCGTCAGGAAAGATTAATTGAGTTCTTTCTGGAGAAACAAAATTTTTGGGATTTAAGACGATGGAAAATAGCAGAAGAATATTATGGGACTAAAGTTAAAGGTTTAAATGTAAATGCTACTACTATTGAAAATTTTGCGCAAGTAGTCACATTAGACTTTGAAAGAAACTTTCAATCGCCAATGAATTATTTAATGCCTATCCCTATTGACGAATTAAATAAGAATGAGAATCTTGTAAATAATCCGGGATATTAAAGTTGCAGAAAGCACTGAATTAAAATAAATCACCCCAAAAGTTTAATATCTAACTTTTGGGGTGAAATTCAATTCTATGATTCAAACTATCATATACATTATTCAGACCGTTATATCCAACAAAGTTTCTCCCTTTGCATTCAACACCCTGACTCTGAGTTCTTCCTTCTTCTTCTCAAGAATCATCACGGTAGCACCCTCCATCTTATATCCTCCACCTATAATAACCGGATAATGATTCCCCAATTCACCTTTCGGGTGATAAGCATACTTATGAGTATGAGCATTCAGACAGATATCAAAAGGAGCTTTTTCCAGCAGCTTAGTCCATAGTTCAGCACAAAGATTCTTTCCATTATTACCATAAAGAGGGATATGGTGCAGAAGGATACGTTTCTTCGCTTTCTTAAATTCTTTGGCAGCCAGTTCTTTCTTCAGAAAACCGACCTGTTCATTACGTAACTGGGTGAAATCATTCAAATCATAATAGACCCAATGATCGTCTGTTTTGTCTTCTCCACAGTCCAGCATGACAATACGGGTATCTCCCCAGTTGAAAGAGCCATAAGTCTTGTCACCTACATAATCGAAATGGTCACGCAAACCGATAGAATAAGCGTTCCGGATTTCGTGATTCCCCCGCATAAAGAAAGTCGGGATACAATCTCCGTGCACTCCTTCGGTCAGTTCACTGATAAAGGCAGTTGCCTGATCATGACTTGCCGGGTCGTCTACACAGTCACCGTTGAAAACAACAAAATCATAGTCAATATCTTGAATTTGCCTACACAAAGCCCGGAAAGTATGGGTATGCTGATGCAGATCATTGAACACAACAGCAGTAAAAGAATCCGTACCGGTTACAGGCAGAGTAAATTCACTGAAAGCAGAACGGGCAGTATTTCCGAAAACTTTCTTATATGCCTGATAAAGCAACATTTCTTGTGAACAGACACGATAATAATACTTTTGACCGGGCTGCAAATCATCCAGCCGTATTTTATGTAACTTGTTATTGCAGACTACCTGTCCGTCAACAATAGTACGCGCACGCTTTAATTGAGTCGTATCCGTACCGTATTCTACCCAACAATAAGCAGGAACAGTGGTTTCCCACATCACGGTCATTCCATTTCCAACCGGATTCTGCAAATAGGGTTTAGTACGGAATATCTTATCCGCCTTTTCGGCAGTGCGCAGTTCCACAACAATAGGGCGATGATCGGATGCTACAGGTTCATTCACCACTTCCGAAGAGACGACGGCAAATCCTTTATCATTCTGCTTAAAAGCCGCCACGTAATCAATAGTCTCCTTTGGGGCGGGAGCAGGAAAAGTGTGTTGTTTGGGATTAGAGAGTATCCGAAATTCTTTCTGCAACTCTTTGATAAAATCCGATTCCGGCTCCGCATTCATGTCTCCTGCCAGAAAAAGAGGCTTTTTATAGGAAGCAGCAAAAGTTTTCAGAATCTCCAATGACTTCATCCGGTCTTCTTCCGTAAGGGATAAATGAGTGCAACAGTAAATATAATCTTCAAACTCCGCTAAGATCAATGCACGGGCTTCTTCCCTGCCGGGCAAAGCTATAGCCTGCAAGTGAAGCGGAGCTTTCTTTGACAGCAGACCGATTCCGTATTTTCCGCCATCATAATCTATAGCTGGAGCAAAGCAGGCATACATCTGTGTCCGCTCGGCTATCTCACCTAATACATATTTCTGATTACTCCGATTGGTCACGCTATCTACTTCCTGCACGGCTACTACATCGGGAGAAGCGTTATTAATCACATTTGCAATACGCTGGAAGTCACAGACACCATCCATGCCTGTTGCATTTTTAATGTTATAGGTCATCAGTCTCAACGTATGCTGAGCCTGCACCGGAACAATTAACAAGATCGCGGAAATCAGTAAGAATATCTTTTTCATGTTTCTCATTGGGGGTTAAATATTAGAATCACAAAGGTAAGAAAAAAATAAAAGCCACCAGAGACTTTTTACAATCTCTGTGGCCATTACTTATACAATCAGCCCCCGCATGCGGTCATCAAAGGCAGAAAGGGCAGCTTTCGCACCTTCGCCCATAGAAATAATAATCTGTTTGTAAGGTACGGTCGATACATCTCCGGCTGCATAGATTCCCGTCACATTGGTACGGCAATGCGCATCGATAACGATTTCACCCGGTCGGTTTGTTTCCACAATATCACGGAAAACGCTGCTATTGGCGGAAAGTCCGATCTGCACGAATACTCCGTCCAGTTCTACCAAACGTTCTTCTTCCGTCTTACGGTCTTTGATGCGCAAGGCTGTCAGTTTATCGCCATTACCGATCACTTCCGTCGTTTGCGAACTCACGAATACTTCCACATTCGGCAAAGATTTAAGTCTTTCCTGAAGAACATTATCCGCTTTCAGTTCATCCATAAATTCAAAGACGGTGACTTTAGAACAAATACCTGCCAAGTCAATAGCTGCCTCGATGCCGGAGTTTCCGCCGCCGACTACCGCAACGTGTTTCCCTTTATAGAAAGGACCGTCGCAATGAGGGCAGAAAGCAACTCCACGCCCGATATAATCGTTCTCGCCGGGAACATTCAGTTTTCGCCAGCTTGCACCTGTAGCGATAATCAATGCAGGAGCAATGAATTTCTCTCCTACGGAAGTAGTTACCAGTTTATCTTTTCCGGCAAGTTCTACCTTTTCTATCTTACGCTGTTCCAACAAATCAACAGGATAACGCAGAAGATGCGTTTTCAGATTATCGGCAAGTTCGCTTCCTGTTGTTTCGGGAACCGAAATCAGATTCTCAATGCCTACCGTCTCTTTCACCTGTCCGCCGACACGCTCGGCAACAATCGCCACGCGCAAGCCTTTACGGGCAGAATAGATGGCTGCCGATACTCCGGCAGGACCGCCACCGGCTACGATAACATCATATTCCTTCACTTCCGTCTCCACCTTGGTTTCATCAATACCGTATTGCGCTTCCAGTTTAGCAAGCAATTCGCCAAATTCGCCACGACCTACATGAAGCAGCTTTCCATCGGCAAATACAGAAGGTACGCCTTGTATCTTCAAGGCATCCACTTCATCCTGATACAGTGCACCGTCAACCATTTCATGAGTAATGGAAGGATTCAGTGTGGTCATTGCATTCAATGCCTGAACTACATCCGGACAGTTGGTACAAGTCAGTGAGACATAGGTCACTAAGTGTATCGGACCCTTCAAGGCTTTCACACGGTTGCAGACAGCCTCATCCGGAAAATTCTTTCCCTTACCGTCCAGATTCAGGATGGCGAGTAATAAAGAAGTAAACTCATGTCCGTTGGGGATAGCACGGAAAGTAATTCCTGTAGGTTTACCATTCTTTCCTATCGTAAATTTAAGTCCGCTTCCTTCATTTACCATACAAGTGATGTGATCGGAACATTCGGCTACATCGCTCAGCAATTCCAGCAATTCGGCACGGCTTTCATGACTGGCTGATACGGATATATCAAAGGTAAAGTCAGCCTCCAGTCCGGCAAAAATACCCTTCAGTTGTTCTTTTAATGCAGGTTCTAACATCTCTCTTTCTCCTTTCATTCTTTTAAAAGAAGGGCCGGCAGCGTCTCCGTTACCGGCCCTTCACACACATTATCAAGATCTATCAAATCTTACCGACAAGGTCAATGCTTGGCTTCAGAGTAGATTCGCCCTTCTTCCATTTAGCCGGGCAAACTTCTCCGTCGTGAGTAGCCACAAACTGTGCGGCTTCTACTTTGCGAAGCAATTCGCTGGCGTCACGACCAATATTGTTATCATTCAGTTCCACCACTTTAATCTTTCCTTCCGGGTTTACTACGAATGTACCGCGGTAAGCCATACCTTCTTCTTCGATATATACACCCAGTGCACGGCTCAAAGCGCCTGTCGGGTCTGCCAGCATCGGGTATTTGATCTTACGGATACTTTCGGAAGCATCATGCCAGGCTTTGTGTACGAAATGCGAGTCAGTACTTACCGAGTAGATTTCCACACCCATTTCCTGGAACTGAGCATATTTGTCAGCCATGTCTACCAATTCTGTCGGACATACAAATGTAAAGTCGGCAGGGTAGAAGAAAAGGATTGCCCATTTACCTTTCAGGTCGTTGTTGGTTACTGTCTTGAAAGCTCCGTTTTGAAAAGCCTGAACACTGAATTCAGGAAGTTGAGAATTTAAAATTGGTTCCATACTCTTTATTGCTTTTATTGTTATTAATTGATTTGACTTATAACATCAGAAACATCGTTTTGTTTTTTGTTTCTGATGCAAAGATAAAGGCGGAAACCCCGCCTTTGCAAAAAAAGTCCAATCGAATAATTCTATCGGATAATAGATGAAACCAATATGCCTGCCAGTGAAGCTGCCTTCTTCTACTTCTTTGTTTTCAGTAAACGCATACTGAGAAAGCCTGCCAAAAAGATAACAATGGTTCCGAAGACAATGGTCAGGTTAGCATGAAACGGGCTTGCATATTCGCTCATAAAACCATCTTTAAAGAAGATAGGAGATAAGCTCATCCAGACGACAACGATAATGCCACAGATCACTCCCAAAACGGCGTCAACATTCCGCGCCTTCTTTGAAATATACCCCAGCAGGAAAAGTCCCAGCATACCACCGCTGAAGATGGAGGACAAAGCCCACCAGGCATCCAGCGCACTCTCTACGTTCAGAAATGCCAGCGCTACGAAAATACCGATTATTCCGATCAGTACATTCGAAACATACAAGGCTCTCACCGATTGTTTTTCTGTCGGTTTCTTATTTATATAACGGGCATAATAGTCCGTCAGAATGATAGTAGCCGAACTTGTAATGCTTGTAGCCACCGTACTCATTCCCGCCGCGAAAATGGAGGCAATCAATAATCCGGTAAGTCCGGTCGGAAGCGCATGTACAATAAAATAGGGAAAGACCGCATCCCCCTCGACCCCTGCCGGAAGCAGTTCCGGAAACGTCTTGTAATATGCATACAATGCCGTACCTATCATAAAGAACACCGCAGAAACCGGAATAAACAAATAACCTCCGAAGAGAGCGGAGAACTTAGCCTGTTTATCACTCTTTGCCGTCAGATAACGCTGTACGTAGTTCTGATCGATACCATAATTCTGTAGATTGATAAATATACCGTAAATAAGGCATACCCAGAAAGTAGACTCGGTCAGACTACTGCCGAAACTTCCCAAACTGAATTTCTGGTCAGTAATGGCTATCTGAAATACCTGCGCAGGCCCTTCGGGCATCTTAAACATCAGCACACAAAGACAAACAACCGCACCGCCGATCAGAATAAATCCCTGAATCGCCTCCGTCCATATCACAGCTTTCAGACCACCCAGCATTGAATAGGCAATAATGGCAACGCTGGTTACTGCGATAATCATCTTGATATCCCATCCCAGCAGGGCATTCATAGGCAATGCGAGCAGATACAGAATAGACCCCATCCGGGCAACCTGCGTCAAAAGATAACACGATGACGCATATACACGCGCCCAGGGGCCAAAGCGTTCTTCCAGAAAACTGTAAGCCGATACGCTTCCGATAGAACGATAAAAGGGTACAAAGTATTTAGCAGCAAAATACGAGGCTATCGGAATGGACAAGCTGAATACAAAAGCATTCCAATCGGACATATAGGCCTTGCCCGGATAAGCCAGATAACTGATACTACTTACATACGTTGCGAAAATAGACATTCCCACAACCCAACCCGGAAGGGAACGTCCTGCCGAAGTAAATTCCTCCGACGAACGTTTCTTGTTGAAGAAAGAGCAGCCGAAGACAACAACTCCCCCCGTGAAGAATAAAAAGATAATAATGTCGAGAATAGACATAGCCGTTCATTTTTTCTTAATTAATTACCTGAGCACTACATCAACTCCCAAATTTTGAAGTGCCTTCCATATTTTTCCTCTTTCCCGTTGTTCGAACTTATGGAAAGGCGCAGCCACATAATCGCTGCATATTCCGAGTAGACTGAGAGCACATTTCAGACCTTTCAGGTAACTGGACCCATGTTGCCCTACCGTATATATCGTAGCACTGATTTGCATTACTTTTTCCTGCAAACGTCTCACTTCTTCCATATCTGCATTCTTCGCAGCGTTGTATAAGCTCACATACAATTCGGGGAACATATTCGCACCACCGTTTACGCCGCCATGAGCCCCCAGCAGTACGGATTCCGCCATAATTTCTTCCGGTCCCACCAGCATCGAGAAATCCGGATTATCTTTCATGGCATACATCACCGACTGGAAATAAACCGTATTTGCCGAACTGTCTTTAAAACCGATTACGCCGGGATTCTCCGCTATCCGCTGAATCGTAGCCGGTGCAAAGTTCACCTTTGTATGAGTCGGCATATTATACAGAAACAAGGGTAACGGCAACTGAGGCAGCAGATGCTCATAAAACTCGATCAGTTCGGGCTGACCTGTCGCAAAGTAGTAAGGAGGAGCGGAAACGACGGCATCGGCTCCATGATCTGCCGCAAGGCAGGCAAAGTTCACACTCTCCACAATCGAAGTATCGGAAATACATACCAATACCGGCAACCGTCCTTTCGCTATACGGCAGGTATTTTTAATCATTTCCATCCTCAATTTATAACTGAGGCTCTGTGATTCACCGGTAGTTCCCAACACAAAAAGAGCATGTACTCCCCCTGCTATCAGATGTTCGATCAATCTTTGCAAACCTTCCACATCCAACACATCATCGTCCAACAAGGGAGTTACCAACGGAGGAATAATTCCTGATAAAGGAATATTCATTTTGTTATTCATAGTCTGATTCTTTTAATTTGTATATGATTGTTATTAATGATACTAATAAGACGGGGTATTTAGCATTTTGTAATCACATTATTCCATATCTGAAGAAAAGATTTTATATTTTTGTCGGCAAACAATCTATTATATAAAATCAGTTATGATGAAACATCCTCTTGCCCAATTCCTGTACTGTCCCGAATGCGGTTCTCCGCACTTCGAAGTGAACAACGAGAAGTCTAAGAAATGCACAGACTGCGGCTTTGTTTATTATTTCAATCCGTCTTCCGCTACCGTGGCACTGATTCTGAATGAAAAAAAGGAACTGCTGGTCTGCCGCCGTGCCAAAGAACCGGCCAAAGGGACACTCGACCTTCCCGGAGGATTTATCGACATGAACGAAACAGGAGAAGAAGGAGTAGGCAGGGAAGTATGGGAGGAAACAGGATTGAAGGTAGAAAAAGCGACCTATCAGTTCTCCCTGCCGAACATTTATATCTATTCTGGCTTTCCCGTTCATACGCTCGATATGTTCTTTCTCTGTACCGTAAAAGACATGAGCCATTTCTCGGCAATGGATGACGTGGCAGATTCTTTCTTCCTGCCATTATCAGAGATACGTCCGGAAGATTTCGGGCTGGATTCCATTCGGCGGGGACTTGTACAGTTTCTGGCTCAACACAATTAACTAAAAGGGGCACTAAACTTTTGGGTATCAGAAAACGTTTTAAATGAGGAAAATACTAAGATTCGTATTATCTTTGTAACCACCAATAATTATAAAACAACAATCACATGAAATTCAACATCAGACTTAATTACTCTCATCAGGAAGATAAAAAAGAGTCCAAAAAGAATAAGTATTTCGGATTCAAAATGGATGAGAGATAATTTACATAAAGATTTAAATGATTATAAAATAACTTTCAAAGGGTTTTCGTTGGAAGATATAGTCGTATTTTTGTCAAAACACTAGATTATGAAGAAAAGAATATCACGAATTATCTGCACCTTGTTGTGTTGTGCACCAATTGCCATCTCCGCACAGACAAGCGAAAAGATAACCTCTCCTGTCAACCTTTATAAAGAAGGGAAAGAACTTTTCCAGGAAAAAAATTATGCAGCTGCCATACCTGCATTGAAAGCATTTGTAAAGCAAAAGCCAACAGCAAGTCTCCTTCAGGACGCAGAATATATGTTAGTCAGTTCGGCTTATGAACTGAAAGACAAAAACCGCATCGAGTTACTGCGCAAGTACCTCGACCGTTATCCGGATACTCCCTATGCCAACCGAATCTATTCACTGCTGGCTTCCTGCTACTTCTACGAAGGGAAATATGATGAGGCCCTGGCACTCTTTAATTCTACACGGCTCGATCTACTGGGAAATGAGGAGCGCGACGACCGCACCTACCAACTGGCAACCTGCTACATGAAGACTGATAATCTGAAAGAAGCCGCCATCTGGTTCGAAACGTTACGTGCCAGCAGTCCCAAATATGCAAAGGACTGCAGTTACTATCTCGCTTATATCCGCTACACTCAGAAGCGCTATGATGAAGCGTTGAAAGACTTCCTCCCTTTGCAGGACGACCCGAAGTACAAAGAACTCGTACCTTACTACATAGCAGAAATCTATGCTATCAAAAAGAACTATGATAAGGCGCAGATCGTAGCACAAAACTACCTGTCGGCCTATCCGAACAACGAGCACGCTGCCGAGATGTACCGCATTCTGGGAGACGCTTACTACCATTTCGGACAATATCACCAGGCAGTGGAAGCATTCACCGGCTATCTGGACAGAGATCACTCTGCTCCCCGCCGGGATGCACTTTATATGCTGGGACTCTCCTATTACCAGACAAAAGTCTACTCCAAAGCAGCCGAAATGCTGGGACAAGTGACAACCGCCAACGACGCACTGACCCAGAATGCTTACCTGCACATGGGACTCTCTTACCTGCAACTGGCAGAAAAAAACAAGGCACGTATGGCTTTCGAACAGGCAGCCGCCTCCAACGCCAACCTGCAGATTAAGGAACAGGCCGCTTACAACTATGCACTTTGCCTGCACGAAACATCCTACTCCGCTTTCGGTGAATCGGTTACTGCTTTTGAAAAATTCCTCAATGAATTCCCGACTTCTCCGTATGCCGAGAAAGTAAGCAACTATCTGGTAGAAGTTTATATGAATACCCGCAGCTACGAAGCTGCTTTAAAGTCAATCGAACGGATTGCCAAGCCGAGTGCACAAATCATGGAAGCCAAACAAAAGATTCTCTTCCAACTGGGTACACAGTCATTTGCCAATGCCAATTTCGAACAGGCTCTCCAATATCTGAACCAGTCCATCGCCATCGGGCAGTACAACCGCCAAACAAAGGCGGACGCTTATTACTGGTGCGGAGAATCTTACTACCGCCTCAACCGGATGATGGAAGCCGCCCGCGATTTCAACGCTTATCTGCAACTGACCACGCAACCCAATAATGAAATGTATGCGCTCGCCAACTACAACCTAGGATACATTGCTTTCCATCGTAAGGACTATACACAGGCAAGCAATTACTTCCAAAAGTATATCCAACTGGAAAAAGGCGAAAACAGAACAGCGCTTGCAGATGCCTACAACCGTATCGGAGACTGTCATCTGAATGTACGCAACTTTGAAGAAGCCAAGCACTACTACTCGCAAGCCGAACAAATGAATACTCCTTCCGGCGATTACTCATTCTATCAGCTGGCACTGGTATCCGGTTTACAGAAAGACTATACCGGTAAGATCACTCTTCTGAACAGACTGGTCGGCAAATATCCTTCTTCTCCATACGCAGTGAATGCCATCTACGAGAAAGGACGTTCTTATGTACTGATGGATAACAACGGTCAGGCTATTACCTCTTTCAAGGAATTGCTGGAGAAATATCCCGAAAGCCCCGTCAGCCGGAAAGCTGCGGCTGAAATCGGTTTGCTGTATTATCAGAACGGCAACTTCGACCAGGCAATCAATGCGTACAAACAAGTGATTGAGAAATATCCGGGCAGCGAAGAAGCCCGCCTGGCAATGCGCGATATGAAATCTATCTATGTAGATTTGAACCGTATCGATGAATTTGCGGCTTTAGCCAATGCGATGCCGGGACACATCCGCTTTGACGCCAGCGAACAGGACTCACTTACGTATGCGGCTGCCGAAAAGATTTATGCACGTGGCAGAACAGAAGAAGCCAAGAGCAGCCTTAATAAATATCTGCAAACTTTCCCGGAAGGAGCATTTAGCCTGAATGCACATTATTACCTCTGCCAGATTGGAAATGAGCAGAAGAATTATGATATGGTGCTCCTCCACTCCGGAAAATTGCTTGAATATCCGAATAATCCATTCGCAGAAGAAGCGCTGATCATGCGTGCGGAAGTACAGTTCAACCAGCAACAGATGGCAGAAGCTCTGGCAAGCTACAAGATGCTGAAAGAAAAAGCTACCAATGTAGAACGCCGCCAGCTTGCCGAAACCGGCATCCTGCGCTGTGCCTTCCTGCTGAGAGACGATGTGGAAACAATTCATGCAGCAACCGAGGTGCTGGCTGAAGCCAAGCTTAGTCCGGAACTGAAAAACGAAGCTCTTTATTATCGCGCAAAAGCTTATAAGAATCAGAAAGCGGACAAGAAAGCATTAGATGATTTCCGCGAACTGGCCAAAGATACCCGCAATTCTTATGGTGCCGAAGCTAAATACCAGGTTGCCCAAGCACTTTACGATGCCCAAGAATATGCGGCGT
>OGCX01000528.1_pt1 | contig 17271 bp, 20 predicted proteins | sample 1570261 | NCBI WGS metagenome assembly OGCX01 (sample SAMEA2582161, study PRJEB24529) | metagenome | biome: Human gut stool | place: China | collected 2011 | reverse complement strand
GAGAGTCGGAAAGAGGAGAGAGTGGCTTTGGTCATACAGGTGTGCAGTAGTGTTAAATCTAATATGTAATAATTATGGAGAATAAAGTAGTATTATCAAAAAATAGTAACAGTGATGAAATCAAAGCGTATTTCTTAGAGGTGTCCAGATTATCCAAATCTAATGAAGAGTTTCCTGTGGATTTGGATGATGTATGGCCTCTTGTCTATGAAAGAAAAGACAACGCTGTTAAGTCTTTAATCAAAGATTTTATACAAGGTATTGATTATCAATTAATCCGCCAAAAAGCGGATCAGCCAACAGGCAGTAAATATGTAAATAAATATTTCATAACATCATCATGTCTTGAATTTTTTATCGCTCGCAAGATTCGTACTGTCTTTGAAATCTATCGGCAGGTTTTTCATAAAGCAATTATCAACTTGTCCTTGCCTAATTTTGAGGACCCTGTTGAAGCCGCCTTAGCTTGGGCTGAACAATATAAAGAGAAACAATTAGCGCTTCAGAAAATAGAAGAGGATAAACCCAAGGTTGAGTACTATAACGAGATGGTAGAGAACCGTGATTACTTTACCATATCTTCTATTGCGATTGAGCTGAAAGTGACAGCAGCCAGTTTGAATAAGTTCCTCTTGGATACTGGATGGTTTACTAAAAAGTTCAGCATTATTATCGCCGATGATGAGCACAAGAGTTGGCAATGTGATGTTCCTTATTATCAAACCAAAAAGGATGGAACAAAATACGTAATGGCATCTCTAGTAAGATGGAGTAAGAAAGGCAGAGAGAATATCATTAAACTTTGGAAGTCTAACAATCAAAAACAAGAAAACGATGTTGAATTATATTAAGAATATCATAAAGAGAGGGAGTTTTGAGTTCGCTGGAAACAGCGTAATGTATATAATCAACAGCGTAGACAATATGATGTGGTTCAGATTGTCGGATATATGCTCCGCTATAAATGTAACGGATTGGTGTAATCCTAAACACAAGAACTACTTGATGGGTAAGGGCAAGCTGGATAATAAGCGAAGGATTTTATTCACCCAATCCAAAGTGTACGCTTGGGGAATCAACGAAGAGGATGTTGTTTGGTTATTGGAGGAATACGCTGAGACAAATTCCACTAAGGCTGAGCGTGCCTCAAGACTATTGAACATTATCAAGAAATTCATTGAGAGAGAGAAAGGAGTAGAAATGAAAGTCGAAGAATGTTGTATTAATGAAACAGTAGAGCCAATAAATAAACAAGAACCAATCGGTTTACCTACGATATTTAGTTATAACGGGAATCCTGTAACCTTCAAAAATGTTGATGGTACAGTTATGGTGAACGCCACCCAGATGGCTAAACAATATGACAAAAGAACTACTGATTGGGTAAGATTACCATCCACAAAAAGATTTTTGTCAACATTGGCCGAAGTGAGAAAATCTCACTTCGCTTATATTCAATCAATTAAAGGAGGCGTTAACTGTGGTGGAGAAACGTGGATGCACGAGGATGTAGCTTTGGAGTTCGCTCGTTGGCTATCTCCTGAGTTCGCTATCTGGTGTAACGACAAGATTAAAGAGTTGATTACAACAGGAACTACATCACTATATAACAACGTTAATTTTGGTGGATTCCCAATCCCTCAAAAATTCTCTGATGCTCTTCTTCTATCCGCTCATCTACAACAAAAGGTAGAGGAACAGGAAGCCAAGATCGAAGAGGATAAACCTAAAGTAGAATACTACACTGGCATGGTAGAGAATCGAGATTACTTTACCACTACGACTATCGCTACGGAATTGAGAACGACATCTCAAGTATTGAATCAATTCTTATGTAACAAGGGGGTATTGACCGGAAAATCTGGTAGCTGGAAAGTAACAGATGAGCATCAAACCTTATTGTCACCTTCTCCGTTCAAATCAATCATTAGATGGAACCATGAAGGGCGCACATTGATCCACCAGCTTTGGGAAGAAAAAGTAGAAGAGTTAGTAGAAGCTTAATAATAATCACGTCTGCCTTTCCTTTTTAGGATTGGTGGACATTAAAACTATTTATAGATGTAATGAAAATTGTAAAAATACGAGTTGGTAAGGTGCTCGATCTTGTTACGAATGAATTATTGTATAATGTAGAATTTAAATTCGAGAACCAACGCAGATTCACTGGATATTCAATTGAAAATTGGAAGGATATATGGGACGCAAGGTTAGCTATCCAGATGCACGATAGAGGAACGACCACATTTCATAAAGTAGGAGCAGATAAGAATGGCAAAATTATTTATATGTCTAATAATCAAAAATCACAAGAACAATCATGAGCGAACAAATAAGCGTATATACATTTGAAGATGTTACTACTCACATGAAAAATGAAATCCATTATTTTATCACTATAGATAATGAGATTTTTTTGAATTTGAAAGATGTAGCTATTGGACTAGGGTTTGAAAGAATCCAAAGTATTAAAGATAAAAAGTATCGATCAATTAGATGGGGGAATATTAAAGGCTATCTGTCACAAGTAAATGATATGACAAATGTAGATCTAATAGATAGTAATACATATATTTCTGAATCTGATTTTTATGGGTTAGCTGTGATCGCCAGATCTAAAACGGCGATGGACTTTAAGCATAAGATGGCTAAAATATATATGCCTGATATCAGAAGGAAGAATGACGCTATTAGATTTGCATCTCTTAATAAAAAAGAATATTGTAGCGATCAGTCTTTGAATAGCAAAACAATATTGATCAATACCTCTTCATTAATCAGTAATCTTATAATTACCAACACACAAGATGATAATACTGTTGAGATTATTGAACACAAAATACGCATGGCTTTAGAAAATATCGTAAAAACATACTCAATCAATCAAAATGAATAATATTGAACAACAAATCTACGATAAAATAGTAGGAGCAAACAAGGAGTACCGGCAAGGTACTCCTATCATGTCAGACCTTGCCTATGACGCATTGGTTGACGAGTTGAGAACCATCAATCCGGATCATGAGTGGTTTAAAAAGGTGGAACCGGGAAGGGATCTTGCGGGCCGGAAAGTTAAGTTACCATTTCCGATGAGATCACTGGATAAGGTAAAAACCTTTGAGGAGCTATGTCTGTGGTTTGATAAAGTCGGTATAGGGCCAAATGACGATGTGGTTATCACTCCAAAGTATGATGGTATTAGCTTGTTATGTAATGAGAATGACTGGATGACATATTCCAGAGGTGGTAGCGACAATGAAGGTATGGACTGTAAGCGACATATGGATCTAATGTCCTCTGTATGGCATCATGACAATGCTCCTGTTGAATATACCTTTGGTGAGGCTATTATCCCAAAATCAATATGGAAAGATAATTTCGAAGGTAAGATAAATCCATTGAACGGTCAACCATATAAATCTGCTAGGAACACTGTGGCTGGGTTATTTAGGCGGGACGATCCACCCTCAGAATTACTTAAACACGTATATTTTATGCGCTATGGAGCTTTTGGGGAAGGGGTTGATAATTTTGATAGCTATATGGATCTCCTTAACCACATGGAAGCATCATTTGTTTATGTGGCAGGAAGATACCATACATTTGCCAGTTTTTTGGATACCTTGTTTCTTAAAGAGTTATTTGATGATTGGAGTCAAGATTTCGCTATTGACGGTCTTGTTATCTACGTGAACGATATGAGACGCTGGAAAGAGATTGGCCGTCACTCATCAACGGGTAATCCTCAGTGGGCAATTGCCTATAAGCCGGAGGAGTTTACGGGCGCTGAGATCACCACTGTTCAATCCGTCAATTGTAAGGTGTCTAAATCCGGATGTCTAAAACCTACCGTGGCTGTTGACGCTGTAGAGCTGGAAGGTGCTACTATCGATAACCCTACCGGATATAACGCTAAGTTCTGTTTCGACAAAGGTATTGGCGTTGGAGCTGAGATAAGAATAATCCGGTCTGGGATGGTTATACCAAAAATCCAAGACGTAATTTGCCCTGTATCCAATGATGCCGTGGAGAAGGCTTTTAAATTCTGTCCTTCATGTGGAAAGGAAACGGTCTGGAATAATTCCTTGGTTGAGCGTATGTGTCCAGACCCGCTTTGTCCCGGAAGATTATTAGCTAAGTTGATTTACTTCTGCGAGAAGTTGGAGTATGATGAGATAGGAGAGGAAACCTTGAAGGCGATCTTTAACTCCGGGATCGAGTCTCCGGGAGATCTTCTTCATACGGATCTTTCAACGCTACAGAAGATAGATGGCATTGGTTACGATACCGCTAGCAAGATCATAGAGAAGAACCGAGGCATTTTTGATGATGGTGTTTCTCTCCCTAAGTTAATGGAAGCATCCGATTGTTTTGATGGAATAGGAGAGAAGAAGGCAACAATCTTATTGTCTAATGTAGATAATGTGACCTTGAGGTTATGGATCTCTGGAGAATTAACATTGGCTGGATACTTAGTGATGACAAAAATCATGTCTATGACAAAAGGGGTAGGCGATAAGATGCTAGATGAGTTCTCGAACAAGTGTCAAGGTTTTGTTGAGTGGGTGAGGGGGAACGAGATCCCTATTGCTTGGGAGAAAGATGAGCCTTTGGGAACATCATTATCCGGAGTGAAGATTTGTTTTACCGGTATCCGAGACAAACAGCTAGAAGCGAAGATCACGAAAGCTGGTGGTACTGTGTCTGGATCGGTTAGTAAAAATACCACTTATCTGGTTGCTGACGATGTAAATTCCAACTCAAGCAAGGCTGATAAAGCTCGATCGTTAGGGATACCAATAATATCGATTTGTGAACTAAATGAAAAAGTAAACTTATAGATATTAATTGAGTGTTTTAGAATGTAAAAATGCAGTGTGTGAATCATAAGATTTTGATACACTGTGTTTTATGGTTGAAAAATTTTGTTTGTTATATAAGTAATACATACCTTCGCATCAGAATGAAACAAAAATAGATTGAAATTATGGCAAAGAAAGGTGTATTGACAACAGCGGATTATCTTCCATTTAAGGAGTATAAGGAAACAATGTCTAAACTTCATCGTGATGGCTATTATCGTGATGAGCTTTATTTTATTCTAGCGTATACAACAGCTCTTCGTGTATCTGATTTACGCATGTTAAAATGGGAAGACGTGTTAAATAAGACATGTTTGGTCGTTACCGAGAAGAAAACTAAGAAGACCAGACCTATACCATTTAATGATGAGTTTAGAAAAATCGTGTCTGAGCTGTATGAATTATTAGGACATCCATACAAGGGTTGGTACATTTTTGAAGGGAACAAGCAACAACCTATGAGTATCCAACATATCAACCGTAGGCTGAAAGATATCAAGGAGAGATATGACTTATCCATTGAGAATTTCTCTACCCATACGTTTAGGAAAACATTTGGGCGTAATTACTATGAGACGAGAGGAAAAACAGAGGAGGCCCTTATCCAGCTGCAAAAGGTATTTAATCATTCCAATGTAGGTATCACTTATGTATATATCGGCATTAGAAATGACGAGATCAACGACTTTTACAAAAACATTAAATATAGAGACGATGATTGATTTAAAAAAGAACAAAGGAAACTACCTAACGTACGATGAATATAGAATTACGCTGGATAGGTTAAGGATGGATTGTATGTGCATTGAGGAGTTATTTTTCGTGCTGGCTTTCTACACGGGATTAAAACTATCAGATCTACTTTCCCTCAAATGGAGTGATGTTTTGGACAAGAATGAATTCATATGGATCAAAACCAATCCGTGCAAGAGGACATTTGCGTTATCGTGGAAAGGACAGGATGTGCGCTCCCGATTGTCATATTTACATAAGGAACTTGGCTCTCCGGAAAAGGATAGATACGTATTTGAAACGAGAACTGGAAAACACTATCATAACTCGTTTATTAATGAGTTGCTGAAAAGGGTAAGGGATAAATATGATCTACCGGTAAAGCCACTATACGCAAGCAGTTTTAGATTAACCTTTTGTCACCATATATATGAGACCGAAGAAAGAAAAGTAAAAGCTATCGCTTTTTTAGATTCATACGTGGGCGGTAAAACTGTTGACATAGCCACTAACGGAAGACATATTCCAGCCGAGGAGATAGAAGATGCCTTAAAATCAATGAATATAAGATACAGGAATGACTAAGAAAATAATAATAAGATGAGAACGTTGTTATGGGAACGATGATTGACAAAATGGAAGACCCTGATTTCTCTCGGATCATTAAAGTTAGAGAGGAAAACAATAAGCAGTTAGTGTCTGCGAGAGAGTTGTATGAATTTATAGATAGTAAGGAACGATTTACTAGATGGATCGGACGTATGTTTGAGTATGGTTTTGTGGAACATGTTGATTATGAGGCGGTGAACATTTATGTACAGTGCCAAAACGGTATTGGTGGCACAAATAAGATAGACTATGCCTTAACAATTGATTGTGCCAAACAAATAGCCATGCTCCAGAGAAACAAACAAGGACAACAAGTTAGAGCATATTTTATCAAATGCGAGGAGTTATTGAAAGAAAAACAGAAAAAACAAGAGCTTGTTCTTCCGAAAGATTATCCATCCGCTCTAAGGGCATTAGCCGACGCTGAGGAGGAAAAGCAAAAGGCTCTTGAGATGGCCAAGGAAAATGAGCTGAAGGTGAAGGAGCGTGACAAGTATATCAAGTCCAATCATCATAAGGTGGACTTCTATGATGATTGCGTGTATGAGGACGATGAGACCACTTATGACATGAACGGAGCGGCTAAGATCGTCATGGCGAAATATAACAAGGGAAGAAACACGATGATGGATATACTTAGGTTCTATGGGGTCTTAATGCACGACAATCTTCCTTATGAGAAATACATAAGATCTGGATACATTAACGTTAAGATCACGCAACCCAAAGATCGATTCGGGAATCCTAAGACTTGTAAGTCTACTATCGTGACAAGTAAAGGTGTTACGTTCCTGAAGAAGACGATAGACAAATACTATAGTGAGTTCTCGTAAAAAAATAAGCCCCATCTACTTGCTAGCGGATGGGGCTTTCTTGTGGATTTATGTGAAGTAAAGTCTAACTATTGCAAATGGGGCTTTTATATTAGTTCTTGAATGTATAAAAAGAAATGTTCTAGCAGAATCAATCTTTTTCAGGCTTGATATGCTCTGATGGGTCAAGAGATCTTAACTTAAGTAAAAAACTAAAATGTTCTTCTAATTCTTTACTTTTTTTTGTGTCTTCTATTTTAAATTTTTCGGTTGATTCTTTAAATTTCTTTATTGATTTTGTGATTTCTCTTCTAAAACGAAGTAATGGAACAAATAAAGGGAAAAATAGTCCGCTAAAGATAGCAAAAGATATAGACGATATTAGAGCAAAAGTTTCATTGAAAATAAGTTCTTTGTCTAATAATACATTATATAAGATAGAAAGTATTGATATTGATAATAAAATCAGTGTAAAATGAATCAAATTGAAGTAATGAGTAAATATACTAGCTCCTTTCTTTTTAAATTTAAAAATAGCTCCTATAGCCAAGACAATAATGGCTAATACATAAACAATTGTCATAGACCATGATTCTAAAAAAGGTAATAATCCAATAACAAAAGTAGATAATATTAAAGAAAAGAGTATTTTAATACAAGTCGTAAGTTTAAATTCATATAATATATCGCCATTGGAGGGATTTCTTTCCTTTATAGAAATCCAATAATAACTCCATATATATAACCAATATATAAAAGATGTAATAGAAACTAAACTTACTGTATCGATACACCATTTTATAGATCCACCAAAGCAATCAAATATAAAAATAAATATACAAAATAAAAATGAATAAAAGAAAGAAGACAAAAATTCAGGCGCTTTGGTTATATTTTTGTATAAATTATCAACATTATCCCTTAAAGTAAAATAACTTGTTTGATATTCAACAGTTAAGAACTGTAGCTCGTTTACCAAGCTAAGCATTTCTTGTTTACGTGGATTATTTTCTTCTTTTGATTTAGCAATAGCACTATAGAGAACTTTATAATTACGCTTTTTTAAAACATCTACAAAATTATCCCCTTCTCTGCTTAAAAACGCTTTAGTCCGTTTGCAAATAATTAACAATAAATTTTGTATAAAATTATTGCTGTTTTTCTCGATGTTGTCAGATCCAAAAAAACATAAAACAGCTAAAGTCATTATTGAACCTAAAAAAGTTGCACTATTTCCACTAAGAAAAGTGCATAATAGTACTAGAAGCATGTATCAATTAATAATTTTGTGTGATGAAAGTAAAAGGATTTGAAACTGTTTCTTTAATGCTTCAGTGTTTTTAGTGTCATTAAAATTTGCGAAAGCAGAATGTTCTTCTGCTCCTAATTCTCTTCTATATTTATTGTCATCACCGATTGAAAAATGAAATTCAGGTTTTAGTTCGCTGTCTAGTTTATAAACTAGAACCTGCCCTTCAGCTATTTTATCCTTTATTAAAGGACTAATATTTGTTGCTAAGTCTTCTATAAAGCTATGTTCTTTTTTTTCTAAAATAATGGAAAGTTTTCCTCCTCTATTTAAAAAATGAGTAATTTGGTCGTATAGTGGCTGCATAGGGTTATAATCCCCTTCTGTAACTTCTTTATCTACTTTTTCAGCAAAACTAGTTCTGAAGAGAGAACCTTCACCGCAAAGCATATCGATTTCATTGGAGTGCCTAAAAATCTCTTTCATTATTATAGCATTATGTGATCTGTCAGCATTCCACATTAATTCATTTCTTTTGCTGTTTGCAATAGTCTCTATCTCGACATTATACTCTACTAGACTCATTTTCTCTAAGTTTGGACGTGCAAATTTAAATAAATAATTTGATATTGCAATCTCTACATTGCATTAAAATCAAAATACATTGGGAGTTATCTTGGTTTTTTTATGTTCTTGGGCATAATTTGTTTTTGTTAAGAATATGGCTTCGCCTTTACCCCTCCGATAACATCCCTCAGCAACGTAGTTGAAGCTTAACTATAACTACTACCTTATATGACATATACAGTATATACTACTGTTACTATATAAGGTAATACCTATTTACAGGATATTACAAGATTGGTTCGATATGGGTTGATACAAGCTTCTTACCTAAAACTACGGCGATAAGAGGACTTGGTTGACTAATCTAGATATCAATCACCATATCCGAGCATTCTACGACACTTCCGCCCCTCCACCTATGTAAGCAACTTCGTTCATAAAAGGATAACCGTTCTGTTGGCCAAGTAGTAGGGAACTCTTGTATGCTACTCGTTTTAAACAGATCGGCGGCGCTTGGTCTCCTTTCCTCCATGGATAAACCAGAATAGGAACAGCGAGATTGCAAACGTCAGAGCCTTGGTTGACCTGTTTCCAATTACTAGGATACGTCCAGTTACGGATGCGAATCATAGGATTTTTATTTGTCTTCGGTCACTCGTTTACCGGCTCTCGGTTGATGTTATCGGAGTTCGGGTTGTCAGGCGTAAGACATAGCCCTAGATTATACCACCGATAAACGAGCGTTCGTAAATACTCGATCTTTTTGTTAGATTTTTGTCAATCTGGGAGAAGAGAGGCACGACATTGCAGCCTTGTCTTAAAAACTCCCGTAAGGTTTGTTTTATATTCTCCAGCATCCCTCAACGCAGGAGAAGTAGAACGGTTATTTATTCCCGGATACTAATTTTTCTGACTCGAATCTACATCAAGTTTCTGTCTGCCAATAGCTGTATCAAAGCTGGGATAAGGAACAAGATCCTCTAACTCATCCCGGAAAGCATTAATAAATGCCGATTGAGGATATTTCCGCTATTGTATCGTCACCAAGGTATAACTATCGACCAACCGGTTAGGATTGACCCACATGATAGACATGGAGCAATGGGATAGGGTACAAAGCGTCCGTTTTCCCTTCGTTTCTGAAGGTTTTATATAAGAATAAGGGATTTTGTGGGAAAAGGTTTGAAGATATATGTTGATATTTGGTTGTGATTGCAATAATGTATAACTTTAGGAAAAAATAAGAATATGAGTAAAGAATCAATTGCTATATCGAGAAAAGGAGAAGATTATCTTCGAATTATACCCAAAATGAAAGATGGGCTTCAGTCTGAAATTGTTTTTAAGTTCATGACAAAAGATTTTCTTATTCGTAGTTTTATAAAGAATGGACAGCGGTCTTTTAATATTGAGTCTGTTTATATAGATACGCCTTTAGACGTAGATCAAATTACCTACCATGCCAGTGGAGGTCATGAAACCCCAGTGGTACATACCAAATCATCGGTAAAAGTAGCAGGCGAAAATCAGTATAAGGATTTAACAACTAAGGTGATAGATCTTGACTTTAGAAGGATCATCCTACCTCTTCCTATTTGTCGTATAACTCTAAATAAAGATTCAGGATTAAAATATAATGCTAAAAATAGGCATTTACAAGTAGAAGAACTCTTCGGTGATGATAGAAACACTATTGATATTTATTTAGCGCCTAAAGAATATAGTTTTGAGAGTTGCGTTAATGAATGGCCAAATATGTTTAAAATGTATCAAGTGGGTTCTATAGATGTGGCCATTATAGGAGTGGGTCTGTCTAGTAAACATTTTACTCAATCACTTAAAAAATCCACCGATTTATCAATGTTGTATCAAATAGGGGATCAAGTTGATAAGTTTACGGTAATTATATCTGGTTATAAATTGGATAAAACTGCATGTCCCTTATATTCAGATCCGATATATGAAACGGAGAATGTTATAGAGTTTTTTGATACTAGAGATTACTTGGAGGCTTTAGCTACGAGCTTTATAGGGAAAGATGAATCAGATATGAAACTTGCCTTTGTTCGAGATTATGAACACCAGATAAATGTTAATATTTTAAAAGGATTACGAGAAGAATTTTATCGTCAATTTTGTCGTGCGTATGAAAAATATTATCCAGACCATAAAAGCCGTTTCTTTATTACTAAGATAGATGATAAAATTATACAAGGTGCAAGTAATGGAGATATAAATTCGATGCGAATATATGCTACCAATTTAGAGAGGATTGGAGAATATATGTATGCATCTATATATTACAAAAAATTAGCTGATCAAAAAGATGTTTTTGGTATTTATAATTATGCTAGAATGATTTTGGAAAACCACTCACATGATACTGAAGATAGTTTGTTGGCTGCTATTTATTTATTGAAAGATCTGGCAGATAGAGGATATGTGCCAGCAATGGTCTCCTTGTACCCAATATGTCGAGATGGTATTTATTATAATGGAGAAATTGCATATAGGAATTTGTTTTTTTATAGAAGATATTTAAGTCTGGCTGCTTATAAAAGATTTCTCCCGGCAATAGTTGAGATTTATAACTGTTATTCAAAAGGATGGTATTGTTTTCCTAAGAGCAATAGCTTGGCGTTTGTATATGCTGACGCAATAATGGATCTTGAAAAGAGAAAATTACTTATAAATGTGGATGATTTAGATGTTTTATTAGTCAAAGCTGCTTATTCTTATAATGAATCTTTCCCTAAAGAAAAGGCTTTATTTATTGATGAACAGATAAGAAGAACATATAAAAGAATAGAAAATGGAATTATTGCTACTGGCGAGTTTTATAAATACCCTTGGGCTTGTCTAGATCTTTAAGATGATAATTATTGTCTTTTTTGAGTCGTGTTTTTGCTCTCTTCTAGGTCTCCCTTTTCTTGACCAGCTGCTATCAGCTCCCGCCAAGAACTTCTCGTTGATGACTTGCTTCTCTAGCTTGATGGGACCGGAAACGATATTGGCTTGTCTTCTGGCGAATATTGGACCTACTTGGCGAAGGATCTCCATCGCCTCATCTGTTGGCAGGAAATAATTACCAGCGTAGAATCTGGGGGGGGGCGATTCCTGCGTATAGACCGAAGAAGTGACCTTGATCTCTTCTTGAAATCTTGTAGTAATAGTTCCTCTGTAAGGCGATATTTTCCATCGAGCGATTAGTTTACCGCAAAGTTAATGAAAATGTCTTAGAAAGCAAGGAAATGGGCCGTTCTTTGATTTTTATGTGTAAAAATATGATGATTATCAAATATACTTCCGGAAAAATTTGCCATGATGGTTTTAATTCATAATTTCGCACGAAAAAATTGTTAACATGAAGCGATTGTTGTTTTTGCCCTTGTTGGTATTATGTTTATCTGGATGTATGATGGAAGAGTTGGACAAGGAGTCTCCAGTTCAAGAAGCGAAAGAATATCTCGTGCCTATAAAGATGGCGGGAGAGATATTGGAGATAGAGGAAGGGCCATTGACGAAAGCTGGAGAGAACAATGATTTGTATGGGTTTCAGATAAATAGTAAGAAGGCTGGAGAGACATCTTATTCTCCTTATGCCTATGGTTTGTTTGATGATATAAGTGATGTGAAGGTTAAGTTGATTAGTGGTGCTGAGTATGAGTTTATTTGTACTATGGTGAGGGATGGGAAGAATAGGATTGACTTTACTTCTTTTGATGGGAATGTGTCATATGGATGTCCTTTTGCAGGTGGAATTAAAAATATATTTGTTTATAGTACTGGTGTTTATGAAAATCATAACTCGTTAAATGAAGGTATGGCGGCATTAGATAACCATATTTATTATCTACCCAATATAGATCGTTATTATGGAAAAATTGATGCCGTACCTCCAGTATCTACTGCTTTTGTGTCGATAAATATGAAAAGAGTTGTTTTTGGGTTAAAATGTATTATTGAGGGTTTAATAGAGGGAGAGTTAAAAGTGAAATTAAACGACAAATATAAACTTGGTGGGTCTCCAGTCGTATCAATTATTACTGGAGGAGATATGTCTTTTGAAGATATATATACTTTTGATTCTTTTGAAGAAGATATTAACGGTGATTTATCTCGAACATACGGTTTAGAAGTTACTCATATACACTCAGACAATACGCAAGAGATAATAGTAAATGAGCCTGTATCCTTTAAACGCAACAAGAAAACTATCGTTACGATCAAGATCAATAAAGATGCTAATGATACGGGTACTAAAGGAGTAGATGTGGTATTAGATGATGAGCCAATGACTGATGGAGATAAAGTGATAATAGACGGCAAGTAATAAACTAAATATAACTTTAAAATAGGGCGAATACCTTTTAATCTGGTGTTCGCCTTTTTTGTATATAAATGGCAAGAATAAGGTGTAAATTAGCACTGGGGTAGAGGATTTATGGAAAACGGGACTTGAAGTTTTGGTTCCCGGAAAATTTTTGGAAACAGATATATGCGTTTTTATATATAGGAAAGAAGATTGTTGGGTAGGATGATAGATCGTTAAGAGGCAGTTTGTTAAGGGCGGAAAAACTGGATGGAAAGATGAGAGAATTTACATATAGGCAAAGGTGTGCTTCCAGTGTATAAAAATTGCTTTTGATTTCTGGAAGGACAACCTAGGTTAGGGGAGGTGTTTGGAAGGGTAAAAACGGGACTTGAAAATAGGGGTCGGCAACATGTATGGTATCCGCAACGCAAAAGTACCCCTCCCTCTCATTTTTTGCCTTTTTCATCTTATTTGATCATTAATTAATGATTTATTTATGAATATAATATCTGATTATCAATATATTATGTAAATAAGTTCACTAATATAGAAAGTGAACTTTTTGATAAAGGTGTATTAGTTGGCTAGTACACTAGTAAGGTGTATAATGTCATGTTTGTATAAAATATGACATTATGTCATGTTATTTTGTCATGTGATGATTCGCTTTAGTAAGTTGCTTACTAAAAGTAACTATTGTCTTATTTGCATTAGTTCTTTTGCCTATATAATGTACGTGTATATTATTCTTTATTGTCTTGTATCGCTTTCCTAATAGCTTCAGCGAATTTAGGATGTAAATGTATTTCGTTTTCCTCTATGATAACTAAATTATCACTTAAAATAGTATGCTTTGTATTATCTGTCTGATTATCAATATTATCAGGGGTAAACACTTGTTCGCCTAATAACTCATTAAATGTAATGTTTAAATGTGATCGTAAAATGCAAATTTGCTCTAAAGTGAGCATATTTACTGTTTTCTTTTTGTATCGATCAAATGAATAAACACTAATATTTAATATATTGGATAACAGCTCTTTAGTTATATCGTACTTGTTTATTATATCTGTTAAAGTGTTCATATATAAATAGTTGCATGTAAGTATTTGATAGTTAGTTATATATATTTATAAACAGCAAAAATGCTTTGTATTCCAAATAACCGCCTTATCTTTGCACTGTGATCAAGAAACAACGGTTACTTAGATCACAAAGTTCTTTGTCTTATTGATAACAGCGTAAAGTTTAGTCTTTTAATTCAGTACCTATTAATTCTTTGTACGGTATGTTAGTGAGTTCATGAATTAACATAACCTCTTTGATACTGCGATCTAGCAAATTATCATATTTGCGTAAATTAGACGTATCACATTTGAGTTTATAAGCAATGTCTAATTGCTTAATATTATGTTTTTTAAGTAGCTCTCTAAAAGTCATACAAAAACCAATTAATATTATTAAACAACTAATTAACATTCTTTTTACATGTAAAATTGCACATGTGAAAAATAACATGTTACTTTGCACTGTGATCAAGAAATAAAGATCACACCCTAACAGCTGTTAGGGTTGACAAATATACTGAAATATTGATTATAAACAAAAGGTATGTAATGAGTTTTAGCGTATTGTTTTACCTGTTATCCGAAAAACTAACATAACATTGCATATTTAACAGGTTTTTGTAAGATTAATAAGTAGGTATTTGAGAAGTTGAAAGCAAGAAATAAAGGTTTAACCTTTACGATATTGCAGTGAAGTTGTGATGTATTGAGAATTAAAACAACGGTTAGACCGTTCCTAGTGTGAGAGGCTAGGATAATGATCTTTGACGTATTGAGTGCTAAAAGTACAAATAGATAGCACATAGTTCAGCTGTATTATTGAAATATATCTTTTATATTGGTTTCCGATATTGTAAGATATGTGTATAATGTATAGCCTTATGAAAACCTTGTAAGATAGCGCCCTATCGTGTTGCAAATGTTTTGTAGTGTGATAGACCAACGTAATGAACTTGAAAAGGAATATTCCGGGATAGATTTGTCGGAATGTCTGGGTGAAACCAGTTTGTACGGGTAAGGTACGCTTTAATCAATCGGTTTGGTTTTAGAACGGCTTTACTTACAATTCGGGAATGATAGGCTGTAGTCTCGTATATATATGAGGTGAATCATATCTATATCTCTATTCATTCCCAGTATCACACAACTATTGTAACTACGAAATAATTGTGTCTTTTCGGATGGACTACCGACACAAAATACTAGAATCGCAACTTTAGTATTTGGGTGTGTCTTCCAGTGACTTTAAACTCTCAACGGTGCAAAGATACTGAAAGAATTTGTTCGATACAAATATAGTTCGCAAATTTTTATAAACAATTTAATTATAGGAGGATTATATTATGACTACAAATGAGACTATCAATCAGAATGTGGATTTTACAGTAGAACAAGTAAGAAATATTCTTTACGGCTGTATGGATAATTGCCAACGTATTTTCAAGAAATACGATTTGGAAGATTACGCTAATTGGGGAATCGCACAAAAGAAGGAATATTTTGGCGGTAAGATAGTGATATTTACGTCTACCAGAGCTTATGTGATTCAGGATATTTTAGTGGATACTAGCGAGGATCTCGCCAACGGTATCTGGAAGGCATGGAAATCTATGTTCATACTTTCCGCATCATTAGCGAAAGTGAAGCAAAATATTAAGGAAATGGGAGGATCTATGCCTTCTTTAATGCCTGTGAAGGGTGTGGTGGCCATGTATAATTCTGAAGGCATCAACGTGTTCTCCAGCGATTTATATGGTGATTGCGCCGACAATATCAGATTTACCCCGAAATCAAAGGATATAAAAGAGGCTGGCAAACCTAAAGAGGTGCGTGATTGTGGATTCCGTCAAGCCAAGGCTATGTTTACGTTACTTGGCGCTGATAAATTGATTCGTCAATATAGATACGAGAAAGAAGAACCGAAAACTGTAATTCCCGCACTTCCGGAGACCGTGATCGAAGAAGCGGAAGCTATCGTTTTAAACTAAAAACTTATGGGCGTACCTTGAGAAATCTGTACGCCCATATTTTGTATAGTCGTAAACATTTTATATATTTGAAAACAAAAAGATATGCCAACAATAAGCGAATTTTTCGGAATAATTGTAACTTTGCGTTTCTTGGATCACAATCCACCGCATTTTCATGCTAGATATGGATCGCAGAAAGTTTTGGTTGAAATTGAAAACGGGATTATTCGTGGCGAAATGTCTGAGCGGGCTTTACGGTTGATCTTGGAATGGCTTGATTTACATCGTGAAGAACTGAAAATCGCATGGGAAAAAGCGGCAAGTGGCAATGATCCGGGAAAAATTGAACCATTAAAATAATAATGTTATGTTTACGGAAGTTGTACAAGCTAATTACGTGGATGGATACCGTATAGCGGTGTTGTTCAATGACGGGGTCAAGAAAATCGTGGATTTCACGAACCTGTTAAAAAGGAATATGCCAGTATTTAAGCCTCTGGAGAACATAGACCTGTTTAAGAAATTCACGGTAACAGATACTTTAGAGTGGGATAACGGAAATATTGATATAGCTCCAGAGTATTTGTATGAGAATGGGGTTAAAGTATGAGTGAGACATGAAAGAATAATATTTCAATATATTGTAGTCAAATCAAAGCATGAAGGCGCTTGCGAGAAATCGTGGGCGCTTTTTTTATGCCTAAAAATCAAGGAATAATATGAAAACAAATCTTACATCTGGTTTAATTGTCGCTATGGTAGAGCTTGCGAAAGCTAACAATTATTGTGGTTGTATGCAATATTCGCTAACTCATGATTTATGTTTCTCGTGCGGTTTTAGTGCTAGTAATGTAAAGTTACTTAGTGCCCTTGTATCCGTATGTCTCGCTTCAAAGGTAAGTTTTGAGGTGAGTTATTCGGGACTTGGAGCCGTGAATTTTAGATGCGAATAATAAAATAACTCCCCTTACCGGTCTATGATTCCGGTTGGAAATCGTTGAAGATTATAAGGGGACACTTCAAAGAAAGCCGAGAGGCTTGCGCACATCCTACCAATATCAAGTATAGCAATCCCAGAGTACGTCAGG
>OGCX01000519.1_pt1 | contig 17400 bp, 12 predicted proteins | sample 1570261 | NCBI WGS metagenome assembly OGCX01 (sample SAMEA2582161, study PRJEB24529) | metagenome | biome: Human gut stool | place: China | collected 2011 | reverse complement strand
ATGAAAGACCTGATCCGATACAAAAGGGAGTGAAACCCCCTTCAGATCGGAAAGACCTTCCCTATATCGCCGGGCAATCTCTTGCCGCCGTGCCAATCCCATATCGGCTCTTTTCAATTGTGATATTCCTAAAGCTGCCTGAAAATCAGTAATTCGATAATTATATCCAAGCTCCTGCATCTCATAATACCAGCCACCATGGTTCTCGTGTAAAAGTGCCGGGTTCTTGGTAATGCCGTGTGTACGGTATAGACAAAGTTTTTCATATAATTCCTTACAATTTGTCGTAGCCATACCCCCCTCGCCAGTCGCAATATGTTTTACCGGATGAAACGAAAAAACACTAATATCCGCAAAGTTCCCATTGCCACATAGCTGCTTTTCACCTTTACTATCAATAAAATATCCACCCGGAGCATGACAAGCATCTTCTATAATCCATAAGCCGTACTCATCCGCCAATTGACGAAAGGCCTCCAAATTGGCTGGATAACCCGCAAAATCAACCAAAACAATTCCCTTATAAGTGCCTTTGGGAGATTGTGACAATAAACGGCTTAATTTCTTTATATCCATCAAATAGGTATCTTCCTCTACATCACAGAACACAACCTCACCTCCCCGAAAGCGAATACAATTAGCGCTAGCCGCAAAAGTCAAAGGAGTCACAATCACTTTATCACCCAGATTCACATCAAGTGCCGTAGCCGCTAAATGAAGACCCGCCGTAGCATTATTAACTGCTATAGCATATTTACAGCCGACATAAGAGGCAAAAGCCTCCTCAAATTCTTTTATTTTTGGCCCTTGAGTTAAATAATCCGACTTTAAGGCATCTATTACACATTGAATATCCTCATCCGTAATATGCTGACGTCCATAAGGAATAGGTTTAGTAATCATTTTATCTCAAAATTAGGATCTACATATTTCTTTATTTTTTCCCGCATAGACTCTACAGTCTCCCATTCCGTATTCGTATCAGAACTATAATGGAATCCCTCTGGAACCTTAACCGCATTATGATGATTTACATAGTCTTCATATTTATGATTAAACGCAACAGAGGGCAAGATCGCATAATAAGGACCTAGATCTATAGTATTCATGGCATCCGTGACCGTAATCATTTCCTCATGCAATTTTTCCCCGGGGCGTATACCGACCTCCACCAATGGAAGGTTAGGCGCAATAGCCTTCGCAACATCCACTATTCGATAAGATGGAATCTTAGGAATAAAAATCTCACCTCCTAAATGATGACCGATAGCGAACATGACCAAAGCAACTCCCGCTTCTAACGAAATATTGAAACGAGTCATCTTCAGATTCGTAATAGGTAACTCTACCGCACCTGAATCTCTCTTGTTAATGAAAAAAGGAATAACAGAGCCCCTTGATCCCATAACATTGCCATAACGGACCACTGAAAACTTGATATCCCGCGGACCACTAATATTATTTGCGGCAACAAACAACTTATCAGAAGTCAGCTTTGTAGCCCCATATAAATTAATCGGAGCACAAGCCTTATCCGTAGATAAAGCCACAACATGCTTTACTTTTGTACGCAAGGCTGCATTAATCACATTTTGAGCTCCATGTACATTTGTCTTTATGCATTCATCCGGATTATATTCGGCCGTATCCACTTGCTTAATAGCCGCAGCATGAATAATTACATCTATGCCTTCGCAAGCACGTTCCAAACGTTCTCCATCCCGGACGTCTCCAATAAAGAAACGTAATTGAGGATACTTTGACGCAGGGTATTTTTGCTTCAGCTCAAACTGTTTCAACTCGTCACGTGAATAAATAACAATTCTTTTCACTTGAGGATAATCACGAAGGATTGTCTCCACGAATTTTTTACCAAAAGAACCTGTTCCTCCAGTAATTAAAACAGACTTTTCATTTAACATATTACTTCTATTTATATCTATTCTATAACTCCTTCGATTGTATATAAGAAGCTACAATATCATACTCTTCAAATGGTTGTCCCATATTTTTATTAATAATACGATCCTGAAACCAAATCACTGATGTACTATTTTCATGAAAAACAGAAAGTTTATTTCCATTATCCAACAAGATTAGAATTAAAAACTCAACCATTATGTTTGATTGTACTATTTTTAATCCATATTGATACAAATCCTCTGTTTTTTTTATATGAGGATGCAATTTCACATAAACATAATCAAAATCATTTTTCTCTTTATCCAGAGCTTTCAATATGTTTACATTAATTTGATGATTAGTTAAATAAATTCCAACCGATTTATTTTTCACAGATAAAAATTCTTCATATCCCGTAGAAAAATTCAAAAACAATGGTAATTCTTCCCTTAACCTCTTAACAAAGGGCTTCTGGAATGATTTCAAAGATTTTGAATATCCTGGGAACTGAGACCTATACAAATCCGGCAAATAAAGAAACTGCCCCGTAAGAAACTTTGAAAAACCAATATGGTCACCAACACCCGTAAGCTTATTTATTATATTCTTCAAGCCTTTTGAATTATCAAAACGATCTCTTCTGTAGCTTCCGAATCCTTCTTCAAACATATACATTCGTTTAAATCGGGATAGCTTAAAAAATATTCCATAAACAAAAGAAGCATCTACCTCTACGAACAACGTATTTACTGGGTGAAAAAACAAATATAAATCCAAATGAAACAAATCTTTGAAATATAATATATCATTCCATGTATCATCAAATGTCTTAACTTGATGAAAGAACAATTCCGCATCCCTAAAATGTCCTAAAATAATTAGAACCTTTTTTGAAGATGCATTTCCATATCCAATATTTCTTACATTAAAATATTGCAATGGCTTAGAACATATATATATATCAGTATCCATTATATCACGCCAGCTTGTTTCCTTGTTTTATCGTATTCTCTTTTTAGTTCTATAAGTTGCTCTTTACAGAATAAATATACGACAGGAACCACAATTGTCAATAAAAACACGGCGAGAGCAGCATATAGTTTACGAGGGGCCACGGGTGTACTCTTCACAAATGCCTCATCAACAATCAATGCCCTATTCATACTTTTATTTAATTTCAATAATGCCTCTTCTCGTTTTTGTAATAATATCAAATAAACACCTTGAGCAATCTCTTGATCACGCTTATAATTCATGAATTCTCGTTCTTGAGTTGGAACGTTACCCATTTTATCCAAAATAGCCTTCTCCTTAGACTTGAGATCTTTCAATGTCAAATTCAGGCTTTCTTGCGCATTCTTGATCGTAAGGGCAACACTCTTACGCATTTGATCTAATTGCTTATCCATCACAGTAAATAAAGGGTTGTCCTCTTTCGAGTTTTGCAACATTCGCTGACGATTTACCAACAACTCATTATAAGTAGTTATGGAACCGCCTTTCTCTCCTTCTTGGACATTCATCAATACGGGTACCAAATTATACTTATTAGCAGGATTTTGCACGAAGTCTTCCATAAATCTAATAGCATGCCCTTGAGCCTCCATCTCAACAATTTTCGTTTGGATCTCTTTCATTTGATCCACATAAAATTGCACATCGGCTGTCAAGTCAGTCATTTGGTTATTTTTCTTATAGATCTCTATAGATCGTTCAGCATTAGCTAAATCCGATATTACCTTATTGATTCGCTCATCCAAAAACTGTATTGTAGCACGAGCTTCTTTATTATTTATTGAATCGGCACGATTATTATATTCAAACATTAATGCGTTTAAAACGTCAATGCCTCGTTTTTTCTCATATTCCCTCAAAGTACATTCTATAACATTTGAATTATCTGAGTAAGTCTCAATTTCTATATCCTGCGCAAAATCATCTCCAACAAAACCAGCCGGCCTCATGGTTATATAAAGTTTCATGCTTTCTCCCAATTTATGGTTAGTTCCATAACTTAGGACAAACCGATTATCACCGAATTCAACGATCGCAGGTAATGAAGAAAACTCATAAGACCGCTTCTGACTTTTTGTCTTCCCTTCGATCTTTATTTTTCCCTCACGATCTTCCCGGACATAAAACTCTATTGTTTCCTCTTGAGATTTCAATGTACTAGAATCTGCAACCATCAGAAAAGGGGTATTTACATACTGTTTATATTTCCAAGTTAACGGTTCAACATACTCTGCATTTAAGCCTAATTTTGAAACAACCTCATACCATAAAGTATGAGATTTTAACACCGCTAATTCATCATCAATAACAATACCCGCACTACCTCCTCCACTCAAACCAAAAGATTTCATCAAACCTGCCGCATCTCCCAAAGACATATTTCCTGAGGACATGGAAGTATCATCTTGAACTTTAAAACGAGCCATTATTTCGTAAGTTGTCGGATAATAAATCAAATATAATACAGCTGGTATTAGAGATATAACAAAAGTGCCTAGAAATAATCTCCAGTGCCTCAGATACCCTATTAGAATAGACTTTAAACTTATAGTCTCATTTCCTATATTTGTTGAATCCATAGCTAAACAATTACTTCTTAATATTAATAATCGTGATTACCATCGAAGAAATAACAGAAATCGCACTAATTATCGAGGAGAACACAGTTATATTATACTGTTTGCTTTGACTAAATCGAGAATTACGCTGCTTTGCCAAATTGGGCTCAACATAAATAACGTCATTTTGCCTTAAATAAAAATAGGGAGATGTAAATAGCGAAGGATCAGTTATATCCATACGAACAAATTCTTTTTGCCCATCATTATCTCTTATCAGCAAAATATTCTTCCTATTGGCTGTAATCGCCAAATCTCCAACATACCCAAACGCATCTAAAATAGAGATTCGATCATTCTTTATAGTAAAAGTACCGGGACGATTTACCTCTCCCATTACCGTAATTCTATAATTTGTAATCTGCACGTTAACCAATGGGTTTTCTATGTATTTTGACAATTTACTTTGTAGCTCATCACACAGTTCTTGTTTTGATAAACCTGCGACATGAATCTTCCCTAATACTGGGAAATTTATGTTACCATCCGAATCAACAAGATAAGTATACATTGATTGAGAGGCAGCGATAGGTTGGTCACCTTGCTGCGCATACGCGAAAACAGGGGGATTAAATGGCGTCGTCACGGACGGATCCGGAGCTGTAACAGATATCGCCAGTAAATCATCTTTACTGATACGAGACGTATAAGTTTGATTCATTTGACTAATCTGTTCTGGAGTCAAAGTATCTACTCCTTGCAAATACACTACGTCTTTAGGTGCGGAACAAGCCCCTAGCAACAAGACAAACAATATCACTACTGATATTAATTTAATTCTCATAATCTTTGTTTTCTTCAAATAAGATGCAAATATACAATTTTTAGTTGAACTCAAAGGCATAAAGCACCCGTAAGTCCAAAGATACTTCTATAACGATGCAATTGTCTAGATATTGCTGCATGCTAAATCAAAATTATAGTTGTTTTTACCGCTTTTTCATGATTATTGCGTAAGTTTGTGACAAAACAAAAACATATGGTTGAGATAGGAAAATACAACACGCTGAAAATAGTGAAAGACCTTGACTTTGGGGTTTATCTGGATGGAGGTAACGGGGTGGAGATCTTGTTGCCGACTCGTTACGTACCTAAAAACGTGAAACCCGGGGATGAGGTCGAGGTGTTTATTTATCATGATAATGAAGGGAGGTTGATCGCTACTACCGCACGTCCTCTGGCAACGGTCGGGGAGTTCCAGTTCATGGAAGTAAAAGACGTGAATAATGCCGGCGCATTTCTGGAATGGGGTATCATGAAAGATTTGCTCGTTCCTTTCAAGGAGCAGAAAATGCCGATGAGAGAGGGAAAATGGTACTTAGTCTACGTCCGGTTGGATCATGTGACAGGACGTATCATGGCATCCGCACGTATCGAGAAGTTCTTGAACAATACCCCTATCGATTACGAGCAGAATCAAGAGGTTCAGTTATTGGTAGCCGATGAGACGGATCTTGGCTATAAGGTGATCATCAATAACCAGCATTGGGGATTGATCTATTATAATGAGGTATTCCAGCGTCTTGAGAAAGGTGAGCATCTGAAAGGCTATATAAAAGAGGTACGTGAGGATGATAAGATAGACGTAAGCCTAACGCCGCAAGGCTACCAAAAGGTAGAGGGGATCGCCGGCGTCATTCTGGAAGCGATGAAAACACAAGGGGGATACATCCCGGTACACGACAAGAGCGATCCGGACGTGATCTATTCCTTATTCCGCTGTAGCAAGAAAGCTTTCAAACAAGCGATCGGGGCACTCTATAAGCAACATCTTATCACGCTGGAAGATGGCGGGATACGGCTCGTGAACGAGAAGTGACCCATTTATATAAAAAAAGTCAATGGAATCCGTTACAGAATCCATTGACTTTTCTTTATAAATCCATTGAGTTAGCGAACGGATTCCATTGACTTTCTAATCCAGCTTCAATACGGCCAAGAACGCTTTTTGCGGAACTTCTACCGTACCGATCTGCTTCATTCGTTTCTTTCCCTCTTTCTGTTTTTCCAGCAATTTACGCTTACGGGAGATATCGCCTCCATAACATTTCGCCGTCACGTCTTTACGGACAGCCTTAATTGTCTCACGAGCGATAATCTTAGCGCCTATCGCCGCTTGGATAGCGATATCGAATTGCTGGCGGGGGATCAACTCTTTCAGTTTCTCGCACATACGACGTCCGAAAGTAACGCTATTATCCACGTGCGTCAATGTAGACAAAGCGTCTACCGGCTCACCGTTCAACAGGATATCTAATTTAGCCAACTTACTGGGACGGAAATCATGTAAATGGTAATCGAAAGAAGCGTACCCTTTTGAAATACTCTTCAACTTATCATAAAAGTCGATTACGATCTCGCCCAACGGCAAGTCATAATGAATCTCGACACGATCACCTGAAATATATTCTTGCTTAAGCAGGATGCCACGCTTACCCAGACAGAGTGTCATGATCGGGCCGATATAGGTAGTGTTCGTGATCACGGAAGCACGGATAAACGGCTCGTCGATATGATCAATCAAAGTCGGGTCCGGCAAGCCTCCCGGATTATGTACCTCGATCTCCTCCCCTTTCTTTGTATGCACGATATAAGAAACGTTCGGTACAGTAGTTATCACATCCATATTGAACTCACGATCCAAACGCTCCTGAACAATCTCCATATGCAACAAGCCCAAGAAACCGCAACGGAACCCAAAACCCAACGCGGCGGAACTCTCCGGCTGGAAAGTCAAGGAAGCGTCGTTCAACTGCAATTTCTCCAATGAAGCGCGAAGGTTCTCGAAATCCTCGCTATCGATCGGATAGACGCCAGCGAAGGCCATCGGCTTCACCTCCTCAAAGCCTGCGATCGCGTCTTTAGCCGGGCGAGACACATGAGTGATCGTATCACCGACACGCACCTCCCGGGACGTCTTGATACCGGAAATGATATATCCTACGTCTCCCGTCCGGATCTCCTCACGGGGGCACATATCTAATTTCAATATACCTACCTCATCAGCGTCATACTCTTTTCCTGTAGCGATAAACTTCACATGGTCACCTTTACGGATCACGCCGTTTACCACCTTGAAGTAAGCGATAATACCACGGAACGGATTAAAGACGGAGTCAAAAATCAAACACTGCAACGGGGCCTCCGGATCCCCTTTCGGGGCCGGGACCTTCTCCACGATCGTATTCAAGATCTCAGTCACTCCCTCGCCTGTCTTTCCGCTCGCCCGTAAGATATCCTCACGAGGGCAGCCCAACAGTTCCACGATCTGGTCCTCTACCTCCTCCGGCATGGCGCTAGGCAGGTCGATCTTGTTCATCACCGGAATAATCTCTAAGTCATTCTCTATCGCCATATACAGGTTAGAGATGGTTTGCGCCTGAATACCTTGGGCCGCGTCCACGATCAGCAACGCACCCTCGCAGGCGGCGATAGAACGGGAAACCTCATACGAGAAGTCCACGTGTCCCGGAGTATCGATCAGGTTCAGTATATATTCTTCACCCTTATAATTATACTTCATCTGGATCGCATGGCTCTTGATCGTAATACCACGCTCACGCTCTAAATCCATGTCGTCAAGGACTTGAGCTTGCATGTCTTTACCTTCTACTGTCTTGGTATACTCAAGCAAACGGTCTGCCAAGGTACTTTTCCCATGGTCAATATGAGCAATAATACAGAAATTGCGGATATTCTTCATCTGCTAAATTTATTTTTAGGTACGCGAAGATAGGAAATTTAGCCTAAATACTATACTTTTGGCATACCATTTGTTGTTAATAGTATATGACAATACAAGAAATAAATAAAGCATACAACCGAATTATCGGTTCATTAGACGAAAAGGAGCTAAAGAATGCGTTCGATTTTCTCCAAGGTTTAATAGCGGGAATACGTGAGTACTCATTCCAAGACAGGTTGAACGAGCTACAAGATACTTATAAATATATGTTGCGATACCGGATCGAGGGGGCTAAAGATCCGATGCAAGACCAGATATACAACAACTTGATCGCATCCAGCTATGAGTTCGCGGATATAGTGAAGCACAAGGCCTTATCGGTAGATTCGCCTCTCTCCTATTATAGCCGTAGGCGAATGATGCAAAAGGAGCTTACCACCTATGACCAGCCCCACAAGGTCTTGAGAAACGCCTCTTTGGTGAAGATAGAGACTCCGACCGGAACCATTACGGAGCAGCAGCAAATCGAATCCGCCACGATCCTATTGTTCAATAAGATCTGGACCTCAAATCCTCTCAATAAGGAAGAAATAGCCTCCATCAGGAACCTATTGAATGACCAAGAGTTGCCTTTTATCATTGGTAGCCAAATCGTATCGGCATTAATGTTGGGATTGCAAGCCGCTTTCGATAAGGAGAAACTGCTATTATTATTCGATGCGGCCAATCTCCAAGAAGATGAGATTCGTTACCGCGCGTTGATCGGGATTCTCTTGACACTCTATACCTATAGAAAACGTACGGCGTTATATCCGCAGATAGCGGATCGGCTAGCGGCTTTATCCGAGGGATTTCCTAATTTCACGAAAGCGATCCGCACGATTACCCTTCGTTTTATCCTAGCCCGTGAGACAGAGAAGATCACCCGTAAGCTACAAGACGAGATCATTCCGGAGATGATCAAGCTAGGCCCTAAAATCAGTCAAAAGATAAACTTAAAGGATATCAATCCGGAACTTCTCGGAAACGAGATGAATCCGGAGTGGCAGAATATGTTATCGAACAGTTCCTTAGGGAAGAAAATGGAGGAGTTCAGCGAACTGCAACAAGAAGGCGCGGACGTAATGCACTCTACTTTCGTGCATCTAAAGCATTTCCCCTTTTTCCGGGAACTGGGTAACTGGTTCATGCCATTCACGACCGAGCATTCCGCTTTTGGCAATCAGTTGAGCAAGAATCAAACGGAAAAGGACATGCTAGATTCCATGACTCTTGCGGCATTCATGTGTAATTCCGATAAATATTCCTTATATTTCAGTATGATGCAATTGCCGGATCAAGCCCGTCAAATGATGATGGGACAATTTGGTAGCCAAGCCTCCGAGATGATTCAGCAAACGAAGGAGGAATTGATCAGTAAACGGGGAAAACTGGAAATCATATCCGGACAGTACATACAGGACTTGTATCGTTTCTTCAAACTTTATCCGGGACATCTGGATTTTGATGACATATTTACATCTGCGCTAGACTTTCATAACCTGCCAATTTTGCAGCCTTACGTCAGTGATGAGGAAAGTTTGACAACTATAGCGGAGTATTACCTCCGGAAGAATTACTTCCTCGACGCGCTCACGATCTACAATCGCTTATCCGATGCAAATCAAGAAAGTGATATCTTATTCCAGAAAATCGGTTACTGCAAACAAATGAATGGCGATATACAAGGCGCTTTGGAGGCTTATTTACATGCGGATCTTATCAATCCGGACAGTAAATGGGTTATTCGCCGGATCGCCGGTTGTTACCGTACCTTAAAGCAACCGGAAGAAGCGTTGAAATACTATCATCGTTACGAGGCTTTCAATCCGGATGATTTATCGATCCAAATATGTATCGGCCACTGCCATCTTGAACTCAAGAATTATAATGAGGCGCTGAAATATTATTTCAAGGTAGATTATCTGGACAATAAAAGTACGAAGGCTTGGCGTCCGATCGCTTGGTGTTCTTTCTTGACCGGTAAATACGATCAGGCCCGTAATTATTACAAAAAGATCATGGATAATCAACCCAACACCCAAGATTTCTTGAATGCGGGACATACGGAATGGGCATTACAGAATATCAAGGGAGCGCTTGCTTTTTATAAAAAAGCCGTGGAGAAAGAGTCCGGTGATTTCTCGAAGTTCCAAGAGCAGTTCAATCAAGATATTCCCGATCTTCTTGTAGCGGGAATCGAGGAGGCGGAAGTGCCGTTGATGATGGATCAACTCCGGTATTCCTTGAGCGATATATTCTAACTAGTCATCCAACAATTTGAGAAGACAAAAAGAAATATCGTATGAAAGAGATGATATTAGAGACAAAGCGACTCCTATTAAGGGAATTAAAACAAGATGATTTTAATAATATCTGTAAGCTTTTACAAGATCCGATTGTAATGTACGCTTACGAGGGAGCGTTCAGTAAAAAAGAGGTACAAGAATGGCTTGATAAGCAATTAAGGAGGTATCAAAACGATGGTTTTGGCTTATGGGGGATGATAGAGAAAGACAGCGGAGAGCTTATCGGTCAATGTGGTCTCACCTATCAAGAATTCAATGGTCAACAGGTTCCGGAGATCGGTTATTTGCTTAGGGCGGAATACTGGCATAAAGGTTATGCTACCGAGGCCGCCATAGCTTGTAAGGAATACGCCTTCAATATCCTTAACTTCGACAAAGTATACTCCATCATACGGGACACAAATATCCCCTCTCAAAAAGTAGCACTAAGAAACGATATGAGGGAAATCGCAAATTTCATAAAACATTATCGCAATATCGATATGCTTCATTTAGTATTCTGCGTGAATAAGTTATAGTTATCAAGCGGAAAGACTGGGATTCGAACCCAGGGAGCGGTTACCCGCTCACCGCATTTCGAGTGCGGCCCGTTCGACCACTCCGGCATCTTTCCTTGTGGTTGACGTGTACAAAAGTACATAAAATATAGTATCGTTATTCTCTTGAAAGGCTAAAATTATTTTATCAAATACAAAAAAGGGCATTCTTCACAGAACGCCCCTCTTTAAAACATATAACTAATACCTCTAAATTACTTGAAATAACGATTATATAAACCTTCAAATCCTTTGCCATGACGTGCCTCGTCTTTGCACATCTCATGTACGGTATCATGGATCGCATCCAAATTCTGTTGTTTAGCCAATGTAGCGATACATTTCTTGTCCTCGCATGCGCCAGCCTCAGCTTCCATACGCTTTTTCAAGTTAGTCTTCGTATCCCAAACAACGTCACCAAGAAGCTCCGCGAACTTAGCAGCGTGCTCAGCCTCTTCCCAAGCGTAACGCTTGAATGCCTCTGCTACCTCAGGATAACCCTCACGGTCTGCTTGACGGCTCATGGCCAAATACATACCAACTTCGGTACATTCTCCCATAAAGTGAGCGTTCAGACCTTCCAAAATCACTGGGTCTACACCTTTAGCAACACCTAGTACATGTTCGTCAACGAAATGCAACGCACCTTCTGTCTCTACTAATTCCTTAAATTTGCTTTTCGGTTGTTTACATTGAGGGCAGAACTCAGGAGCCTCATCACCTTCGTGTACATAACCACATACTGTGCAAATCCATTTCTTTTTCATATATCGCAAAATTTTTATTGGTTGTATGGCACAAAATTAACTAAACTATCCGATACTACCATAATTCATCGATAGATTAATTCTATGTGTTAATCGATAAAAACTATGGAACTTATTTTTGACAGCTATTGTTTACTAAGTAAATATTTATTTATATGGATACATCAAAGATTATTAGTTTATTAGGAGACAAAAGTGATTATTATTTAAATCACGTATGTAAGACTATTGATAAATCGCAGCTTCATCTTCCATCACCCACTTGCGTAGACGATGTGTGGGTCAATTCAGATAGAAACATACAGACTCTCAATAGGCTGCAAACCTTGTTGGGGCACGGAAGATTAGCAAACACCGGATATGTTTCTATCCTCCCGGTAGATCAAGATATCGAGCATACCGCAGGGTCTTCCTTCGCTCCAAACCCCATTTATTTCGATCCGGAGAATATCGTAAAATTAGCGATCGAGGGTGGTTGCAACGCAGTCGCTTCTACGTTCGGCATACTAGGGTCAGTCGCACGAAAATATGCCCATAAGATTCCATTCTTGGTAAAACTAAATCATAATGAGCTTCTTACTTATCCGAATTCTTACAATCAAATCGTATTCGGTACGGTGAAGGAAGCATGGAATATGGGCGCCGTAGCTGTAGGGGCCACGATCTATTTCGGATCAGAGCAAAGCCGACGTCAGCTCGTCGAGATTGCCGACGCATTCGAGTATGCCCATGAACTAGGTATGGCGACCGTATTATGGTGCTATTTACGAAACAGCTCTTTTAAAAAGGATGGCATCGACTATTCCGCGGCAGCCGATTTGACCGGGCAGGCTAATCACCTTGGCGTCACGATCGAGGCCGATATCATCAAGCAGAAGCTACCGGAGAACAACGGAGGGTTCACCGCTAGCAATTTCGGGAGAAGCGATCAAAAGATGTACACAGAGTTAACGACAGAACATCCGATCGACCTCTGCCGTTACCAAGTTGCCAATAATTATATGGGACGTGTCGGGCTTATCAACTCCGGTGGGGAATCTCATGGCGCCTCAGATCTTAAAGACGCTGTCGTCACCGCTGTCATAAACAAACGTGCGGGTGGCATGGGGCTGATTAGCGGAAGAAAGGCGTTCCAACGTCCGATGAAAGACGGCGTGGAGTTACTTCATTCAATTCAAGATATTTATTTGGATAAGGATATTACTATCGCTTAGTTTGTTATTGCGTTGAGAAAAGAAGGCCGTCCATCAAAGCTATATACTTTGGGGACGGCCTTCAAATTTTATTTCTTCAACCACATATCCAACCACTCAAAGAATGTACGTTGCCATAGAACGCCATTCTGGGGTTTCAATACCCAATGGTTCTCATCCGGATAAATCAGCAACTCGGCCGGTACCCCCCGAAGAACCGCGGCGTTAAACGCCGCCATTCCTTGATTAGCCAAGATCCGGTAATCCTTCTCTCCATGGATACAAAGGATAGGCGTATCCCATTTGTCCACGAACTTATGCGGGGAGTTCGCGAATGTACGCTGAGCCGTAGCGTTTTGCTTTTCCCAGTACGCTCCACCCATATCCCAATTGGCGAACCACATCTCTTCCGTTTCCAGATACTGCATTTCCATATTAAAGATACCATCGTGGGCGATAAACGCCTTGAAACGTTTATCATGATGACCTGCCAACCAATATACGGAGAATCCACCGAAGCTAGCGCCTACACAACCCAAGCGATCCTTATTTACATACGGTTCCTTGGCTACCTCGTCAATAGCGGTGAAATAGTCTTTCATGCATTGTCCGCCATAATCGCCGCTGACAGCCTCATTCCATTCCAAGCCAAATCCGGGAAGACCCCGACGGTTCGGTGCCACGATAATATAGTCATTAGCCGCCATGATCTGGAAATTCCAGCGGTAAGACCAGAACTGGCTCACAGGGCTTTGCGGGCCACCCTCACAGAACAACAAGGTAGGATACTTCTTATTCGGATCGAACTGAGGCGGATAGATAACCCACGTTAGCATCTGCTTGCCATCCGTCGTCTTCATCCAACGTTCCTCTACCTTACCCATCGTAAGCTGGTCGTAAATATGTTTGTTTTCGAACGTAAGTTGAGTTACCGTATGATCCCCTGTCAAATCGATCGAATAGATCTCGTCTCCCATGCTCATGGAATGACGTTGAGCGATCAGCTTATCGCCCAGAAGAGCGACAGAGGCGTAATCGTACATACCTTCGGTCAGCGGGGTAATCTTATTGCCATTCGCCAAGTCTATCTGATAAACCTGCGACTCGCCATGCCAAACGCCCGTGAAATAGATACGCTTGCAATCAGCGCTCCAGCAATAAGAATCCACGTTGGAGTCAAAATCCTTGCTTACGAATGTTTTCTCACCCGTCTCCAGATTCATTACCATCAAGCGATTTTGATCCGCCTCGTAACCATCACGTTCCATACTTAGCCAAGCGATGCTCTTTCCGTCCGGAGAATAGGTGGGATTCGTATCATATCCCTTGTTCTCTTCCGTTATATTGGTCGTTTGCTTCGTATTCAGATCATATACATAAATATCCGAATTAGTGGAAAGAGCATATTCCTTACCGGTCTTCTTACGGGAAGTGTATGCAATCTTATCGGAGGTCGTATTCCAGGCTAGCTGCTCGATACCACCGAAAGGTTTCATCGGTGATTCGTACGGTTCACCTTCCAACACATCAATCGGACTGCCGACCTTATTTCCATCAAAATCAGCAATAAACGGATGGGGAGCTGTCGTTACCCATTCATCCCAATGCTTATACATCAAATCCGTCACAATGATACCGCTGGCTTTATCCAAATCCGGATACTTGTCTTTTGTGCTCGGAACCGTCTTTACCTGCGAAATAAACAGGACCTTCTTTTCATCCGGAGAGAAAGCGAAGCCTTCGATATCGCCGTCATAATTGGATAACTGTTTCCGTCCGGTTCCGTCCGGATTCATTTCCCAAAGCTGGCTGCTTCCGCTTTCGCCGGAAAGGAAAGCAATCTTTGTGCCCCCTTTAATCCAGGTTGCTTCATTTTCAGAAAAGGAAGTGTGGGTAATCTGTTTGTTATCAGAACCATCGGCGTTCATGACGAACACTTCACGGTTGCTGCTGTTGAGAGGAACACTGTAGTAAGCTACCGTGTAAACTACTTTCTGTCCGTCGGGCGAAACATTCATGCCGCCGATACGTCCCATGGCCCAAAGCGCCTCGGGCGTCATCCGGCCATCGGCAATCTTGATTTCCGAACGTCCGATAACTGGCTTTGTGTCTTCTGCTTTCTTAGCTTCCTGATTACAAGCACCTAGTAATACGGATGTTGCCATAACCATTGTTGCAATAGATTTATTCATGTACATTATAATATATTATATTCTGTGTGCGAAATTAGTAAATATAATTTATATCTTTGCACAAGTAATTTAAGAACTGAACAGTATGAATAAGATTTGGTTATTTGGAGCCGCTATAAGTATGGTATTAGCATTCGGCTCATGTAAACCTAAACAGAGTGCTTATAAGGCTGCTTACGAACAAGCCAAAGAAAAAGAGTCTACAGCTCCTGTTGAGGTAGTAGAACAAGAAGAAGAGATTGTTGAAGAGGTTGCCCCGGTTTCCAAACCCAGAACTTCGACCGCAACAACTCGCTCGGAAAGAATCAGCGCTGCACAGGGTGAAGACGCCAGCCGTCTGAAACGTTACAGTGTAGTTATCGGTAGCTTCAAGAACAAGACAAATGCTTACTCTTTGAAAGAACGTATGCAGAATGCAGGCTACAACGCTGTATTAGGTGAAAACGAACAAGGTATGCTGCGTGTAATCGTTGCCAGCTTCGATGATAAAGCTGATGCAGCCGACAGCCGCGATGCTATCAAAGCTAAATATGCACCTGATTTCCAGGATGCTTGGTTGCTGGAAAGACAATACTAATAAGGCGTCTGCAAGTAAAACAGGCAAACATTATTATCGATACATGGAAAGGGATATCCTTCGGGATAATCCCTTTTCGTGCGTTTGGAGTTATCCCTTCAGTACAAACGTTTTTAAAAACATAAAAGGCCCGGTAATACCGGACCTTTTAACCAACCTAAATTAAAAACCTAAAACTAACCATCTTTTTGCCTTAAACAATTAACCTATACATATATAAGTATCTTCTATTTCTTATTCGTAAACCGGCCATGCTCCCTTATGGGAACAAACAAAAGCCGATATTTTTACAGCACATTCGTGGGCTTCTCTCAATGTCTGCCCTTTCAATAACGACATCACCAAGGCTGCCGAAAAAGCATCTCCTGCTCCTACCGTATCCACTACATCCACTTTTGGAGTAGCTAAGGTAGATACTTCGTCGGGGGTGTAAACCGTACTGTAATCAGCACCCGCCGTCAGAACAACCATTCGCAGGTTATAGTTCTCCATAAACCAGTTAGCCACCTCTTCTTCGGTTCCTTTCAAACCGAACAGGTTTTTCAGCTCCGACATTTCATCATCATTCATTTTCAGCACGTTCGCCAGGTACAAAGATTCTTCAATCAATACCTTATTATAATAATGTTGCCGCAGGTTAATATCAAACAACCGGTACGCCGAATCGGGAGCAAACGAAAGAATAGCCTGAATCGTTTCACGGGATTGTTGACAACGCTGTCCCAAAGCACCGAAGCAGATAGCATCCGCACGTTCTGCCAGGTCTACCGCATCGGAGGTAGGCGACATATGATCCCAGGCTACACGTTCCGTTATTGTGTAATGGGGAATACCGTCATCCTCTATATCCACATGTACCGTTCCTGTAGGATACGGTAACTTTTCTATTAAATACTGAATTTTGTACTTATCCAGTTCGCTCAATATATCCCTTCCGTTATCATCATCACCAATGGCACTGATAGCATACCCTTCGGCTCCCACGGGAAGCATGGTAAACAAAATTAATCGGTGCGCCGCCTGCCGTCTTACCTGTGGGAAGCAAATCCCAAAGAAGTTCGCCAATACCGACCACTACCGGTTTTTTATTTTGTTGCTTCATCTGTTCCATGATGTAGTAATTCTTTGTAATACGAGATTTTTGTTCCTTATGTTTGATGATGCAAAACTAAGGAACGGAACAGAAGCAGACGATAACGGATGCTACAAAAAGGATAACATTCGTTACATAAAAGGTTTATTTTCAACAGGCTTATAGTATCGTTACATAAATGTAACGAGTGTTATCCTTTCTCCTGATATTCGGTTGGTGTAATATTGTACACCGCCTTAAAGCATTTGGAGAAATAAGGAGGGGAACTGAAACCGGTTGCATAAGCAGCCTCATTGACATTACAGTCTTTCTGACGCAACAAGGCAGCGGCTTGCTTCAAACGGTAGTTACGGAGGAAATCTGTAGGCGTCACTCCTGTCAGTTCTTTTACTTTCCGGTAGAGATGCACACGCGACAGGCCAAGCATTTCGCTCGCTTTTTCGATACTGAAGTTTGAATCCGGATAAGATTCCT
>OGCX01000518.1_pt1 | contig 17411 bp, 8 predicted proteins | sample 1570261 | NCBI WGS metagenome assembly OGCX01 (sample SAMEA2582161, study PRJEB24529) | metagenome | biome: Human gut stool | place: China | collected 2011 | reverse complement strand
TTTTACCAACCCCCAGTTTAACTGGGGGTTTAGTCATGCCTATTCGGCGTACAATAAGAAAACCGCGTAGCATTTCTGCTACGCGGTTTCTATACCTACGATAGATTATAGTGTAACCCATCGGTTGGGAGGCATATTATTTAGTTGTTTTTACAGCTACTTTTGGAGCTTGTTGTGGTTGTTGTGCAATCACTTTATCAAGAAGTTCACGAATTTCTTTGTTTTGTGCTTGCAAATCAGCCACTTGATCCTCAAGAACTTTTACAGTTGCAGGGGATGCTTTAGGAGCTGTAGGAGCATTGCCAATACCGATTGTTACACCAGCATTTGCCATTACGCTATGGTCACCACCATAAGCGGCACCAGCATGGATTAATAAATCAGGATTTGCATAATGTGCTACACCCAATGCAGTAGATGTTTTACCTTTGTAAGTACCAACAGCCGCCATAATTTGGGCTTTTTGACCTTCGTGGTATTCGATAGGTTTCAATGCTGCTAATGCTGCTGCATTAGCACCTACAACTTTAACATCGCGTTCTACGCTGCTAATGCGGCGAGAGTTTTCTGCGATTTGTGCATCATGTTGAACAAGTGTTGCGTGATCTTGTAATGCAATGTTAGAAGCTTTCAAGCTGTAATTTGCAGCTTCTGCTAATGTACTGATATCTTGAGTATTTTTATTTACTTGCAAGCCTAATACATTAACTTTTTCATTGTTTTCTAATGCAATAGCACCAATGTTCTTAGTTAATGTAACATTTTCATCAACTTTAGTGTTTACATCAGCAATGTCTTGCGTATTTTTATTTACTTGTAAACCTAATACACTAACCTTTTCATGATTTTCTAATGCTAGAGTACCAACAGCTTTAGTTAATTGTGCATTTTCATTAACTTGTTTTGCTACTTCAGTTACACGATTATCTACTTTAGTAATATTTGTAACATTAGTATCTACTTTAGCATTTAGAGTGTTGATGTTTGTTGTATTTGTATTAACTTGGTTAGTTACTTTGCTAATATTGCTTGTGTTTGTATTAACTTGGTTAGTTACATTTGTAATATTAGTTGTATTTTGGTTAACAACATTATTGATATTAGCAATATTAGTTGTATTAGTATTAACTTGTTTGGATACGTCGTTAATAACTTTGCTATGTTCATCAACTTTGTTGATTACTTTTTGTACAGTTACATTAGTGTTTTGAATTGCTTCAGCATTTTGTTTGATCGCTGCTTTGTTAATATTGATGTTTTCAGTATTATGTTTGATTGCTTCAGTATTAACAGAAACTTGGCTTTGAACATTTTTAATGCGTTCTTCGTTAGCATTTGCTTTTTGAGTATTAGCATTAACTTGTTCTTTCACTTTGTTTACATCAGCGCTTACATTTTGTAAGTTCTTAATTGCTTCAGTGTTTTTGCCAACTTGCTCTTTCAAACCAGATACATCTGTTTTAATATTGTTGATTACAGTATTTTGGTTATTAACTTTCACATCAATATCATTTACCTTGCTATCAATATTAGTTACTTTGCTATCGATATTAGTTACTTTATTGTTAATATTAGTAACTTTGTTATCAATGTTTGTAACTTTAGCATCAATATTCTTCACATCATTTTTAACGTTAGTAATATTGTTGTTTACAATATTGATTTTTTGATCAACTTTAGCATTGATGTTTGTGATATCAGCTTTTACTACTGTTACATCAGCTTTAATATTGTTTACATTCTTTTCAACGTTAACAACATTAGCTTTAATGTTATTAATATTGGAAGTATTATTTTGAATGTTTACAGTATTAGCTTGGATGTTGCTATTTTGAGCGTTAATGTTTTGAGTAATATTTTCTACTTTTTGAGCTACATTAACGATTGTAGTATTGCCTTTACCAACTTGACCTTTCAAGGATTCGATAGCTTGAGAGTTAGCATCAACTTTACCAGTTAAGTTGTTAATAGCAGTTGTATTAGATTCAATACGACCAGTATTAGCATTTACTTTAGCAGTTACATCTGTAATGTTAGCTGTGTTACCAGCAACTTGTTTGCTAATGCTTGCAATAGCTGTTGCATTGTTAGAAATGTTAGTTATGTTATTTGTAACTTGTTTGCTTACATTAGCAATAGCTGCTGTGTTATTAGCAATGTTAGTAGAATTAGATTCTACTTTATTGTTAATATTTGCTACATTTGCTTTGATGTCAGTAATAGACTTGCTATTATTAGCAATTGCAGTTGCATTAGCATCAACCTTAACATTTACTTCATTAACTTTGCTGTTAATTGTGTTGTTAATTACTGTATTGTTTTCAGCAATCTTAGCATCAATATTTTGGTCAACTTTGTTAATGATTGTTGTGTTATTTTCATTGATTGCATTAGCAATGTTTTGGTTAATTACAGTGTTGTTATTAGTAATAGCAGTGTTGATATCTTTTCTAATTACTGTGTTGTTAGCTTCAATCTTAGCATTGATTGTGTTTTCAACATTAGTAACTGTTGTACCAACTTGACCTTTTAATGCTTTAATAGCATCTTCATTAGCGCTAATACGTGTAGAGTTATCTACAATGTTACCTTGTAAGTAATCTAAGCGTTCATCATGACGATCTACACGTGCAGTAAGACCAGCTACATCACCTTTAACGCCATCAATCTTAACATTTACATCACCAATCTTAGTATTGATTGTGTTGTTGATTTGCTTATTATTTTCATTGATTTTCACATCAATGTTTTTATCAACTTTGTTAATGATTGTTGTGTTATTTTCATTGATTGCATTAGCAATGTTTTGGTTAATTACAGTGTTATTAGCAGTAATCTTAGTATCAATATTTTGATCTACTTTATTAAGGATTGTAGTATTATTAGCTTCAATCTTGTTATTAATAGTAGATTCGATATTAGTGATAGTAGTTCCAACTTTACCGTTCAATTCAGCAATAGCTTTTGCATTCTTGTCGATAGCAGTTTTGTTATTGCCAATCAATGTACGGTTTTCGATAGCAATTGTACCAGCTACATTGATATCTTTTTCGTTTTGATCTACACGTTTAGTAAGACCATTCAAGTCACCTTTAATGCCGTCAACTTTTACATTTACATTGTTAATAGAAGTTGTATTATTAGCAATATTTGTAGTATTAGCTTTAACACTATCTTCTACTGCTGTGATACGAGTAGAGTTATCTACAATGTTATCTTGTAAGTAGTCTAAACGTTGATCATGACGATCTACGCGACCTTTCAAGCCATCAATATCACCTTTAATACCATCAACTTTAACATTTACATTGTTAATTGTATTGTTAATTGTATTGTTAATTTCCTTGTTGTTTTCAGTAATTGCATTTGTGATATTTTGATTAATTACAGTATTGTTAGCTTCAATCTTAGCATCGATATTTTTATTAATAACTACATTGTTTTCAGTAATTTTGTTATTAATAGTAGTTTCGATATTTTTAACTGTATTGCCAACTTGACCTTTTAATTCATCGATAGCTTTTTTGTTACTAGCAATGTTTGTAGTGTTATTAGCAATGTTTGTAGTGTTATTTGCAATAGCTACTTTGTTATCGCCAATAAATTTACGGTTTTCAAGAGCAATTGTGCCAGCTACGTTGATGTCTTTAGTATTTTGTTCAACTTTAGCAGTAAGATCTTTCAAGTCACCTTTAACGCCATCAACTTTAACGTTTACTTTGTTGATTGCAGTTGTATTGTTAGCAATGTTAGTAGTATTAGCATCTACTTTTACATTAGTTGCATCAATACGTTTGCTGTTGTCTACAATAGCCTTAGCATTAGCATCAACTTTAACGTTTACGTTGTTAATTGCAGTTGTATTGTTAGCGATGTTAGTAGTATTAGCATCTACTTTCACATTAGTTGCATCAATACGTTTGCTATTGTCTACAATAACGTTTGCATTAGCATCAACTTTAACGTTTACGTTATTAATTGCTGTAGTATTTTTAGCAATATTAGTTGTGTTATTAGCAATATTTGTAGTGTTGTTTTCTACTTTACCGTTGATATTAGTAATTTGTTTCTTAATATCATTGATAACTGTAGAGGATTGACCTACTTGACCTTTTAACTCATCGATAGCTTTAGCATTGATATTGATATTTTTAGTGTTGTTTGCAATAGCAACTTTATTATCGCCAATGAATTGACGGTTTTCCATTGCAATTGTACCTACTACATTAATATCTTTTGCATTAGCTTTCACACCATCTTCAACTACAGAGATACGTGTGGAGTTATCAGCAATGTTATCTTGTAAGTAATCTAAACGTTGATCATGACGATCTACACGACCTTTAAGGCCATCCAAATCACCTTTAAGACCATTCAAGTCGCCTTTAACACCATCAATCTTAACATTTACATCACCAATCTTATTATTGATTGTATTGTTGATTAATGTATTATTTTCATTGATTTTTACATCGATGTTTTTATCAACTTTGTTAAGAATAGTAGTGTTATTAGCATTGATTTTAGCATCAATGTTTTGGTCTACTTTGTTGATGATTGTTGTATTATTGTTGTTGATTTTTTTATCAATATTTTGGTTGATAACAGTGTTGTTAGCTTCAATCTTAGTATCGATATTTTTATTAATAGTTACATTATTTTCTGTAATCTTGTTATTAATTGTAGTCTCGATATTTTTAATTGTAGTGCCAACTTGACCTTTTAATTCATCAATTGCTTTAGTATTTTTATCAATTGCAGCTTTGTTATTGCCGATGAATTGACGATTTTCCATAGCAATAGTACCAACTACATTGATATCTTTAGCATTAGCTTTAACGCCATCTTCTACAACAGTAATACGTGTAGAGTTATCTACAATATTACCTTGTAAGTAGTCTAAACGTTGGTCATGACGATCTACACGTTTAGTAAGGCCATTCAAGTCACCTTTAACACCATCAACTTTTACATTTACTTCATTAATCTTATTGTTGATTTGTTTGTTATTTTCGTTGATTTTTACATCAATGTTTTTATCAACTTTATTAATGATTGTTGTGTTATTAGCATTGATTTTAGCATCAATATTGTTATCTACTTTATTGATAATAGTAGTGTTGTTAGCTTCAATCTTATTATCGATAGTTTTATTAATTACTGTATTGTTTTCGTTGATTTTATTAGTAATTGTATTTTCGATATTTGTGATTTGATTGCCAACATGACCTTTTAATTCATCAATAGCTTTTTTATTAGCACCGATAAGTGTACGGTTTTCAATAGCAATTGTGCCAGCTACGTTGATGTCTTTTTCGTTTTGAGCAACGCGTTTAGTAAGACCATCTAAATCGCCTTTAACACCATCAATTTTTTGATCAACTTTAATGTTATTAGCATTAATCTTAACATCGATGTTATTGTCTACTTTATTAAGAATTGTAGTGTTATTAGCTTCAATCTTAGCATCGATATTTTTGTTGATTACTGTGTTGTTTTCATTGATCTTATTAGTAATTGTATTTTCGATGTTAGTGATTTGTGTACCAACATGGCCTTTTAACTCGTTGATTGCTTTTTCATTATTGGAAATACGAGCAGAATTAGCATCAATACGTTTACTATTATCTGTAATAGCTTTAGCATTAACTTCAGTCTTAGCATTTACATTGTTAATGTTATTGTTAATAACTGTGTTATTTTTTTCAATCTTAGCATCAATATTACCATCTACTTTGTTGATGATTGTAGTATTATTAGCTTCAATCTTCTTATTGATTGTAGTTTCAATATTGGTAATTTGTGTGCCAACATGACCTTTTAACTCATCGATAGCTTTTTGGTTTGCGCCGATAAGTGTGCGGTTTTCCATTGCAATTGTGCCAACTACATTAATGTCTTTTGTATTAGCTTTTACACCATCTTCAACAATAGAGATTCGTGTGGAGTTATCAGCAATGTTATCTTGTAAATAGTCCAAACGTTGGTCATGGCGATCAACACGACCTTTAAGGCCATCCAAGTCACCTTTAACACCATCAACTTTTACATCAACCTTGTTAATTGCAACTGTGTTTGCTTCAACTTTATTGTTGATATTAGTGATGTTGTTTTTAATATCTTTAATATCTACTTGAACATTACCAATATTTTGACCAACTTTACCTTTCAAATCAGCAATATCTTTAGTATTGATATTAACTTGATTTTGAGTGTTAGCTACATCAGTTTTAATAGTTTTATTGTCTTGTTCAAGCGCCTGGATGCGACCTTCATGATTAACTAAAACTTTACCTTGATTATCAACTTTAGTGTTTAATTCAGTAATTGCAGTCGCATTTTTGTTGATATTTGTAGTGTTATTAGTAATGTTAGTAGTATTAGCATCAACTTTTGCACTTACATTATTAACTGTATTGTTGATATTTGTGATATCAGTTTTAACAGCATTGATCTTAGTATCAACATCATTATTTACTTTATTAATAATAGTTGTGTTGTTAGCTTCAATTTTAGAATTAATTGTTTTGTTAACTTCACTAATAATATTTGTTTTGCTATCGTTGATCTTAATATCTACATTATTATTAACTTCGTTGATAATCTTAGTGTTATTTTCATTAATCTTATTATCAATTGTAGTGTTAATATTATTGATTGTTGTGCCAACTTTACCTTTCAATTCATCGATGGCTTTTTTGTTTTCGTTGATAGCTTTTTTGTTATCACCGATAAGTTTACGGTTTTCCATCGCAATAGTATTGTTGAAAGTAATGTTAGCTGTGTTTTCTTCAACTTTAGCAGTTAAATCAGCAATAGATTTACTATTATTGTTAACATTAACAGTTAGATTATCAATTGCTTTTTTATTGTTGTTAACTTTAATATCAACGTTGTTGATATTTTGATTGAGTTCATTTTTAACATTAGAAATGTTAGTGTTCAACTCATTTTTCGTATTATTAATATTTGTTTTAATATCATTAATCTTAACATCTACATTTTTATTAACATTATTAATAATAGTAGTGTTATTATTTTCAATCTTCTCATCAACTTTGTTCAAAATTGTAGTGTTATTATTTTGAACTGCAGTATTAATATTTTGATTTACTTGATTAATAATATTGGTATTATTAGCTTCAATATGTTTTTTTACACTAGCATCAATGTTAGTATTTACATTATTAACAACATTATTTGTGATGTTAGTAATTTTATTATCAATTTTTACATCAATATCGTTGTTAATTTTAGTAAATTTAGCATCAATATTATTGTTAATATTTGTGATGTCTTGTTGAATGTTAGTGATTTGAGTGCCGACTTTACCTTTTAATCCTTCAATATCTTTGCTATTTTTATCAACTTTAGCGTTGATATTAGTAATATTAGCATTAATATTTTTAATATCAGTTTTTACACTCTCAACCTTATTATTTACAACGTTAATGTTATGTGTATTTTTCTTAACATTTTCAACATCAGTAGTTACAACTGTATAGTAGTTATTAATTACGGTATTACCAATGGAACCGCCTTTTTTAGGGATTTGTTGTTGCTGCTGTTGTTGTGGCACTTGTTGTTGCCATTGTTGTTGCTGTTGTTGCTGTTGTTGTGGCACTTGAGGACGTTGACGTCGTTGTTGCTGTTGTTGCTGTTGCTGTGGCTCTTGTTGTTGCCATTGTTGCTGCTGTTGTTGTTGCTGTTGGTCTAATTGTTGTGGATCAACTTGATGTTGATCTTGCATATGACCCCAAGCATTTTGATCAGGTGTTAACCATCTTTGGCTACCAATAAGATCAGCTCTAGCCCAATCCTCAGGGCTGGATGCATTAGCAACACCTCCAGAAAAGCTAGCCGCCAAAATAACTGCAGCTACAATTGTAGTTGCAGATTTTTGATGTGACTTAGCCAACTCAGACGTTACGACGTAAGCGTGCTTAGTTGCACTCCAAACAACTTTGAATACCTTATTCATATTAAGTTCCCTCCCAACATTTGTGGCTCTCACCCCACAATGAAGAAATAAATCAAATATTGCACTCTTTTTCACTAAATATTCACAATATTTAACATAATACTACCATATATTATTTTAAACTTCCATAAAAAAATTAATAAGTTAAACTAATGTTTCATTTTTTCCTCATTTAAAAATACCTGAAAATCAGCTTGAATACTAAGTTATTAATAATATTGAATTATGTAAAATGAAATTTTATATTTTAATCTAATTTTATATTTATACGATACTTTTTATTTGCTTCTATAGAAAATATGAAAAAAACCTCATCAATGTATTGGACATACATTGATGAGGTCTTTTTTACTCTATCTATATAGAATTATTCAGATTATTAGAATTTAGATTCAATAGCACCTTGAAGATCGCCTTTTGGCAAGAAACCAATTTTACGATCTACTACTTCGCCATCTTTTAAGATAACAAATGTAGGCAATACTTCAACTTGTAAATTACGTGCTAATTCTGGTTCTTCATCAGCATTTACTTTTACAAAGTTAGCTTTACCTTCAAGCTCACCTGCAATTTCTTCGATGATCGGCATCATACGTACGCAATAACCGCACCATGGAGCCCAGAAATCAATAACAGTTACGCCACCTTGATTTACTAAATCTTGATATTCAGCAGTTTTTAATTCTTTTAATTCGCTCATTATACCCTCCTACGGTAATTGAACTAATACACAATCTTGAATGACATGCAAGTTTAAAGCATGTGCTTTTTCAACAACAGATGGTTTATCCGCTCCTGGTTGTAACCACACAGTTGGAATGCCAAGTTCTTTGCATTCATCAAGTGCAGCCAATCCCGCTGATTCTGGTAAAACAAAATCCACAACAGCTGGTACAACAGGAAGTGCAGAAAGACTAGAGTAACATTTGTCTCCATCTATTTCTGCAACATTAGGATTAACTGGATATACTTCATATCCATGATCTTTAAGACATTTATAAATCTTATAGCCGAACTTTTCGGTTTTATGGGTGGCGCCAATAACGGCCCACACTTTTTGATCTAAAGCTTGTTGAATTGTCATTTCAACCACCTCTTATATACTATTATAAATAAATATCGAATTTTGTCAATGTAATGTATCGAATTTTATAGTTAAAGAATTATACGCTTTTAGCAAACATTTCAGAACTAAAATCAATGTATCTATTATCATTCAATGACAATTGTTTTTTGCCTCAAACTAGGAACTGATAGGTCTAAATTAATTAAATCAGAAAGGCTTATTTGTGGATGACTATACTTAGCACCATTTATAAGTCCCCCTGCAACAGCTAACTCCCCTAAAATTCTAGATGCTGACCATTGCTGTTCTCGTAATTCGCGGATTGTAATACTCTTTTGACGTTTAGAAAGTCTATGACCATCTGTATCTACAAAAAGTGGGGCATGACCATACTTGGGAACCACTATATTCTTATGGGGATAACATTGTTGTAATGTGTTATACAAATATAATTGCTGTCCCGTTGTATCGAGTAAATCATCGCCTCGAATCACTTCAGTTATTCCCATAGCTATATCATCTAATACGACTGCCAAATTGTATGCGTACATACCATCACCACGACGTAATACATAATCATCTAGTTCACCTTCCAAATGAATATGTTGCTTTCCTTGCCATCGATCATCAAACTCAAGATCACAAGAATCTATAGCAAGGCGCAAGGATGGTTCTTTACTATTACATAACTCTTGTATTTCAAAATCACATAAATGTCGACATTTTCCATCATAACGATGCACCATTTCTCCTACATGAGGAGCTGATGCTATGGATTGCAATCTAGCTCTATTACAAAAGCAAGGGTAAATTAGTTTTTCTAATGCGAGATATTCTAATATGTCTGCATAATATGTTTGTCTTTCACTTTGCCAATAGGATACTTCTGGTCCACCTACACGAGGACCTTCATCCCATTCAAAGCCAAGCCATTCTAAATCATCTAGTAAAGCTTCCCCTAGTTCTCGTTTTGACCGTTGTAGGTCTATATCCTCCATACGTACAACATACGTTCCTTTTTGTTGGCGTGTGGAGATATATGATAAAAGTGCTATCCACACGTTACCGAGATGAATATATCCTGTTGGACTAGGCGCAAATCTACCTTTCATTAGAACTCTCCTATAGCAGAAAACAAGTGGCACATCCATTAAGAATATGCCACTTATACATCCGAAGATATGTCAAAGTAAAACTAAAGCAATATCATTTATTGATATAAACTTATTTATCCTAAAGACACAATGTTATCAAACACATTACCAGCATCTTTAATTTTTTGTTCGTTACCCATTGTGCAAATATGATTATCATTCAATACAGGTTCTACCACATCTGCTAATGCAACAATATCTTCTGGCTTACATGCGATTACTTGTTTACGGAACTCTACTTTGTCCTCTAATTTAGCACCGCTGAAGTACATACCCATCGCACGTGGTCCACGCAATGCAGGTGTCATCGGCAAGTCTAAAGAACTCATAGTGCCGATAATATATTTGCGCATTTCACGATCAGTCAATGTGAAATCACGAAGATATTGAGGCAACTCTTTATAGACATTCAAAGTTTCCAACAAGTTAGGGTCACGATAACTACAGAAAATCATATTGCCATCATCATAGAAATTAGCAAATGCTCCGTAAGCGCCACCTTGTACACGAATACGAATCCAAAGGTATTCATAACGTAGAATTGTTTCTAATACGCTCATTGGACCAACATGTTTGAAACCATGATCGATGAAGTTACCACCTTGTGCTACGTATTGAACCTTACCAGCAGTAACGATACCATCGTTGCCAGATAGACGAGTGATTTGTAATACATCATTGCTTAATTCTGTAGCATCCCAAGTTTCAACGAAAGGTTTCATAAGGTTTTCAAAGGCGTCTAATTCGCCTTCTTCACCAACAAACATAATATCTACATTGTTAGCGCGGAAAATTTTACAAGCTACTTCAGCTAATTTTTCTGGTAATAACGGCAATGCTGCAGGATTAGATGCTAGTTCACTAATTTTTTGATAATATCCTAAATTACCATTATCTCTAAACTTACCAACAGCAGATACTTGAGCCATAACGCGTTGACTCACGATGGAATTACCACGACGGAATGCTTCATTATCCCAAATGGCTTTGCTTTCTTGAACAAGTTCAGTCAAACGTTGATCATCGCTATAATCTGCTTTTTGAACGACTTCATTAATCAAGCGACATAAATCAGGTAATTTAGAATGCAATGCTTTCGCACGCACAATCATAAGAGGCGTAAATTCATCACGCTTACCATCTTTGCTGATGGCCGTAATATCAGAACTCAATCCCCCTAAATTCATATTGATATCTTTAGCCAGAGCTTCATAGCCGCGTTCAGATGTATCAATACGACCGAGGATATCACTTAAAATATCAGCGTAGAATAGTTCTTCCTCAGTGAGGCAGTTCAATTTAAAGTACAATCCTACATAATTGATACCTTTTGTAAAAGTAGGTACAAAATGAACTGTAGTATTGCCAATTTTACTTTCACGGCGTTCTACGGCTTCAATATTAGGGTTTAAATCAGATAACTCGAGCAAAGGAATAGATGCTAGCGCTTCATCACTATCTGGAGTTTCTTGACGAATTTTAAGGCGTTTTGTTTGCTCTACAATTGCTTCGATTTCTTCAGGTGTCATATTAGCTTTTACAGTGGCTAAATGCTCTTTAACCTCTGCATCTTTACGTTCTTGAAGACCACGTTCAGGATAAATAGATACAAGAACTTTATGGTTATTATTCAAGATGGAATGACGAATCAAATCTTCGAAGTATGTACCTGCTAAGCCCTTGCGAATATTCGCTAATGCCTCTTCATAATGTAATAGTTCCAATGGATCATTATCGTATAGCCAATTATCCATCATACGAATAATATAGGCTAAACCGATAGGACGACCACCAAAATCACTTTCACGAAGAGCAAATTCAATGCTATTTAAAGAAGCTTCTAATAATTCTTTATCTAAGCCTTTATCACATAACTCTTGTAATGTGGACTCTACAATACGCTGTAAGTCAGCTTGTTTATCTAGATTAGAACCTGTAGCTTGTACTGTCCACATAGGTTGACGAATGCTATCTAAGTAATAGCCACTAATATCAGAACCAATACCAGCTTTCACCAGCGCCTGTTTAAGAGGCGCTGCAGGAGATGTTAACAAAGCATGTGTTAATACCTCAAAGGCCAAGCTATGTTCTGGTGTTACATCAGGCAATACGTAAGCAAAGGAATGTAATGTACGATTATCTGTTGGCTCCTCAGAACCTACGCTATATGGATAGCTCACTACTTTACCTTCTGTAAATGAAGCTTGTAGAGCTACCTCAGTATGAACGTCAATAGCATCAAAATGACTTAAGTACTCATCATTTAAGAATGCTAATTGCTCTTCAATATTCATATCACCATACAAAAAGATATAACTGTTAGATGGATGATAGTGAACACGGTAGAACTCTTGGAATTCTTCATATGTTAAATCTGTAATATAATCAGGATCCCCACCAGAGTCAACGCCATAAGTAGTATCTGGGAAAAGCTCACGCATCATTTGGCGTTCTAATACAGAATCAGGAGATGAGTAAACACCCTTCATCTCATTGAACACAACACCTTTGTAGGTAAGTTCATCGTCTGCATTTTCGAGCTCATAATGCCACCCTTCTTGCATTACAATTTCTGCATCTTCACGAACACGTGGGTAGAATACGGCATCAAGATATACGTCCATCAAATTATGGAAGTCTTTATCGTTCTTACTCGCTACAGGATACATCGTTTTATCCGGATATGTCATAGCGTTTAGGAACGTGTTTAAAGAACCTTTTACAAGTTCAACAAATGGCTCTTTTAATGGGAATTTGCGAGAACCACATAGAACGGAGTGCTCCATAATATGTGCTACACCTGTACTATTATGAGGTGTTGTTCTAAAAGCAATATTGAATACTTTATTAGAATCTGGTGAATCGATATAAATTAAACGAGCACCAGACTTTTCGTGCTTCATTTCATAAGCGGTACCATTGATCTCATCAATGCGCTCAATGCGGTCAAGGCGAAAGCCAGAATAAATCTTATTTATTTCCATGCTGTCCCTTCTTTCTATATAAATATAACTAATTTCATGCTAACAATTTATTATAACATATCGACGACCCTATATATAGATGTTAAGAATAATTATCGAAATACAAAACCCCACAGGCATACAGCCCATGGGGTTCATTTTATTTATTATGTTGCATTTGCCACTTTTGATTACGGCGCAAGGTTAATAAGCCTTCTAGCACTGCTTGGAATTGTACAAAGCTCAATGTATAAGGTGGGTACATATCAGGTACCACCTTATAAGAAATAGTAACTTCGGCCTTATCATAATCATAGAAAATACCATGTAAATTACTTACTGTAGTATAACCAGTTTGAGCTTGCTCCAATGTTGGAATAGGCTGATTTTTAAGATTTCCTAGTAGATCGCTAATGAAACCTTCCTTACGACCTTGGTCATTAAGCATTTCATCCATAAAACTACGTAGACTATCCATGAATTAACCTCTTTGGTCTAACAATAAGCCGTTGTGAATTACACGAACAGCATCTTTAACGCGATTTTCAGCAACAAGACAGGAAATACTAATTTCAGAAGTAGAAATGATTTCAATATTGATGCCTTCTTGGCTCAAGATATCAAACATTTGAGCAGCTACGCCTGGTTGACCTAACATACCTGCACCAATGATAGAAACCTTTGCCATTTTTTCGTCGATATTTACAGCTTCGATATCAACAGTTTTTTGTAATTCTGCTAATACTTCACGAGCTAGTACAACATCATCCATAGCTACTGTGAAGATAAGGTCAGTTTTAGGTTCACCTACGGCACGGATAGATTGAACAATCATATCAACGTCCACATTTTTTGCAGCCAATGCTTTAAATACAGTTGCTGCCACACCTGGTTTATTTTCAACGCCTACAAGGGCTACTTTTGCTGTATTAGTATCGTCAGCTACGCCAGTAATTACGTGTTTATTTGCTTCCACAGTATAATCCTCCCGAATAATAGTACCTGTTTTGTCACTAAATGTTGAACGTACGTGAATAGGTACACCATAACGGAAACCCATTTCTACGGCGCGAGGTTGCATTACACCTGCACCAAGACGTGCCATCTCAAGCATTTCGCCATATGTTACTTCTTCTAATTTGAAAGCCTCTTTTGCAACGCGAGGGTCTGTAGAGTAAACACCTTCAACATCTGTGAAGATTTCACACACATCAGCTTTCATAGCACCTGCCAATGCAACAGCAGTTGTATCGGAGCCACCACGACCTAAAGTAACCATGTCACCATATTCAGTAATACCTTGGAAACCTGCCACAACTACGATATTACCTTCATCCAAAGCTTCAAACACGCGATTTGGATCAACGCCCAAAATACGGCCTTTATTAAATGTATCACTACTTGTAATACCTGCTTGGTCACCTGTTAAGGACATCGCTTTATGACCACGTTCGTTGAATGCCATCGCCATCAATGCAATCGTTACTTGCTCACCTGTAGATAACAAGCGGTCCATTTCACGACCATAAGGCTTAGATGTTACCTCTTTAGCCAATGCTACCAAGTCATCTGTTGTATCGCCCATAGCAGATACAACAATAACGATTTTATCGTCTTCTTTCTTCTCACGAAGGACGCGATCAACAATATTAAATATTTTTTCTGGTGTAGCTACGGAACTGCCACCAAACTTTTTAACGATTAAGGCCACAATAATCCCTCATTTAACTTATTCTACTAAAAATCAATATGCATATACTTTACCATAAACAAATAGCACTGTAAAGGGATATAAAGCAATTTATCCACTATATAAAAACAAAACTCTTTTGAGTGCGGACACAATTTTAGTATGATTATTTCAGTTATCCTTACAATTTACATACAAAAAGACCAGCCCTAAGGCTGGTCTTTATTAGTTGATTAAGTTAATTAAGCAACTGTGATTTCTTTTTCGGATTCCCACAAACCGTGGATGTTGCAGTAAGATACAGCAATCAATTTACCAGATTTGTTCAAGGAAACTGCCAAAGAACCTTCAGAGATTGCGTGTACAGGGCCTTCGTTTGCAGTTGCGCCGTCACCGTGTACGTTGAAGGAAATTTCACCAACTTCGAATGGCAATTGAGTACCTTCAGCTACGAAGTACAATTTGATCCATTCAATGTGATGTTCTACAGTGTTAGGATGTGCGATGTCTTTACCAACGGACAATGTTACGTGGAAAGTTTCACCTGCTTTTACAGTGTCAACAGTTTCGATAACAGGAACGTGTTTTTCAGTAGCGAAATCGCCGGATTTAATGTAATCATGTACAGCCATAGTTAACCTCCTGGTTAGTCTTATATACATACTTAATGTCAAGAATATTTAGCACCTTGTGCTTATGACTATATTATACATTTTCGATATAGTTTTAGCAAGAACTTTTTCGAAAATTTTAGATTTAATTATTCCTATAACGTATAAGTTAAAACTCTATGCCTTTAGCAGCCTTAATACCCTTTTCATAAGCATGCTTTACTACCTTCATTTCTGTTACCGTATCCGCCACATCAATGATTTCAGGTTTAGCATAACGGCCCGTTAAAATAACGTGTAAGCGCTCGGGTTTATACTTCAGCATATTTACTACAGAATTTACATCAATAAGCTCATAATTAATGGCATTATTGATTTCATCCATAATGATGAGGTCCCATCGATCTGAATTTACTTCTTCCACTAATGTGTGCCAAGCCTCTTGAGCTGCCTCTTTGTGACGTGCCAATTCAGCCTCGCCTACTTCATCTCGTTTATAGTAAATAAATCCCTTACCCATGGAACGAATTTCTACTTGGTCCCCTAATTTAGCAAGACCTGCTAGTTCGCCATAGCCATTACCACTTTTGATAAATTGTAAGATTAAAACCTTAAGGCCTTGGCCAACAGCGCGTAATGCAACACCTAATGCTGCTGTTGTTTTACCTTTACCATTGCCGGTATTAACTAAAATTAAGCCTCGTTCACTCATAATTAGCTCCTTTTAGCTTTATACTTAGCACATATATCAATAAAATGTTGCGCTCCTTCATCAGAACCAGCAAAGTTCAAATGTAAATACGATGCTAATACATTGTCTGTGGCAAAGCCTCCATCATAAGATTGAGGTTTACGGCCCCCTTCTAAGTGGAATGCCCAAGGGAAATTCTCTACAGTTGGCTCCATAGTAGAGAAATGGAACTCATGACCACGAAGAGATGTATCAGCAGCTCCTAACAAGGTATCTCGCTTAGCTGTAGCCGTAACATACCCTACTTTTTGTAGCTTTTGTTGCATAATGCAATTAGCCGGTACAATACCTACCGTATCATATACGGTACCCTCAAAATCGTGGATACTTTCACATAAATACATAAGGCCACCACATTCAGCATAAATAGGCATACCTTTTTCGTTGGCTTGTCGAATAGACTCCTTCATCGACTCGTTACTGGAGAGTTGGAACAAGAACATTTCAGGGAATCCACCGCCAAATACTAGGCCGTCCACATCAGGAACTTCAAAGTCATTAAGCGGGCTAAAGTATACGATTTCAGCACCTTTTTCCTCTAAGGCGGCTAAACTTGCTGGATAGTAGAAAGAGAACGCCTCATCATAAGCTACACCGATTTTTACACGCTTTTCAACAGACTTAGGATCAACTGCATCTGGTAACTCAATACTTGGTGCACTAGATGCAATCTCTAATAATTGATCGAGCTTAACCATTTTTTCAACAGCTTCACGAATCGTATTTATAGCCTCTGTTGGATCAATTTCGGTAACCGGTGTGAGGCCTAAATGACGTTCCGGAGAGTGCATACGGTCATCGCGATAAATAGCACCAATAACCGGAACGCCAATCTTGGCCATGCCTTCACGAACCATGCGCTCATGATTAGCAGAGCCTAAGCGGTTAAGAATGACACCACCAAAGTTTACCTCTGAGTCATAATCACGAAATCCTTTAGCAATGGCTGCTGCGCTTTCACCCATCGCCTTACAATCAATAACTAATACCACCGGAGCATTCAACTGCTTAGCAATTTGGGCAGTGGAACTAACGCCTTCTCGACCACCATCATATAAACCCATAACACCTTCAATAATAGCAAGGTCTACGCCATGCGCCATAGTAGCAAAGAAAGGATTTAATTTGTGAGGTGGCACGAGCCACGTATCTAAATTATAGCTGTCACGGCCGGATGCAATTTTATGAAAGCCCG
>OGCX01000510.1_pt1 | contig 17561 bp, 13 predicted proteins | sample 1570261 | NCBI WGS metagenome assembly OGCX01 (sample SAMEA2582161, study PRJEB24529) | metagenome | biome: Human gut stool | place: China | collected 2011 | reverse complement strand
GTCTGTCATATCAGCAATACGCATGGCTTGGTGCGCTTTGCAGACGGAGCAAGCAAACTCAAAGCGCAGTCATCCGTTCACTCATTGAGAACGGAACGGTGCGTGAGCGAATCACGAAAGAGCATATCCACATCATCCGTCAGTTGATAGGTGAAAGCACAAATCTTAACCAGTTGGCGAAACAGGCAAACACCTACGGATTCTTCACCGTAGCGGACAGATGCAAGGAAATGGCTCAACACATTAATCAACTTATAAAACGACTGAAAGATGATAGGTAAACAAACTAAAGGAACGTCATTCGGTGGTTGCGTCCGCTATGTCCTCAAAGAGGAAAAATCCAAGCTATTAGAAGCAGTCGGAGTAGGAGGGACACCCGAACAGATGGCAAAGCAATTTGAGTTACAAGCATTACTCAACGACAAGGTAAAGAATATTGTCGGACACACCTCGCTCAACTTCTCACCGGAAGACAGCGCAAGACTAAGGTCCGATGATGCTCTGATGCTGAGCATAGCGCACGACTATATGAAACTGATGGGTATTGAAAACACGCAATACATCATTGCCCGTCATATCGACCGAGAGCATCCGCATTGCCATATCGTTTTCAACCGAGTGAATAATGACGGCAAGACGATTAGCGACAAGAATGACTTCCGAAGGAATGAAAAAGTATGCAAAATGCTAACCGCCAAATATCGCTTGCACTTTGCTAATGGTAAAGACCATATCAAAGAGGAACGCTTACGCCCCTATGATAAGGCAAAGCATGAGATATACAAGGCATTGAAAGAAGAACTGTCCAAAGCTCATAGTTGGGATGATTTGAAAGAAGTACTTGCAGACCGGGACATTGATATGAAATTCAAGGTCAGTCGGACTACACGGGAAATGCAGGGTGTCAAGTTTGAGTACAATGGTTTTTCTTTCTCCGGTTCAAAGGTCAACCGAGAATTTAGCTACTTGAATATCGACAACCGATTGGAAGAGAATGCTTGTGCATCCTTGTTGGAGTCTGCTAAACAGAAACCGAAACAGCAAAAAGAAGAGCTACAGCAGAGCGTTTCTCATTCCGATGATAGTTTCGGTATCAGTTTCGGTTTGCTAAACGGCAGCTCATCCTACGATGCCACTGCCACAGAAGAAGCGGAGTTCAATCGCCTGATGAAAAAGAAAAAGGCTAAGCGCAAGCGAGGCTTTCATTTATAATCCATTTTTATTAACATTTTAAATTCAATTATTTATGGTACAAAAAGATTTAATTCTTGATTTTAATCTCTACTTGTGTGAGAAATTTGGCTACAGAGAAAGCTGTAGCGTGATGCAAAATGCCAACGGCTTTTGTGTGGACATCCGTGAACGTGATTTAGACTGCTATATCCGATTCTGGGAGTATAGCTGTGGAAGAGGCAACTTCCCAGACTGGTCTATCATCATTGTGCGCAGCAACTTCAAGAAGAACCAAGAAGAAAGCCTGAAAGACTTGGCTCGGTTCTTCAAGGAGTACATGCCACGCTACGGTTACAAATACCTCTGTACCGAGGACGATGACTACAAGTATTATCAGACACTTGGTTTAAAGTGTATAATGGACGGTTTTTGTCCCAATTATGCACTAGCACTGAAAGATTTGAATGTCTGATACATGGTTTTAGAGTTATGGAGGGGATTTTCCTCTCCTTAATCTTTTCAATGTACCTTATGATAAAACAGGTTCCCCAATTATAAATGTTGGTAAAAGTGTTATTACTCCATTCTCATAATGTACGCAATGATTGAGAGCGAAGAAATTACTATAAAATTCCTTCGCTCTACATATTACATCATTTCCCCAGCGATTTAAAGACTTTCGCAATACAACGCTTTTTCTGTTCCATATTTGGATGAACATATAAGTCCAATGTAGTTGATATGTTGGAATGCCCTAACAATACACTAACGGTTTTGTAGTCACAGCCAGCTTCTATACAACGAGTGGCAAAACTATGGCGAAGCCCATGATATTTTAATTTAGGAATACCCAATTTTTCCATTAATTTGCCGTAATAATTACGGTAGGTACGAGGTTCGGTTGGATATTCATCATTAGTCAAGACATAGAAATCTTCATTAACGACCTTCTTTAGTGGTTTTACCATTGCAAGAAGCTCCTTTGTCATAGGAATTTCCCGACATGAGTTTTGTGTCTTGGGAGTATTGATTACCAACTCAGTATGTTTCTTCGTTCCATCAATAATGTAAATCCGTTCAATTGTACGATTAACGGTAATCGTTCCCTCAGAAACATTGATGTCACTCCACTTCAAAGCGCAAACTTCCCCAATACGAAGTCCTGTACAAAGACTGATGTAGATACCCAGTCCGGTAAAGGAGAAATGGTTTTGAATATGATTGAGTATTTTCTTGTGATTGGCAACTGACAGTACTTCCAATTCTTTGGTTGTTGAAGAAGACGGATATTTGATGTCCCACTCTTGATAATCCATCCATTCATTTTTCACACCGAATTTCATAACCATTTTCAGAACAATCAAAATGTCTTTTACGGATTTCACACTCAGCCCATTCTCAATTTTCCGCAAAACGAAGTCTTGCACAGCCTGTTCATGGAGCGTATCACTTTCTCCAAAGTTTGGAAGAATATGATTCTCCAAGATAAGCACATAAGCAGCCATTGTGGACTGTTTCACATAAGGTTGCTTGTACTCTTTCCATGCAACCGAGATTTCTCTAATTGTCTTTTGTCTCATAATCGTATATTAATATGTTGTACATATAATTAGAGAATAATAAATCACTGATGTTCCCCATTTGAGATTCCCTGAGTTTAGTGGAGAGTGGAAGAAACATTCATTAGGTGAAATCGGTGAAACAATTATAGGTTTAACATATAAACCTTCTGATGTTGTAGATAATAACGGAATTATTGTCTTTCGTTCCTCGAATATAAAAAACGGAATGATAGACTATTCTGATTTAGTACGTGTTAATAAACATATTAAGGACAAAATCATTACGAAAGAGAATGATATTTTAGTATGTGCAAGAAATGGCAGCCAACGACTGATAGGTAAAAATGCTATAATAAAACAAGAAGATGCTAACAATACATTTGGGGCATTTATGATGGTATATCGAGCTAACGATAACCCATTTATACTTCCATTACTAAGTACAAAGAAGTATTTTTCGCAAGTGGGAGAAAATCTAGGAGCAAGAATAAATCAGATAACGACATCTGATTTTAACGGATTTGAATTCTACTTTCCTGAGAACCATGCAGAACGCACAAAAATAGCAGAGCTATTTCGACTATTGGATGAGCGTATCGCCACCCAAAACAAAATCATTGAGGATTTGAAAAAACTAAAGTCTGCAATTATTGACCAGCTCTATTCTGCAATAAAAGGAAAAGGATATTCATATAGACAAATCTTTGAAATTGTAAATGAACGAAACAAACAACTTGAATATTCAAACATCCTTTCAGCAAGCCAAGAAAAGGGAATGGTAAACAGGGAAGATTTGAACTTAGATATTCAATTTGAGCGAAGCAATATCAATACTTATAAAGTTGTGAGAAAAGGCGATTATGTAATTCATTTACGTTCATTTCAAGGAGGTTATGCGTTTTCTGATAAGATTGGCGTATGCAGTCCTGCATATACAATATTGCGTCCGAATGATTTGTTGGAGTTTAGGTATCTGTCATATTATTTCACCTCGCAAAAATTTATCAAATCGCTGATTATTGTTACTTATGGCATTCGAGATGGGCGTTCGATAAATGTTGAAGAGTGGCTTGATATGAAAACTACAATTCCACAAAAAGAACAACAACGTCATATAGTGGATACTATTAGAAATATTGAGAAGAAAATCGAAAACGAAGAACTCTATGCGTCCTATTTATCAAAACAGAAGCAGTACTTGCTCCGTCAATTGTTTATATAAACATTTGACGGAGCAAGTACAATTTTTGCGAAATGTATAAATCACAGAGTGATATATTACTTTCCAATAGAGTATCAACTGAGGTAAGTAGCTTTATTCTATTGTCTTTGGCAGGCGTGGCAGGAATCGAAAATGACATACGAAGTATATCGTCCCCGTTCAAGTTGGCTATTGCCCCATTACCACCTTGCAATGAGTTCCAAATGTACCTACGGTACTTATTAGTCTGGAATAACCATTTTACAATAGGTTCCTTTGAACGATATATACCGCAAAAAGCACCAACAGTTATAGGGGTTGAGCAATCGCCGTCGTAAAATGAGGATTTTCCAACTAATGAGGAGCTTCCGTTTGCCATACATATAACAATGTCACCAGTTTGCAACTGTTGCTCTGTTAGTATTTGCTTGTTTACAGACACTATATTATTATGATAATCAAGCGAGCTTCCGTTGATAATATTGTTAGACCGCATAACGAAAATTCCATTGCTTTCAACAACATCATCGCTGCTATAAGTCAAACCACGAATATATGAGCCAACATCACGCAAACGTATCTTATTGGAATAGTTTTCATTAAATGTTTTTTCAATAATTGCAGACATTACCGTACAGCAATCCTTAATTAAAGGGCTTATAGATGATATAATAACTCTGAAATGTGGGCAGTTAGTGGCATTTGAAACATTATATAGTAAAGCAGGTGAGGGTGGAACACCCACTACGTCAAATACAGAATTTTATGATAACGGCAGCATTCCTTTCATAAAAATAGACGATTTGAGCAATAAATATTTATCGGCTAACAAAGACTATATTACAGAGTTAGGACTCAAAAAATCTTCAGCATGGCTGATTCCTACGCACTCCATTATATACTCTAATGGAGCAACAATCGGTGCTATTTCTATAAACAAATATCCAGTCTGTACCAAACAAGGAATTTTAGGTATTGTCCCTAATACAAATATTGATGTTGAATTTCTTTATTACTTTATGCAATCTTCATATTTTCAAAAAGAAGTTGAACGTGTTGTAACTGAAGGTACGATGAAAACAGCCTACCTAAAGGATATAAATCACATAAAATGCCCAATACCAGATTTAGATAGGCAAAAAGAAATTAGTCATCTTCTTTCAGTGTTATCGCTTAAAGAGGATGTTGAAAGGCAACTATTACAGAAATATCAAATACAGAAACAATATCTATTAAGGAAGATGTTCATATAAACATCTTCCCCAACAAATACAGTTTTTGTTGATTGAATGACGCAAGAAGTTCTTGCTCAACAAAAAGTTTGCTCTCCAATTTGTCAAGCACGTTTGCGACACGCTTTTGTTCAGCAAGTGAAGGACAATATATTTTCGCTTTACCATAATCTTTGAAGTAGATATGTGGTATCGCCATACCAGTTTTGTACGGTTGAAAGTTGAACACTGACAGCGCAAAGTACAGATACCGCAAATCATTGTTGCCTATGACAGTAAGATAGTTGAGTGTGCCAATTACCGAAAATTTGCCCTGTGCATAGGAAACTGTACCAACACCCGAACCATCCTTGATTACCAGTATCGCATCACCGTTCATTTGTGGCACATCTTTATAACCAACCAATCCATTTGCACCAAACACTTTGCATAGTCCACTAGACAAAACCTCGCTCTCTTGAAGTGTTGAGCTATGACACTCTAAACACTGAGAAATTGCAATGTTAGCCTTTTCTTTGGTAGTTAGCGCAACTGCAAGCCCTTTAATTAAGGATTGCAGTTTCTCAATGATTTTGTTTTGGGTGGCAATGCGCTCATCAAGAAGTGACAGTAAATGACTTATCTTTTGCTGTTCTTCTTTTCGTGGATAACTCATTTTCAAGTTGCGCAAATCATCATTGTAAATTCTGATTATTGTTGTAGAATTTAATTTTCGCCAATCTACTTTACTCAAAAGATGAAATAAGAATCCATTGCTTATATATTGTGTAGGATTATCAATCCACACAATATTTGAATCTTGGAAATACGCATCTTCCCCATCATAGACGACACATTTTCCTACTGTTCCTGCACAAGTTATCATAACCTCTCCCTTACGAGGATAGTTATACTTCACCTTATAGTCGTCAAATAATTCTTTCGATATATAGGCATCTGGAGTACTACCAATTGTTCCAATCTTATAAAAAGGAACACCATCCTCTGTGTTTGTTTGAGAAACTAAAATACGTTTACACATTAATACATTACACAAATCTCCCAACTTGCATTTCTTCCACTCTCCACTAAACTCCGGAAATCTCAAATGGGGAACATCAAGGCATTTCGTTTCTCTAATTATATGTTACAACATATTTATATACAATTATGGGACATAAAACAATTAGAGAAATTGCGGTCGTATGGAAAGATAGCAAGCGACCGTTTGTGAAGCAGTCTACAATGGCAGCTTATGTGTTAATCTTGGAGAACCACATCCTCCCTACTTTTGGAGAGTGTGATTCGCTACATGAAAAGATTGTGCAGGACTATGTCTTGCGAAAAATCGAGAATGGATTAAGTGTAAAATCCGTAAAGGATATTTTGATCGTCCTAAAAATGGTGATGAAGTTCGGTATGAAAAACGAGTGGATGGACTATTATGAATGGGATATCAAATATCCAACCTCATCGACAAACAAAGAAGTGGAGGTACTATCGGTAGCCAATCACAAAAAGGTTCTCAACCATATTCAAAACCATTTCTCCTTTACCGGACTTGGTATTTACATAAGTCTGTGTACCGGGCTTCGTATTGGGGAAGTGTGTGCCTTGAAGTGGAGTGATATCAACATAATGGAAGGAACTATTACTGTAAACCGAACAATCGAGCGAATTTATATCATTGATGGAGTACAGAAACATACTAAATTGGTTATCAATACTCCCAAAACGCAGAACTCATGTAGAGAGATTCCAATGACAAAGGAGTTGCTCGCAATGATGAAGCCTCTAAAAAAGGTGGTCAATGATGATTTCTATATTCTAACCAATGATGAATATCCGACAGAACCACGAACCTATCGGAATTATTACACCAAACTGATGGAAAAATTGGGTATCCCAAAACTAAAATATCACGGACTCCGCCATAGCTTTGCCACTCGCTGCATAGAAGCCGGATGCGACTACAAGACAGTCAGCGTATTGCTGGGACATTCCAATATCTCGACGACTCTGGATCTCTATGTCCACCCGAATATGGAACAGAAAAAGCGTTGCATTGCAAAAGTATTCAAGTCTCTTGGTAAATGACGAATAAAGAGTGGGAGGATATTCAAATGCAATCCTCTCACTCTCGATTCCAACATGATTGGCGATTTTTGAGTTCGTAAAAGCGAGTCTGCAAATAAGCAACTGGTTGAAATTTATTAGCAAATGTACAATCTTACATTTTACGCAGTGGACTGCGTATTTTTACGCACTACAAAGAGGATAGGCTATTTCCTATTTTAGGATGCTATTCGGAAGTTGGCTAAATCAATCTTAGGAATCTGGCAGGTTGATGTCGTTAAATTGGCAAGTGTTCGGACAATAGTTTTGTGTTCATCATCTAGTATCCGCATTGATGGTGGCCGACGTTACTCCAGGATACCACTTAAAAGCAAGAAAAGAGTTCATATAAGAGTTCATAAAAGAACCAGTAGGGTTCACAAAAGAGTTCGTAAAAGCACTACTGAAATGCGCTCCATCATCGCAATAAAGCCAAATTCTGCTTGCCAGGGATTGGCAACTTCTCACGAGCGATTTATCGCTTGGGGTATTGAGTTACCCTAACTCAATAGAGGTCGTATAATGGGCAAGCCCAAGCGCAATTAAGTGTGCAAATTTTGTTTTTTTCGAGAAAGACGAGGAAGAGGTTGACGAAAAGAAGAAGTGCTCAAATAACGCTATTTTTCATCCAATCAGCTTGCTGGAAAATTGGCATTCTCAAACGGCCGATTGGTCGCTTGGGGGATTAGGCTCCCCATACAAGATAATGTCTGTACAACGGGCAAGCCCATGGCTTAAAAAAGACGTGTTTTGAAGTAAAATGTTTGATATTTATGGCTTTGTTTGACTGTCAAAGGCGATTTAGAGAGTGATTTTGACGTATAAAGGTGTGAATAGATGGCAACTCAAATGGCATTAATGTCACATTTAGTGTCACGGTAGTGTTGATTTCGGATTTCAATATAGTGTCAGAACATTCAACCAATAGAGGCAATGGGCAAAAGATTGAAATAAGTTCGGCATTTAGTACATCGCTATGCCGATATTCAAATACTGATTCTTCCAGCACATTTGCCGAATTTTAATAAGGATTCATATTGAAGAACAGCAAAATAGAAATTACTTTGTTAGGAATGTGTCATTTTATGTGCCAATCTGAAGATTGCGATTTTGACAATTACTGTATTGAACGGACATAAAAATCTACAAGTGGCAGAAAAGGAGTAATCTTTCCAAACAGATTGCCATAACATTCTAAAACCGGATTGTCCACAATAAACTGGCAAATAAAATGGCAACGACCGATTCTGTGAATTATCATGAAATCAGTCGTTGCACTTAAACTTTGACTTATCCCGAATAGACACTTTGGAATAAAGTCAAGTGGAGAGTCAATAGTGGTAATCCGGCATGAACCGATAAATGCCACGGCTTTCCTGAACCACCATCCGTTTGTTCGTGAGAAACTTAATTATCTCCACAATCTTGTTGTGATTCAATTTCGTCCCTGCCAGTTCGTAGGCTGTGGTCAGTTCTTCTTCCAAAGCCTTATATCCCGAAATAGTTTCTCTTCCCTCAAAAGCCAGTTCAAGAGCCTTGCGATGGATTGTTTCGTGGATGTCTCTATAAGGGGAGAAGGGTTCCTGCTTGGGACGACCTGCATTTTTCTTGGTCGGCACATAGTCCGGCAGAAGTTCGGGAAGTGATTGGTCATTGATGCAAAACGCAAATGGCAGAAAGTCCTTGGAACGGGTATGCACACTTTCCACTTTGCTGATGTTACTATCGTCTTTGTCTTTCTCGATTTGGATGACTGTTTCAGCCTTGTTGTTGATTTCCGTGCCGATGTGACCACGGGCATTTTCATCGCTTTTGTTCTGATGAAGGATGGTGTGGAGATGGATCTGATATTCGTCAGTCCACTGCATAAGTTTGGAAATTACGCAGGTGGCTTCACTTGGTGAATTGATGTCATAAACTAGGTCACGGATTCCGTCTATTACCACGAAGCCGAGACCCTCAATCTGGCTGATGGCATTGTCTATGATAGCCAGACGCTCTTTCGGATTGAACTTTCGTAGGGCGAGAAAAAAGAAACGGTCGCAATCCTCATTGGCTGGCAACTCTGCCAGTTTCATGATACGGTGCATCACAATCATACAATGGTTCTGACTCTGTTCGGTGTCGATGTAAAGGATGCGGTTCTTGCCTTCAGGGAAATCCGTTGTGTAGTTAAGGACTTCCTTTTCGGACAAAGCTGCTGCCACCATAGCCGACACATTGAAAGTCTTTTTGCTTTTAGCCTTGCCTATGGATGCGCTGAAATTCCCCAATGTTCCGATAGGTACTCCGCCTATTTTCAGAACTTCCGGCTCCTGTTCGTATTCCTTTTCCAAGCTGAGCATTGTATCTTGCCATCTTGTAGCGACCTGAGTAGGATCTTCGATGGGTGCTACCGTTTCCATACTCACCAGCTTTTAGGGTTGGCTTTGCGACGTGTAGTTGCAAGCATTCGGGCGTGTTCTTCTTCAATGCTTATAGGAGTTTCTCCTTTTCTTCCGCTTTCCAACCATTTGTCCAACTCATCACGATAAACAAACAAGTGTTTGCCTTGTTTAATGATTGGGATACCGCCATGCTTGGCTTTGTAATAAAAGGATGATTTCGAGATTCCCAGATACTCGCAGACTTCATCTACGGTCATTGGAACATGGGTGTCCTTTTTTACTTCGTTATGCTGCTGATGAAGTTTTTCCGCCAGCAACGTTTCCATACTTGCGATTCCCTCGCAAAGTTCTCCTACCACTTCCGGCAGGTCATTAAAGGTCAGTTTGTCTTTTTGCATATATAACATTGTTTTTGTTAAACATGCTGCAAACCAACACAATGATGTAATGCTGACAACTATCAGAAAGTAATAATATTTCAGTCTGCGTTGAATAACCCTAATTAGCTGAATTTACCTCAGATTCAGAGTCATTCTTCATGCATTTGAAGTGGTAATCTCCGGTTTTAGGAATATCAAGTGCTATTTTACAAACTCCGCGTGTCCGAAGATTTTTAGACAAGTATTTAATTGAAGCATCTTTTAGTTCATGTGGGAATATGGTATGTATAAATGTTGCTCTGTCTATAAGGGAAATGCTCAATCTCTCCCCGATATTCCATACGAAATGCATTAGGTCGATAGAACGGAGGGAATTATCTACTTTTGAACGGATTGGCTTGTATAAATCAGACTGTCCGTGCGCAAAATACTCTATGTTTTCATGCAGAATTTCAATATCTTCTTTTGAGAGAAATTCCGTCATTACAAATGTGGTATATTCATGAATGACACGCTTAATGTCTGCCTGCCTTTCGGCTTTTTTACGTTCAATCTCAGCTACACGTACTTCATAATTATCCATATAATATTGTTTTACAACACTTTCTGCAATTAAATTTACCGGATTTATCTCCTTGTCGTTTGGACACTCCGGCTCAATCTCCTTAATTTGTTCGGATAGAGGTTTTACTTGCTTGCCAAAAGACAAACTCAATTCATTCTTTGTAATGAAGCGGAAGAAGAAACGCTTAAGTACTCCACAGGCAAGTATCATTGCCGTGATATATAAAATAACTGGAGTGGAATACTCCATTATGTCGATATGGCAATTAAGATATAAATAGGAGTCTGTTGCCCAGTAAAGGATGACATTTGCTGAAAGTATGAAACTGGTTCTTTGAGGAGAGATTTTAATACTATTCGTCATAAACTGATACTGTTTGAGTTTTACAATAAGACAAATGTATATGCAGATTTCCAAATAGTTGCTGTTTGTAATGGATAATCGTTCAGAATTTAATAAAAAATATGCTCAGAGTATGATTTGATGCAAAATATCATACTCTGAGCGATAAAAACGAGATTATTTAAGTCTTAATTCTTACTTGCGGATTAAAGAAATTCTGTTGCTGGCTTCACGCTTGTTGCTGTCCACAACTTTCATGTACCGTTGTGTCGTGGTGATACTTTTATGTGCCATGTTACTTTGAATGGTACGTATGTCTGTGCCAGCTGCTCCTTGAAGTGTTGCGTATGTTCTTCGGTAGGAGTGGAAAGTGATATTCTTGGTTATACCAGCTTCGCGAATCCACTCTTTCATGGGATGCTGTGTCCAACTTCGTTTCAATCCTTTAAATACCAATCCAGTTTTTTCCGGAGAATAGCCGATTAATTGCAGGGCTTCGTCACTGATTGGAATGATGTCCTCTGTTTTGGTCTTTTGGGTAATTGTATGGACACATTTCCCTCCGGCTGCAAAGTCGACGATTTCATGCCATTGTAACGATAGTATATCGCTGATTCTAAGACTAGTCAGACATGAAAACAATGCCGCTGTTTTCAGAATCGGCTTTTTGCAAGGTGTTTCTGCCAATTTGTATAGTTCTTCCACACTTAGATAGTCTTTGGGAGTATCTTCCGTTTCGATTTTATCCAAAAAGTCATTGATGTTGGTTTTGATTAGCCGATTGCGATAAAGAATCTTCAAAAGTCCCCTGAATGTTGACCAATAGCCGGAAGCAGAGTTCTTTGAAATGCGGTCGTCACGCCTGAGTTGTTTGGCATTTAGCAGATACTCACGAAACTTATTACAAAGGTCAATATCAATTTCTTCAAAAGTACATTTGCCATGAACGAAGTTGTAGAAATGGTGGTACACAAATTCCCACTTTTGATCATGCTTGCGAAGCTGCTTGCGGTAGTATTCCAGAAAATCAGCTTTGAGTTTGTGCCTGTCAAAGAAATCATACCTGTCATTAACGATAGATTCAAAGCGTCGGCATCGGATGGCTTCCGCCTTTTCCGACATGACGGCATTGAAGTTGCGTTCACGCTCGTTCTTGGGGTTGGCATAAATATAAATGTTCAATCCTTCGTGGCGGATGGTTTTCATTGTTTCCTGGTCACGATAGCCAGGATAATAATCCAGATAGTAAGAAAGCATCCCATGTTTCAAAGGGCGTGTTCTCAATGTTACTGTTTTACATTCTAACATAGTTACAATTATTATTAGTTTATACTTGATTTGCTGCAAATGTCCGTAATGGCTTGACACAGACAATGCTCATTTTTAGAATCATTTTCTGGTCTGCCTAAATTCAGGATTAGTCTTATTTTCGGGCTCCCATTACATGGTCAAATTCCACTTTCAGGAATCTCACGAAACGACCTTTCTTCTCACGTTTGATTTCGTGGAACTGCAGAATACCATAGACAGAATCCCGTGTGAGATTGTATTTCTTCATGGCTTCCTGCACGGTGTAGTACTCCGAAGCATTATCTTCGGCAGTCTGCTTGGATAGGTCAAAATGTAGCTTCGAGTAGAATATCTGCCCGGGCTCTTTCTTTGAAGGGATATTGTTCCGATAGACATGGGAACGGATGGCAACCCGACTCATCCCATACTTTTGTTCTATCTCTTCGGGAGTGTACCATTCGGTCAGATCATTATCTGTCTTGTATTTGGCAAAAGCAGCATCAATATGCTTTTTGCTGTAATAGTTGAACTGACGGATTTTTACTTTTGGCACATTATGCTCCCGTGTATAAGTCCATACCCATTTGGTGTTGACCTTGTACTTCTCTGCGATTTCCTCAGCAGTATAGTATTCAGCAATATCAAATTCGACTTTTGACATCACACGTTCATAAGGTTTAGATTTAAGCAAAAGTTCTATATCAGTTCTTCGAATAAAAGACATTCGTGAACTAATTCGACTTGCTCTTAACTTATCCTCTTTGACTAATTTGTATATGTACTGACGAGAAACTCCCATCAATTTAGCTGCTTGTGAAAAGGTAAAGTATTCTTGATTTTCCAGCCTTTTCTTTACCTCTAACAAATCTTGACTCTGAATGAGCTCCATTCTTCGCTCTTTCATTCGATGTTTGTAGCCTCGTTTAGAACATTGAGGACTACAATAATTGGTTGTGGTTTTCTGAGCTATAAAAGGTTTACCACACCATTGACAAATTCTTTTTACTTCCATGTTGTTTACTCCATATTTTAAGTGAAACCATATAGTTTTAATTTCCCTTTTTGTCTCTCTACGTAAACCATTGTTCACCCATGTCGCCAAATGCGTCAGTGTGACATTGGGGGCAAACCCCAATTTGTTTCGCGGTAGAAATACGGTAGAAAAATATGGTGAACAACACTATCCAATCGCTATGAACTGGATTTTGGGCAAATAAAAAAGCCGCTGAATTTCAGCGACTTCATTATAGTTGGTTCTAATTCGTTGCAGTTAATTGCGATATATCATTTCCCGATGCAAAAATGCTGAAAGATATTCTGAAGCACCATATCATTCGTCACTTCCCCTGCAATATCCGAAATGAAGAAAATACACTCCCGTATATCTTGCGAAAGAAAATCTCCAGATATATGCGTTTCAAGCCCATCCTGTACCCGGTGAATAGCATCTAAAGCTTTACTTAAAACTTCATAATGCCTTACGTTTGTCACAATAATATCATTCTGTGTTACCGTAGGCAGATGTGCTGCGTTAATAAGCATCTTTTGTAACTCGTCGGTCTGTTTACGTTCTTTTGCCGATATGAAGATAGACTTCGTGTATTCTTTAGGAAAGTCCTTTAATAAAGCAGATAATTCTTCTTTCTGCTTTTCCTCAATCAAATCCGCTTTGTTGAATACAACAATTAGTTGCTTCTCTTCACAACGAGGAATGATCTTTTCTGATAATTGCTTTATCTGAGAAGATGCATCAGATGAATCAACCATCCAAAGTACAATCTCCGCTTGATCCAGCTTTTGGAATGTACGTTCAATACCAAGACTTTCAATGGTATCATTTGTTTCCCGGATTCCGGCAGTATCAATGAATCGGAAAGTGATGCCACCTATATTAATAGTATCTTCAATGACATCACGCGTGGTACCATGAATATCACTGACAATTGCTTTATCCTCGTTCAGTAATACATTCAGTAAAGTTGATTTCCCCGCATTCGTTTCACCGATGATAGCCACCGGAACACCATTTTTAATGGCATTCCCAACATTAAATGAATGAACCAGTCGGGAGATAACCTGCTCTATTTCATCTGCGAGTTTTCGCAATGCCGAACGATCAGCAAACTCCACATCTTCTTCGCTGAAGTCAAGTTCCAGTTCGATCATGGAAGTGAAGTTTAGCAACTTACTTCGTAGGTCCGTTAACTCTTTGCTAAAACCTCCCCGCATCTGACTCATGGCCAAACGATGAGTGGCTGCGGAAGAAGATGCAATCAAATCGGCTACAGCCTCCGCCTGACTTAAGTCCATCTTTCCGTTGAGGAATGCGCGTTGGGTATATTCTCCCGGTTGAGCCATACGGCAACCGTTCTTAATCAACAATTGCATTACTTGCTGAAGAATATAGGAAGAACCATGACACGTGATTTCTGTACTATCCTCTCCCGTATAAGAATGAGGAGCCCGGAAAAGACTCACAAGGACTTCATCTATGACTTCTTCTCCATTATAGATACGCCCGAATGTCAGCGTATAAGGCTTTTGTTCACTAAGTAATTTGCCGGCTTTGGCTGGTTGGAAGATGCGGCTTGTAATGGAAATAGCTTCAGGACCGGAAACACGGATGCTTCCGATGGCTCCTCCTTGAGCGGTAGCAATAGCGCAGATAGTATCTTGATTCATTATATTTCTTTTTGGATGATGCAAAGATAATTGTTTCTAAGTAAAAAAAATAAGATTAGACACAACTTGTGTTTTATTTGTTTATATTTGCTGCCGTTCAAACAATGCACATACAAAATATAATGATAGTCTATGGAGCCGGATACAAACTTATATTCACCGAATGAGAATAATGAAATCATACGGGAAAATTCACAAAAGATACTTTCTGTACTTGCCGCACATCAAATAGCTTTATGGGAATATGACATTCCGACAGGGAAATGTAGCTTCACGGACGATTATTTCCGCACGTTAGGCTTGAAAGAGGCGGGAGGAGTCTTTAAAGACATTAATGACTTTTACCATTTCGCATACCCCGAAGATATAAATGCCTATCAGACAGCTTTTGCTAAAATGCTTGCTTCGGAGTCCAAAGCATCTCAGATACAGGTCCGTTGTGTCGGGGAGCATGGTGAAGTGATTTGGCTGGAAGATCATTTCTTGTCTTATAAAGGGAATGAAGAAGGAGATCCGGATAAACTGTTGGCATATACTGTAAATGTTACCTCCCAGTGTGAAAAGGAACAGCATATTAAACATCTGGAAGAACATAACCGTAAAATAATAGAAGCTTTACCCGAATTTATCTTCATCTTTGACGAGAATTTCTTTATAACGGATGTGCTGATGGCGCCGGGTACGATTCTGCTGCATCCGGTAGAAGTGCTGAAAGGAGCGGACGGGCGCAGTATTTATTCTCCGGAAGTAAGTGATTTGTTTCTTTGCAATATTCGCGAATGCCTGAAGGACGGGAATCTGAAAGAGATTGAATATCCATTGGAAGTGGAGGGGAGTAAACATTATTTTCAGGCACGCATCGCCCCGTTTGAAGGTAATACCGTGCTGGCGTTAATACACGATATTGGCGACCGTATCCGTCGTTCCGAGGAATTAATTGAAGCGAAACGGCGTGCAGAGGATGCCGACCGGATGAAGTCTGTATTTCTCGCAAATATGAGTCATGAGATTCGTACTCCGCTGAATGCTATTGTGGGATTTTCGGAGATTATGGTTTTAACGGAGAATGAAGAGGAAAAACATGAATATCTGGAGATTATCCAGAAGAATAGCAATCTGCTGTTGCAGTTGATCAATGATATTTTGGACTTGTCCCGCATCGAATCCGGTAAATCGGAGATGCACTTCCAGCAAGTTGAAATAGCCGGTTTGGTGGATGAAGTGGAGAAGGTGCATCAGTTAAAGATGAAGTTGAATGTGGACTTGAAAGTGGTTCGTCCGCAAGGAGAGTTCTGGACTTCTACCGATCGGAACCGTGTGATGCAGGTACTCTTCAATTTTTTATCCAATGCCATTAAGAATACTGAAACGGGAAGTATCACATTGGGATTGAAACAGGAGGGAGACTGGCTGAAACTGTTTGTCAGCGATACGGGCTGTGGAATTCCGGAAGAGAAACTTCCTCAAATCTTTACTCGTTTTGAAAAACTGAACGACTTTGTGCAAGGTACCGGACTGGGGCTTTCTATTTGCAAGAGTATTGTAGAACGTCTCGGTGGCCGTATTGAAGTTAGCTCGGAACTGGGACAAGGTAGTACGTTTGCGCTTTATCTGCCTTATCAGGAGATACCGGTAGAAGTTGCCGAACGGAGTCTTTCTACTAAGATTGATTCTGAATCCGTACGTCATAAAAAGATTTTGGTTGTGGAGGATATCGAATCGAACTTTGCCCAGTTGAATATCTTACTGAAGAAAGAGTATACTATTCTGTGGGTGCGTAACGGACAGGAAGCAATCAATAGCTTTATTCGGGAAAAACCGGACTTGATATTAATGGATATTCGTATGCCTGTGATGGATGGCATTCAGGCTACAGAGAAGATTCGAACTATTTCTCTTTCGGTTCCTATTATTGCAGTCACTGCCTATGCGTTCTATACGGAACAGCAACAGGCTATTCAGGCTGGATGCAATGCAGTTATCTCCAAACCATATTCTTTGGAGAAACTGAAAGAAACGATAGAAACCTATATCGGATAATTAATTTTCTAAAAGGAGACCAACATTCTGAAAGTTAGATTGTTATTAAAGTAATAATAACAATCTAATTTTTGTTGGAATATGGAGAAAGTGAAAAAGATAGTCCTCATCGGAGCTAGCGGCTTTGTTGGTTCCGCTCTGCTAAATGAGGCATTGAATCGTGGCTTTGAAGTGACAGCTGTAGTTCGTCATCCCGAGAAAATAAAGATAGAGAACGAGCATCTGAAAGTAAAGAAAGCGGATGTCTCTTCGCTCGATGAAGTATGCGAAGTTTGCAAAGGAGCGGATGCCGTTATCAGTGCATTCAATCCGGGATGGAATAATCCTGATATATATGACGAAACCATCAAAGTATATCTGACTATCATTGATGGAGTGAAGAAAGCGGGAGTAAATCGCTTCCTGATGGTAGGTGGTGCCGGATCACTGTTTATTGCGCCGGGATTGCGACTGATGGATTCGGGTGAAGTTCCTGAGAATATCCTGCCTGGAGTTAAAGCCTTGGGAGAGTTTTATTTGAATTTCCTGATGAAGGAGAAAGAGATTGACTGGGTATTTTTCTCTCCGGCAGCAGATATGAGACCGGGAGTACGCACCGGACGTTACCGTTTGG
>OGCX01000502.1_pt1 | contig 17859 bp, 14 predicted proteins | sample 1570261 | NCBI WGS metagenome assembly OGCX01 (sample SAMEA2582161, study PRJEB24529) | metagenome | biome: Human gut stool | place: China | collected 2011 | reverse complement strand
TTAACGATGCAGCAGCATTCGCTAAACTTGTTGAAGTAGCTAAAAACGCTTAATAGCATAACAATACAGATTAAGGACTCTCTTTGGAGGGTCCTTTTTTGTATGGTGAAAGTAATAGATTATCAATACTTTTATAATATGATATCCTATACATATAATGTTTAGGATAACTATTGAAAAGAGGATTTGAAATAATGAAAAAGTTATTTTCTATATTACTGTTAGCTGGTATAGTAATACCATTACAGATTCAAGCTATATCGATGGAAGATATTAAAAATGATAAGAATAATATTCCTATTCTTACAGGCAAAAATGCTATTACGTATTTTGTAGATAAGAGTTCTATTAAAAGATTAGAAGAGAATCAGAATATTTATAAAGTACAGGCAGTTGTATATGAGGTTGAAAATAAAAATAGTCGTAGAACTAACGCATATATTCACAAGGTTTTAGTTACTTATCGATATGATATAACGCATTCTTTAGCAAGCGTATTGCGTATTCCACAGTATGCACAAGACTATTCACTTCTTATATATGCTAAACAAGCTAGCTCTGGTATGAGATTAACTATAAATAGTGTGGAAGATTTTAATTATGAAGGTGTAGCCTTGGATAACTTTAGCAATACTTCAGAACAATACGTTGACATAGCTTTGCATGATCCCAAATATGTTGTAGGTAATTATATTTTTAAAGAAGCTAATGGTACAGGTTTTGAAAATATGACTCTTCATATGAAATAAGATAAATAAGTTTATGGAAGTAGCTAAAAACGCTTAATAGCATAACAATACAGATTAAGGACTCTCTTTGGAGGGTCCTTTTTTGTATGGTGAAAGTATGATATAGTGAAAATACATATGGTGTTGTGTAAAAGCGGGAGAATAGAGGAGGAGTAGGTAATGGAACAGTTATTTTATCTGTTGATACCTTTAGGACTTTGTTTGTTTTATTTAGGTATTAAATACACGATTCGCTTTGGTAGAGCTAAGATGCTCTATGAAATGCCCTATGTAAATAAAGAAGGCACTTTTACGTTAGAGCGAGCAGGTACTTATGGCCTATGGCTTAGTGGAAAAATGTTTACAAAGGCGCCTATTGGCGAGTTTGGTTTTAACTTAGTTGATGAAAAAACGGGAAGGACAATTCCTTTATTTCTATCTATTATGCGCGCCCGAGTTAATGGCATTACTCACTCAAGAATGGAATTATATACCTTTGATGCGGGGCCAGGCAACTATAGACTATCCGTTACAGAAGATCCTTTTGTACTAGATGCAGTTATGAAGACAGTAGGCGATAAGGTAATTAAAGGTGCTATTGATTATAATCAATTTACTATACAAATCTATACACATACGTCCTTTGTTTTAAGGTTTATATCAATTTGGATGATTGCACTTGGACTTATTATTGCTGTATTGGGCGGAGTTCTTCCTAACACTTTAGTGTGAAATAGTAGATAATTTTGGCTATTTTATATAATGAATAAATTATGAGAAAAGTGAAATAGAAAAAGAGGAGTTTTATCATAGCCTGTAGAAGTAACACAGTAATGAACCTATTTAAAGGTGTTTGTAAAAGGAGACCGTATTATGGGAATGTTAAAAAAATTATGTGTGACCTCTATGTTAGGTGTTATGATTGCTGTGCCTACCTATGCAACTGTTGTTACAGGTAGTCAATCTGATGTAAATTTAGATTTAAAATATCCTTTAGTTTATACAGATCATGCTTATGCTCAAAGAGTTATTAATACAGATATTGCCAATTATGTGCTCGAAGCAAAGGATATGTATTACAACCAACATATTTATCAAGTTTCTCAAAACTATAAGGTTACCTATGAGGATAGTCAAGTTGTTTCAATCTTACTAACAACCTATTATTACTACGCCGGAGCAGCTCATGGTATGTATAATACAAGAGGTCTTGTATATAATAAAGTAACAGGTCAACGTATTCCATTATATAACTATGTGAAAATTGCAAATGCAGAACAATTGGATAACGGCCTACGATCCCACGTGTTAAATTATTATACAGGTAATCATACAAAGAGCTATATTCCAAGTGGATGGAGTGTCAAATATGTGACAGATAATTACTGCTTACGCGGTAAGGGGAATATAGATTTAGTTTACCAACCATATGAATTAGGTCCGTACGCAGCTGGTAATACTTATATTGGTTTTACACCAAAATCTATTGAATACTTTAACAGAATGAACTCCTGATAAAAGTATATTGCCATATTGATCCAAACTGTATTTTGATGAATTAAATAGTATTCTTGTAATATACGACAAAAGCCTATAGTACATTTTTAGTACTATAGGCTTTTAGTATACTTACCAAATTATCTTCTATATCCGCCGCATCCTCTAGTATTAGAGTTTTGACCGCAATAGTTTTGGTTATTATTGTTGCATGGTGCATAGTTAGCATTGTTATTGCAGTTGTATTGTGTGTTAGTATTGCAATTGTACTGAGAGTTATTGCATACATAATCGTAAGCAAATCCTGTAGATACAGCAGCAGTCACGGCTAAGAATGTCATCACAATTATACGTTTTGTAAATTTCATAGATATCATCTCCTTGTTCCTATACATATATTATACTACTATGAGTCAAATGAAATATGATATTCTATATATATAATATTGGGGAGACATTATGTGAAAGGATGAGAGTTTATGATGAAACGTGCGTTAATGGCTGCACTATGTTTTAGTTTTGTGACATTAGGTAGTCAAGCAATTGATATTAATATACCAGGTGCAGATCCTACAATTTCAAAGGATGCATATCAAAACTATCGTAAGTCGGATGCTACAGCTAAGCAAATGGAGTCTGACGTAAATACTATGATAAGAAAACAATATGCTGACAATAAGCCTAAAAACTGGTCTATAGATGAATTAGTTTACTTTGCAGAGGAATTAAATCACTCTGCAGGCTTTTCATCTTCTGTGTTTATTTTAAAGAATGATGGAGCAAATATAAAGTTTACAATTCCTTCAGGTAGTCGATTCGGAGTAACTGTTAAAGGGGATCCTATGACTACAGAAGTAAAACGGGGCAATTTTATCTTTAATGAAGGTAATTTAAAATACTCGATTCACAAGGAAAAAGAAGGAAACTCTATGGCCAATACATTCTCATATCCGACCATTAAAAATGGTTCATGGGAAGTTAGACAAAATCAAAAGGGTACTTTAGAAGGAGTCCTAAGCTTTAGAATGAAAGCTGATCCTTCATTATCTTACCAAGTTGCTTATGATTTAAGTAAGTCTAGAGAACTAGAATTGCTAAAGAAACATAATCAAGAATATGTATATAAAGATCTAATGTCACCATTAGTTAATTATGTATTACCTTCAATTGAACCAGCAAAACAAGTACTTTCAAGAACTAAACCTTTTACTATAAAGGGATTTACATTCCAAACACTTAAATCGAGTAATTTAACGTACAGCGGTACTGAGGATGATGCTATTTATAGTTATGATGGTAAAGGATATCGTGAGGGTGTTATGGTAAGAGAATTAACTCCAACAGAGATAGCTAATAAACATAAATTATTTGCGCAAGTAATAGAGTTCTTTACGATGTATAAGCCTTATTCAGGATATAAACCAATCCAATATGCTACTGTATGGAATGATGCTACTCCAGCTATTTATATGGAAGTAGAACGATCTGCATCGAAAATGTATATTCAATCGCTATATGATGATAAATATTTATATACCCACTTTATAATGACAGACTTAGATATTAAAATTCCATCAAAAGAATTAAGGGATGTTGTTCAATATGCTGAAAATTCAAATGATAAAGAACAATATTCAAAACGAATGGCTGGTATGAGTGCTATACCAAAGGGAATGTATGAAAGGTCAACTGTTAAATAAGCTGGAAAATCATGAATCGTAATAATTTTATTAAATATTTACAACAAGAATATATCTGTGATGTTGATTATCCATGGGAGAAATACCCAGACTATGTTGTTATCCGGCGTAGAGATAATCAGAAATGGTTTGCTGGAATCTTTGCTATTAAAGGGTATCAATTAGGTCAAGATACAAATGAACCTACGGATGTGGTCAACCTAAAATGCGAACCTGATTTAATTCCTACTCTAATTCGTGAAAGTAGAATCTACCCTGCGTATCATATGAATAAACAACACTGGATCTCGGTGGATATTGAAAGATATGAAGATATAGAGAAACTTAAAATGCTAGTAGATATGAGCTATCGGTTGGTGGGGAAGAAGTAAGAGTATTTAGGCTAAATTGATATTTAAAATAAAAGAATAATTACATATTATTGTTATATGTAAAATTTACCACATATTTTCACTGTTACTTTAGTAAAGTGTTTATATGTGGTATTTTTTATAGTAGAATAAAATTAATTACTATGAATAAATCATGAAAAGTTAGGAGATATTATGGGTGCCGAATTAAATCAAAAATTATTTAGTGCTGCTGATAGTTTACGCGGTAAGATGAGTGCTGATCAATATAAAGATTATCTCTTGGGGTTAATATTCTATAAATATTTATCCGATAAATTATTGGAATCGACAGTTGTTAAAGCTTATAAATCTCTTGATGAATACAATACTGTAGCGAAGCAAACAGAATTATATAAATCATATATTTTGAATGATAAAAGTAAAGATTTCTTTATTGCTACCATGTCTGATACATTGGGATATCATATAGAGCCTCAATATTTATTTAGTGAGCTTGCTAATGCTGTTAAAGATAATTCTTTTGAATTAGTTCATTTAAAAAATGCTTTTGTACGTTTAGAAACAGCATATAAACAATTTGAAGGTTTATTTGATGATATTGACTTAGATTCAAAACAATTAGGTGTTGATGCAAACCAACGTAATATTACCATTAGCGAAGTGATAAAAAAACTTGATGAAGTTGATGTACTAGGTCATGATGGCGATGTTATTGGTGATGCTTACGAATATTTAATTGGTGAATTTGCCGCTGGATCTGGTAAAAAAGCTGGTGAGTTTTATACACCTCAACAAGTATCTGATATGATGGCTCAAATTGTAACAATTGGACAAGAGAATACACCATCATTTACTGTATACGATCCTACAATGGGTTCTGGTTCTTTGATGTTAAATGTGCGTAAATATTTAAATAATCCAGATCGTGTTCAATATCATGGGCAGGAATTAAATGTAACCACATATAATCTTGCTCGTATGAATCTTATTCTTCATGAGGTAAGTGCCGAAGATCAACGATTACATAATGGGGATACATTGAATAAAGATTGGCCTACAGATGAGCCATATATGTTTGATTCCGTTGTTATGAATCCTCCGTATTCTTCTAACTGGTCAGCAGACCCTACATTTATGGATGATGCACGTTTTAATCGGTATGGAAAACTTGCACCTAAGTCTAAGGCTGACTTTGCTTTCCTTTTACATGGTTTTTACCACTTAAAAACATCTGGTACAATGGCGATTGTTTTGCCACATGGTGTCCTATTTAGAGGTGCAGCAGAAGGTACAATTCGCAAAAAATTATTAGAAGATGGTAGCATTTATGCTGTTATAGGTATGCCTGCAAACCTTTTCTTTGGCACATCTATTCCTACAACTGTTATTATTCTTAAAAAGAACCGTAAAGGTCGCGATGTATTATTCATTGATGCAAGTAATGATTATACTAAGTTTAAAAATCAAAATAAATTAGAGCCTGAGCATATTAAACGTATTGTTGATACATATAAAAAACGTGAAAGTATCGAAAAATATGCTTATTTAGCTTCTTTTGAAGAGATTAAAGAAAATGACTTTAATCTTAACATTCCGCGCTATGTTGATACATTCGAAGAAGAAGAACCAATAGATATGGTTGCACTAGGTGCGGAAATGAAAGCCATTAATGAAGAAGAATCAAAATTAGAACAAGAAATTTATGATATGCTTCTTCAATTAGAATGTGCTGAGGAAGATAAAGAATGGTTAAATGGCGTACTAGAGGTATTTAATCATGAGAAATAAACCGAGAATACGATTTAAAGGATTTACGGAAGATTGGGAACAGCGTAAGTTATCAGAATTAGCTACTATGAATGCTCGAATTGGTTGGCAAAATTTACGAACTAGTGAATTTTTAGATAGTGGTGATTATTTACTAATTACAGGAACAGATTTTGATAATGGTCGTATTAAATATAGTACTTGTCATTATGTAGAAAAAAAGCGATTTGATCAGGATACAAAAATACAATTAAGTACTGGGAGTATACTTATTACAAAAGATGGAACTTTAGGTAAGGTAGCATTAGTAGAAGAATTACCAAAGCCTGCAACTCTTAATGCTGGCGTTTTTAATGTACGCGTTAAAGATAATACCTTGTTGTCGTATAAATATTTGTATCACTATCTCAAAGCTCCTTTTCTAATGAAATATGTTACTGCAAATGCAACTGGTGGTACTATCAAGCATTTAAATCAAAGCATATTAGTTGATTTCCCTATCCCAATTGCGGAAAAACATGAGCAAGATAAAATTGCTAAATTACTTGATTCGTTAGAATCGATTATTACCCTTCATCACCGTAAGCTTGAAAAACTTAAATTAGCTAAAAAAGCGTTATTACAAAAATTATTCCCTAAAAATGGAAGTCAATTTCCTGAAATTAGATTTAAAGGTTTTACTGATGCTTGGGAAGAGCGTAAGTTATCAGATGTATTAGTTGAACGTAATGAACAACAAGTAGAAACAAGGGAATATCCATTAATGTCATTTGTTCAAGGCCTTGGTGTAGCTCCCAAAGGTGAAAGGTATGATAGAAGTTTTTTGGTGTTAGATCAATCGAAAAAATATAAAAGAACTGAATTAGGTGATTTTATATATAGCTCTAACAATTTGGAAACAGGATCCATAGGAATAAATAAAACTGGCAAAGCTGTAATATCACCTGTATATAGTATTTTTCAAGGTGTATCTATTGGTGATAGTCAATTTATTGGCATAATGTCATTACTACCAAGATTTATTGCTAAGATGATTCGATTTAGGCAAGGCGTTGTATATGGGCAATGGAGAATTCATGAAACAGATTTTCTTGATATATCTGTTTCGATACCATCAGTAGATGAACGTACTAAAATAACACAATTAATTCTTAGTATCGAAGAAATTATTACCCTTCATCAGCGTAAGTTAGATAGGTTGCAAGAAGTGAAGATAGGTTTACTTCAAAAAATATTTGTATAGTTTTATGGGGTTGTGTTATATGGTTAAATTGAAAATTACAAAAGAAGCTCAGCTTGAACAAAATTTAATTGAGTTACTTTGTGAGGGGCATGGGCAATGGACCTATCGTCCAGATTTAAAATCTGAAGCTGACTTATGGCGGAATTTACGTGATAAAATTGAAAATCGAAATAAGAGTGAACTAGATGGTCATGATTTAACTGATAGTGAATTTGAAAGAATTAAATCTGAAATCCTAGCTAGTACCAAAACGCCATTTGATGCGGCTAAATGGTTGCGTGGGGAAAAGGGAAAATGTTCTATAGTTCTTGAACGTGATAGTGGTTTAGGACGTGTAGAGCTAGTAGTTTACTCAAATCTTGAGAAAAACGGCGGTTTTTCTTCTTATGAGATTGTAAATCAAATTGCAAAAGGTAGCTCTAAATTAGAAGAGAGGGAACGTCGTTTTGATGTTACCTTATTGATTAGTGGATTACCAATTATTCAAATTGAGTTGAAAACTGCAATTGCTAAGGATGGAGTTAAACAAGCTTATTATCAGATTGAAAAATATGTAGATGAGGGGACTTTCTCTAATACTATTTTTCAAACATTACAACTATTTGTGATGTCTAATGAGCAAACAACACGTTATATGGCTGCAGCACCAAAAGGTGAGCTGCAGGAAAAGTTTATGTTCTCATGGCGAACAAGAGATAATACAAAGGTTGAGAATATCAATGAATTTGCTAAACAGGTATTAAATATACCTAGGGCTCATGAGTTGGTATCTGAATATATGATAGTCAGTGAAGAACCAAGTAATAAAGTTCTTATGGTATTACATCCATATCAAATTCATGCCATTGAAGCTATATTTAAATCAGCTGGTAAACATGAGTCTGGCTATATCTGGCATGCTACAGGATCAGGCAAAACCTTAACAAGTTTTGTATCTACTAAGTTATTGGCTCAAAAAGCGGGTGTAGACAGAACGATTATGTTGTTGGATCGAAAGGACTTAGATAATCAAACAACATCTGAGTTTACTAAATTTGCATCTGCTTATTCTACAGGGGTTAACACTAACAATAATACGTTGATTGTTGGTACTGGTAGTACAAGAGAACTTTCAAAAGCACTTATATCGGATACAAGTACGAATGTAGTTATAGTTACTACACGCCAAAAGTTAAATAAGGCTGTTGCAGATCTGCAAGAATATAAGCCCGATAAATTAGCTATGTTACGTGGAAAACATATTGTGTTTATTGTGGATGAATGTCATCGTGCTATTAGTGCTGAAAATATGGATGATATTAAAAAAGTATTCCCTAAATCAACGTGGTTTGGATTTACTGGAACACCTATTTTTGAAGAAAATAAAAAAAGTGCAGATGGACAATACGCACGAACTACACATGACCAATATGGAGAAGTGCTACATCGGTACACTATAAAAAATGCATTAGAAGATGGTGCTGTATTAGGCTTTCAAGTGGAGCATGAGTCTACAATTCATGACGATGAGATTGCTAATGTAGTATATCGTGCTATGCGTGCGGATCAGAAAAATATTAGTTTTACTGATGAGGAGCTCGTATCTGCAGTTGAATCAATGAAAGATATTGATAAGGAAGGATATCTTCAAAGTGCTCACTATGAATCTGATGAACATATTTTATCAGTAATCCGTAAGATTTTAAGCCCTAATAACGCGTATCGTAAGTTTGTATTTAAAGATGGTAAACCAACAATGTCGGCTATTTTAACAACTAGCTCTATCAATATGGCGAAGCGTTATTATAAGGCTATTAAAGAGTTTACAGGTGATAAAAACTGGATAGAAACACAATTTCCTAATCAGCCTTTACGACAAGGTACCGTTATGAATGATCCTGATTTTCCTCGTGTGGCTATAACGTACTCTTTAGAGGAAAATGTAAAGGATTCAGCAGAAAAGGAATCTGAAATGGCAGAGATTATTGCTGAATATAACAAGATGTTTGGTACATCGTGGTCGGTTGAAAGTATCAATCGTTATAATGGAGATATTAACAATCGCTTAGCTCGCAAAAAAGGTGAGTTTAAAGAGTTCGGCAAACATTTAGATTTAGTTATAGTTGTGGATCGATTACTTACTGGTTTTGATGCACCAAGATGTCAGACCCTTTTTGTAGATAGAAATCTTCAATATGCTGGGCTTATACAAGCTTTTTCTAGAACTAATCGGACCTATAAAGGTAAAGATAAAGGTCTTATTACAACCTTTAGAAAACCAGCCACTATGAAAGAACATGTATTTGCGGCAACACGTTTGTATTCTCAAACAAATAATAATAGTAGTTTAATATATCCAACATACGAAGAATCTAAAAAGAAATTTAATGCTGCCTATACGGCTTTAGTGAAATTGAATGCTGTAAATACGAATAATCCAATTACAGAATATGCCCCCGTATCAGATAGAATTAATTTTGTGAAATGCTTCCAAGATCTACATAAAGCATATCGTGCTATAGCCTCATATGATGAATTCAATATAGAGCTTGATGGTGACAAGAATGGTACTTTCACTAAAAAAATTGCACTTATAGAAGATAATATAGGTTTGTATAATACTATAAAGGCCTCTTTAAAACCTGATGATAAAACTGAACCAGGTATTGAACTTATTGACTTCTTTGATTCTAATACAGTTCAAACTTATACAGTTGATAAAAGTTATATAGATGCATTATTAAGTGAATATGAGCCGAATAGTCAAGACACTCGTGCAAAGATTGAAGATGCTTTAACTAAATTAAATAAGAGTGAATCCGTTCGAGTTATCTACAAAAATATTCTAGATGATATTGATACACATGTAATAGATAAAGATAGTAATTTATTGAAAATTAAACGAGAATACTTTACCAAAGCATATGATTCTATTGTTGAAGACTTTGCTTCAACGTGGTGTGTTGATGTAGATGAACTTATGGTATCTGTAAATCAATCTACAGTTGGTGAGGATATATATAACAAAAATCGTATAGTAGGTAGTGCTAACTATCCTGTATATTTACAACAACAACCAGATGCAGATCCATTCTCATATCCTCAATATATGATAGAATCATGGGAAAGGTGTTTGTTTGATGAAGTTATTCCTTTGAGAGATGAGTTGAAATAGCTATGGATTTTTCTAATATAATTATACAATTTTTGATTGTTTGTATAGGGAGTTTTATTGGTCCTTTATTGCTTCAATATTTTAAAAATAAAAGAGATCTTCAAATCAATCAAAAACAAGTGGCGTTAAAGGTACTTAATGATTTACAAAATTATTGCTTTATATTATCTACAAATATAAAAAATCATGAGTTGGCATTAAGATCGTCTGAAAAGGGTGATGGTGGTCATCTTTATCCTGAATTTGGAGCATTTCAGTGGAGTAATTCCATTCCCAAGTTAAATTTTTCTGATGATGTTTATATTTTGGATAATAATATAGTTAATAATTTGTATGTGTTTATTCGTAAATCAGAATATTACAGATTTAGCATGAAGTTAGATAGTAGTATCGATATTGATGTAGTTATAGAGGTATATCCTGATAATATGAAAAAGTTAGTACTTGAAGGTAAAGAATTATCCCAAGAAATAGCAAGAAAATATAGTTTACCTATTAAAGATGAAGTATGGTATTAGATTATTTATATAACTATAAAAGTAGAAAGACATATATCTTTTAGTATTGCTATAACTCTTTTAGGCTGAATTAAATGTATACCTATTATATTATTAAAAAAATAATTTTTAATATAATATATTTAAATCTCAAAAAGGTGACCAATATGAATCGGATTGATAGATTGAAATTTCAAGATATAAAGAAATTTGGTAATGGGCAAAATTCATTTGATTTTAAACTCACTAATTGTGATGCAAATTGTGTTAATATTATTGTAGCGCCTAATGGAACAGGTAAAAGTTCTTTAGCGACAGCTTTAAAGAGTGTAGCTCATGGAAAACTAAAGTTAGATCGTATTGATCAAAAGAAAGGTGGAGAGCATCCAAGTGTAACTATTTCCTTAGTAGGAGATAATCGTGGTGAATATACATCTAATTTAAATGATAAAGCTATTAGTGAGAAGATGAATATCTATGTGATTAATAGTTCATTAAATGCTAAAAGTATCAATAATTATATTAATAATAGGCCTATTTCTAGTGCTGAGTTAACTATTAATGATATTGTAATATATAAACAAGTACCTGATAAATCTGAGTTAGGTTATAGATACGAGAATATAAGAATAGAATTAGGATTAAAAAGATGTGATTGTATTAATCTATCAAATATATTTAATGATAGTAAATGTCTTAAATTATTGCTGGAAGAAATTGATTCGATTAAGGCCTGTTACAATCAAACTCGTTTAACAGCTAGCTTTAATAATTTTTTAAACTATTATTCAGGACATAATTCTGACACTACTATTTTAATAAGTGCAAAAACATATATAATGAATAATAATCATTTTTTAAAAGTATTTGATATTATAAATAAAATATATTGTGATTGTAATTATACAGAAGATATTAGAATTTTATCTACAATTCAACTTTGTCGATTCATAGGTAAGTGCATTACAGCTGACAATAAATCAATAAAAAAAACTTATGATTATCTAGACTATAAGCTGAATAAACAAGATCTAGATAAGTATTTAAAGTTATTTAATACTACTGGACGACCTATCAAATCAAAAGTTAAAAATAATTCTTTGATTATTAGCTTTACTAATCCTAAAACAATATCAAACGGAGAACGTGATATTTTAAGTTTTATAGGTCAATTAATTAAATTTAGAGTAACATTTAAAAAAAACATAGGAATTCTTTTAATTGATGAGGTATTTGATTATCTTGATGGGAGTAATTTACTTGGTGTCCAATATTTTTTGAGCATATTTATTGATGAATGTAGGAAGTCTGAAAAGATATTGTTTCCAATAATCTTAACTCATTTAGATCCTATAATATTTAATACTTATTATTTAAAGAATATGAAGATTCATTACTATATGCCTCATCCTATTCCTATTGATAGATGTAGCCCATTAATTCAGCTTATTAAGAAACGTAGTAGTGATATATCTCTCAAGGATGATATAGAAAAATATTTTTTACATTATTCACCAGAAAATAAATCATTTGTAGATATAAATTTAGATATTACAGATATTGATAATAATCAAGAATTATATGCTACCTTATTTAAGGAAGTGAAGGATAAATATTTAACACCTAATTCGACAAATTATGATTCATTAATGGTAATTTTGGCATTAAGAGTTAAAATTGAACAGACTCTTTATGGACTTCTTCCCGATGATAAGAAAGAATTATTTATAAACACACATACTACTATTAAAAAAATTATATTTGCAGAAAAAAATATTGGAGAAGTACCAGATTCTGATAAATATCATATTTTAAGACCATTATATAATGAGGCTCTACATATTAATGTAAATACTTCAATTGAAAATAAATTGAAATCTAGTTATTTAAAATTACATAATAAAAATATTCAAAGAATGATAGCTAATATTTTTGGAGTAAGAATGGATTAATAAAAGGATTATTTGTGATTATGAATAATATATTTTCTTTTGCCACAGGTGAGTTATCTCAAGATGCTTTTATTTGCTGGTGTCTTAATTGGATTAATGAACCAGAGACTGTAACTACACATAGATATCGTCAGCTGGGCTTAGCTTTACTATCTAAATTAATAGAAAATCCATCCAACAGTGAGGTGCTTTCAAGGATAGATGTTAAATCAATAGATAAAGTGCATTTGGTGCAGCAGGTTTTAAATATTGATGTATTAGCTATAATTCCTCAATATAAGTTAGCTATTATCATAGAAGATAAAACAAGTACTAGTGAACATGGGAATCAAATTAAGTTTTATAGAGAGTCTCTTGAGGATGTTTTTAAAAATAAGAAACCTTCGAATGCTTATAGTAAATTAGAGAAAGCTTTTAAGTTAGTAAACCTTAATATAGACCATGCTGATATAGCAAATTATCATATTCATACGGTCTATTTTAAGACAGGATATTACTTTGATTATGATTGGCAAGTAGCTCATAGCGATTCGGTGGATAATTATTTAACTGGTCCTATGTTTTGGGATATCTTAAAAAATTATGACGACTGTGAAAGTGATATTCTAAAAGGCTATTGTGAGCACTTAAAAAATCAACTAGATTGGTATCAAGTCGTATCTAAGATTGATGGAAAATATGATAATGAAGATTGTCATTATATTAAGTGGGAACGTATAACGCAGCATGGTTTTCTACAGGTTCTATTTGATAATGAAAGTTTGGATGGAGCTTGGTTATGGAAAGATATGAGTACATATACCAAGCAATATAGTACCGGTACAAATCAGGGAGGTAGTCCATGGACTAACCGTCGTTTTTGGAGTAGGGCAGAAGCAGAAGCTATCTGGTCTGACCCGCCAACTAGCTTTAAGCCTTGGATGTTTTGGCGTGTTGATCATGACTCAAAAGGTTTATATCTATCACTGCGATATTATAATAATGACTCGAGTGAAGCTGGGAAGGCATTACGTAAAAAAGTATATGCTAAGCTTAATACTATGATTGATGAAACAATTTTGAATGAATTGGAGACATTAAGTCGTGCTTATAATCAATGTGTTACTAGACCTCAACATGGTAACTACTATGAAAATACCTTGATTCATATTGGTATTGAACCAGTGTTAGCCTCTTGGGATAAAAATAAAGGGCAACCGTTTATAAAGTTGGTACGAGATATTGATAGTAAGCTAAGAGAAGCTATTATATCTTTAGATTGGAGAATATTTTAAGTTATAATAACAAAGCAGGGAAAGGAATCCTTCGATTCCTTTCCCTGTTTAGATATGATATACTTTATATCAAAGTGAGGCATAAATGGTTTGGACGCCAGACTTCGCTTCTAAAGTAAAAATTTGAAGAAATGGTCTGACTTCACAGTCGGGCCTTTTTTCATATAATCTTTCATCGTCAATCTCTAGACGATTAGTAAAGGTTGAAGAGTAATATAGCGGGATTAAGCTCAAGATAGTGTTAGTAATAATAAAAGTAAAAATATGAAAGGTTCCTAATGGTCATTAATTTGTCTATTAGGACCTTTTCTATTTTCAGTACTAAATATTTACATTTTTGAGGTTCATGAAATGTTCATAATTTAATTTATCTATGATAAAATATAAGTAATATAGCTAGATTATGAGCTTTAGGATACTTCTTTTATTGGAAAATGTGGGGGATAATATGGGGTATATTGATAATTTAACAACAGAGGAAAGAGTTTCTTATTTAATAAAACCAATTTTAGAGGTACTTAGTCAATCGAGTAGTTCATTAACAACAGCAGAGATTTGCTCTCAAATAATTAAGTTAGATCCCCATATTACGGAATATGCTGAATCTGTATACACTTCAGAGAAGACAGGAAACTCGTATAAGGATTTTACTAAAAGATTTAGTCTTGCAATTAAAGAGCTAGAGGTTTTAGGTATTTTAAGTCGTGAGGGTAAAGGTAAAAATAGTCGTATTTTATTAACACCAAAAGGTCAAGAGCTAGATATATCAACATTAGATGTGGAAAAAGAAATTAGGGCTAAAGCGCAAGTTTATTGGAAAGCGAGACGAAAGAAGATAACTAGGGAAAAAACAAAGGCGGCTAATGTAGCAAAAAATGAAAAGAGATTGTTATGGAGAGCAACTGCAAACTTTAAAGAATCTGGTTTCTCTTGGTATCAACTAGAAGTTGGTGATGTTGTTACGTACAACTATGCAACTGAAAAGAACATAGAAATCGGAAGATTTGGCTTAGGGTATAATAAAGACTCTGGAGCGGGCTCTAATCAACCTGCGGGTTCCATAGTTTGTGTTTTTCAAATTGTTGATTATTTAATTTTACCTGATTTACAAACTAACAAAGCCGTATTACGTTGTGTACATAAATTTGATAACCCAATAAGTCTTTCTGAGATTAATAGTTGGTTTAATGATGGAAGTTCATTAAATCTTCAAGGTGGGCTTGCCTCAATTTCAGATACTCAAGCAGATATTATTATTAATAAATGTGAAAGTATTATACCTGAATTATTACCCTTTATAAAAAGTAGTGAAATATTTTTACCAATAGATCAAAGAGAGCACCCACTACAGAGAGAGCACCCACTACAGAGAGAGCACCCACTACAGATAATGTTGTATGGCGCACCTGGTACTGGTAAAAGCTACAGTATAAGCGATTTAATAAGACAAAGCTATCCAAGCTACAATGAATATGATGATAACCCTTATGTTTTCCGTACCACTATTTATCGAGATTACTCCTACTTTGATTTTGTAGGTAATATTATGCCTATAACAAAAGATGGAAAAATTTCTTATGAATTCGTACCAGGAATTTTTACAACTGCTCTGTTTACTGCATTAAGGAATCAAGATAGATGTATAGATGTATACCTTATTCTTGAGGAAATGTCTCGTGGGGATATTGCTAGTATTTTTGGTGATATATTCCAACTATTGGATAGGGATGATACTGGTAAAAGCATGTATGGCATTAACAATAAGTCTATTTATGAATACCTTGTTTTGAAGGGTGTTTTAAAGGCTGGATATAAGATTATTATCCCATCGAATTTACATATTATCGGTACAGTTAATACAAGTGATCAAAATGTTAATGTTATTGATACCGCATTTAAGCGAAGATTCGATTTTGAATATGTCGGTGTTGAACCAATTAAGACGAGTACTAATGATTATGTAAATAACTTTAGTATTGAGTTTACAGATACTGATCAATATGAGTGGGCAAAACTATATCAAGCAATCAATCATGTTATCATAAATGATTTAGGATTAGCAGAAGACAAACAGCTCGGTCCTTTCTTCTTAAAGGATAAAGGTAAGGATGACTTAAATAGAGAGCAAGTTGCCAATAAATTATTACATTATTTATGGCAGGATGTAGAGCGTGTTTCGTATACTAGTGGAAGCCTTTTTGCTGACGGTATAACATCTTTTAGTCAATTATATTATGCATTTAAAAAGCAAGAGAATATTTTAAGTAAATCTGTAATCGAGCAATACGGGAAGTTATAACATGATAAATGATGTATTAGATTATCACTTTGAGATTATTAACGATGGTGATAATTTGACAGAGGCCTTTTGTGAGGATTGGGATATCTATCCATATTGTGATCGATATAATGAGCGGTTGAATTGCTCTTTTGTAGGAATGGTAATAAAAGAAGATAATATTCTGTTTTCATTTCCAAAGCATTATAATGTTGAGAACGCCATTTCACGAGATGAAAAGTTACAACTTTTAAAAGAGATGAAGGATATATTACATATTATAGAGCGGGATAGACAGCTCTATGGTGTGGAGCCTGGACAATTATCTGATACAATTCCTGTAGATGCTTATTACTATATCCTTAGATATTATTTAGAGTTTGGTTTATATCATCGTCAAATTAGAGATACTTCAAAAGGGTATAAAGGTCATATCAATTGGCACCAAACAATAAATACCATTCGCCCCTTATTAAGTGATGGAAATTTTGTATACTCTCCGTTTATAGTTAACTGTGAATATGATGAGGCAATTTTTATTACTGAATGTATGGATTATGTGTTATATGATTTTTATAACTCTTTTCAATCTTTGTTAGATGATATTCACCCTTATAAGCGCCAATTTTATAATCCCATATTTGATGAGTATAATTTTTGTATTACTAAGTTACAAACATTAGTTGGACGCTTTTTTAAAGATCATGAGCGATTATTGTTGAAATCGTTAATAAGATACTTTCAATGGAAAAGTAATCGTAGTAAGTCATCCAAATTTCTAACTCTGTATTTTGAATGGTTTTGGGAACGTATGGTACATTCGTATTTGTCTAATCATGTACTAATCTCGGGTGATGATTATGAAATTACAACGGAGCTACAACCTACCAAGCTAAATATAATAAAACCAGATAATATGGATATCGAGCAACGTAAAAAAGGTGAACGTAGTCGATTTTCAATACAGTTTGATCATTACTTAAAAATTGTAACTGGTAGAAGTCAACCATTAATCTTATTGTTTGATTCCAAGTATTTTTCTAATGATGTGAATGCATTTAATTATAAGCAAGCATTTTATTACTATTACTTGCGTGGTAAATATAAAAATGCCATTATTAGAAATGCTTTAATCATACCTACATCAGGTGAAAGGGAAACTGTAGTACACGTTGATAGACAACACATTGATGGTCTATATATTCGTGAAGAATATATAAATCTTAAAGCTGTAATCAGTGATTATAAGAAATTATTTTCAAGTTAGTTGTCCTTGAAAATATTGTAGTTATAAATTAGGTTAAATAAGCTCTTGTATTTTTTAGTCAAATTTAGATGTATAAAGTTAAAACAGGAAAAGAAATCCTTCGATTCCTTTCCCTATTTAGATATGATATAATTTATATCAAAGTGAGG
>OGCX01000500.1_pt1 | contig 17938 bp, 14 predicted proteins | sample 1570261 | NCBI WGS metagenome assembly OGCX01 (sample SAMEA2582161, study PRJEB24529) | metagenome | biome: Human gut stool | place: China | collected 2011 | reverse complement strand
GCTGTCGCAGTGAAGCGTATGAGTAGGACGAGCCAGCACGGCGTTCTGGTGGCCGCGGTTGCGGCTCTGGGAAATGCCGATATAGTGCTCGTCCTGTGCGGCAAAACTCTGGATCAGTTCCCATGTCTTGTCTTTGGAGCCGTCGTTCACGAACAGCACCCGGCTCTTCGCGCTCACAAGGCCCTGTGCGGCAAGGCCGCTGATCTTTTCCAGAAACATGGGAGCTGTAATGGGCAGCACCTGCTCCTCGTTGTAGCAGGGGATCACGATCCATAAAATCGGTTTTGACATATTTAAAAATACTCCTATATTAAAAATAACAAGATGATGCCGCTGACGGTTACGGCCTTCCAGTGAAAAAGAGTTTTAGAAAAATCCGTAGATTTTTCTAAAACTCAAATATAAAAATAAAATTTCAGCTGAATACAGCCAAAGCGCACGCGGCGGCTATTCAAATGGTCACTGCACCATTTGCTTCAGTACCGCAGGCTCCAGCAGCTTGAAGCTGCTTTTGTAGGTGTCCAGCAGGCCGTCCCGCTGCATCTGGCTCAGCTCGCGGGAGAGAGCACTGCGGTCGCAGTTCAGGTAATCCGCCAGCTGGATGCGGGAGAACGGGATGCTGAAGGTCAGGCTGCCAGCCCGCTCGGCTTCACTGAGCAGATAGGCGCACACTTTGGCCCGCAGGCTTTTGAGCACCAGCAGGTCGATGCGGCGGGAGAGGGAAAAATATTTATCGCTGATGGTGCGCACCAGATTGCGCAATGTCTGCTGGTGCGCCGGACTGCCATCCGAAAGCAGCAGCCGCTCGTAGGGAATCAGCAGCACCTCGCAGGGCACCGAAGCCATCACCGTGACCGGGCTTGCCAGACTGGAACCGCTCAGCACATCGCCGAACACGCCGCCCGGTTCCATGTGGGTGATGGGAATGCGCGCACCCTGCGGCCCGGGACGGTAGGCTTCCAGCTCACCGGACAGTACGATGCCCACCCTGCGGTTGGGTTCGCCCGCCAGAACAAGCGCTTCGCCTTTGCCATAGCTGCGCATAACGGCACCCAGCTGAGCCAGCAGGGTCTGCAGCTCTTCAGGGGTCAGACCATTGAATAAAGAGGTGGAGCATAACAGCGGAAGAAAGTTTTTCATCACAATTCCGTGGGAAAGATCCGGCTTCCCACAGCCCTCCTGCAATTCCGTTGCACATGCAACGGTATTTTTGACTCTATTATAGTAAACTTAGACCCGCAAAGCAAATGATTTTGCAAATTTGCCTTGTAAAAAATATGAAAAGACCGACCCATGGTTCTGTGCAAAATTTTCAGGCACAAAACGGCGCGGTCTTGTGAGGAAAGAGGGAATCCCTGCATGAAAAAACTGACATCCATGCTGCTGGCTCTGGCCCTTGCGCTGAGCCTTGCCGCCTGCGGCGGTGCGGCATCCAGCTCTGTTGCATCCAGTGCAGCTTCCAGCGAAGCTGTCCCCGAGGCTGCTTCGGAAGCCGCTTCCAGTGAGGAAGCAAAGGAACTGTCCACCACCGATGCTCTGCGCATTGCCGGCCTGAAAGGCCCCACCACCATGGGCGTTGTCGACCTGCAGAGCATGGAAGAGGATGGCACCGCTGCCATGGATTACGACCTGCAGCTTTACGGCGCTGCCGATGAGATCGTGCCGCTGCTGATGAAGGGCGAGCTGGACATGGCTGCCATCCCGGCAAATCTGGCCGCCACCCTGTATCAGAAGACGGAGGGCGGCATTCAGGCTGTGGCCGTCAACACGCTGGGCGTGCTGTACGTAGTGGAAAAAGGCGGCGATACGATCCAGTCCATGGCAGACCTTGCAGGCCGTACCATCCTGTCCACCGGCAAGGGCACCACGCCGGAGTACGTGCTGCGCTATCTTCTGAACGCCAACGGCATCGACCCGGACAAGGACGTGACCATTGAATACTACAGCGAGGCCACCGAGGTCACGGCCCAGATGGCCAATACCGAGGATGCCATTGCAGTTCTGCCCCAGCCCTATGTGACTGCAGCCGGCCTGCAGGACGACACCCTGCGTGTGGCCCTCGACCTGACCGAGGAATGGAACAAGGTGGCGGATACCCAGCTCATCACCGGCGTGACCGTGGTGCGCAAGGAGTATGCCGAGGAACACCCGGATGTTGTGGCCGCATTCCTTACCGACTACGCCAAGAGCGTGGAAGCTGCCAACACCGATCTGGACGGCACTGCCGCTCTGTGCGAGGAGCAGGGTGTTGTGGCCAAGGCTGCCATTGCCAAGAAGGCCCTGCCCAACTGCAACATCGTCTGCCTGACCGGCGACGAGCTCAAGACCAACGCATCCGCTTATCTGCAGGTGCTGTTTGATGCCGACCCCAAGGCAGTGGGCGGCGCAATGCCCGGCGACGATTTCTACTGGACTGCCGAGTGATTCCTCAATAAGCCATCTCTCCGGCCGCTGTGCGATTGGTACGCACGGCGGCTTTTTTGTTTGCATAAAATGCTTGTATCCCAGCTTTTGTGCTCCCTGCACAAATTTAAAGACAATTTTTTGTGAACGAAAATGAATGAAATTGACTGAAAGCGATTGATTTTGGCGCTGTATTTGCTATAATAAAGATGCAATCAACCAAAACAACGCACAAACGGTCATAAACCGTCAAAGATAAGATCAAACCAAAGGAGAGGATGCCGATGCTGGCAGAAGAACGCTTCAACCTGATCATGGAACAGCTGAACCGCAAGCGCACCGTGACGGTGCAGGAACTGTGCGAGGCGCTGAACACCAGCGAATCCACCATCCGGCGCGACCTGACCGAACTGGATCGGCTGGGCAAGCTGAACAAGGTGCACGGCGGTGCCACCCTGCCGGACAGCCGCTTTCTGGCGGATGAACCCACCATGGAGGCCAAGGAGTCGCAGGCTGTGGAGCAGAAGCGCAGCATCGCGCAGGCGGCGGCAAAGCTCATCAACGCCGATGATTTTGTGTTCATCGATGCAGGCTCCACCACGCTGGAGCTGGTGCGTGCACTGGCGGGGGATGCCCTCAAAGCCAGCTATGTGACCAACGGCGTGGCCCATGCCCGGGCACTGGCCCGAAAGGGCTGCCGGGTGTATCTGCCCGGAGGACTGCTGCGGCCCGAGACCGAAGCCATTGTGGGTGCACCCACAGTCACCAGCCTGCAGCGCTACAATTTTACCAAGGCGTTCATGGGTGCCAACGGTGTGGCGCTGGATGCCGGTTTTACCACGCCGGACCCCGAGGAAGCTGCCGTGAAAGCAGCGGCAGTGCACCGTGCACGGGAAGCCTGGTTCCTTGTGGATGATGCCAAGTTTTCCCGCATCTACCCGGCAGTCATTGCCGACCTGCAGGGCGGTGCCATTCTCACCAACCGCTGCCCCAACCCCAAATACAAACAATTCACGCTGGTAAAGGAGACGGAAGTATGATTTATACCGTAACATTCAACCCGGCCATTGACTATGTGGTGCGTTTGAATGCACCGCTGGAAGTAGGCGAGGTGAACCGCGCCAAAGGCGAGGACTGCGTGCTGGGCGGCAAGGGCATCAATGTGTCCGGTGTGCTGGCACAGCTGGGCTGCGAGAGCGTGGCGCTGGGCTTTGTGGCCGGTGAGACCGGCGCATGGCTGGAGCGTGGTCTGGCTGCACAGGGGCTCAAGACCGACTTTGTGCATCTGGAAAACGGCATGACCCGCATCAATGTCAAGATCAAGGCAGGGCAGGAGACCGAGCTGAACGGCGCGGGTCCCGACATTCCGGAGAGCGCCATGCAGGAGCTGGAAAAGAAGCTGGACAGCCTGAACGAGGATGATATCCTCATTCTGGCGGGCAGCATCCCGGCAAGCCTTTCGCAGGATACCTACGAGCGGCTGCTGGCCCGGCTGCAGGGCAGGGGCGTGCGTGCTGTGGTGGATGCCACCCGCGACCTGCTGGTGAACGTGCTGCAGTACCACCCCTTCCTCATCAAGCCCAATAACTACGAGCTGGGCGAGATCGTGGGCAAGGTACTGACCACTGACGCCGAGATCGTGGCAGCTGCCCGCACTCTGCAGGAAAAGGGTGCACGCAATGTGCTGGTGAGCATGGCCGGGGACGGAGCGCTGCTGCTGGACGAGCAGGGACAGGTGCACCGCATCGGTTGCCCCAAGGGCAAGGTGGTCAACAGCGTGGGCGCAGGCGACAGCATGGTGGCCGGTTTCGTGGCAGGCTATCTGCGCAGCGGCAGCTATCTGGAAGCCCTGCGTCTGGGTACCGCCTGCGGCAGTGCCACTGCGTTCAGCCTCGGGCTGGCAAAGAAGGAAAAGATCGACGAGTTACTGAATCAGATTTAAGCGGGCTTGCCCTCTCAGGCGCTGCGCGCCAGACTCCCCTTTTTGTCGCTTGCGCGACATCTTCCCCCGACCGGGGGAAGTCTTTCCTCAAAGGGAGAGCCAAGAACGTAACGGCAAAGTTCAAGCCTCTCCCTTTGGGAGAGGTGGCATTGCGAAGCAATGACGGAGAGGGCTGGGACGCTGACAATAAGGAGAGGAGACACACTATGCGAATCACGGAATTGTTTACGGCACAGTCCATCGCACTGGACGAAGCCCAGCAGGACCGCAGCCAGATCATCGACCGTCTGGTGGAGCTGCAGGCGACCCACGGCAACATCAGAGACAAGGAAGCCTACAAAAAGGGCCTGTATGAGCGCGAGAACGAAGGCTCGACCTATGTGGATAACGGCATCACCGTCCCCCATGCCAAGTGCGACTGCGTGACCCGGCCCAGTCTGGCGGCCCTCCGCCTCAAGACCCCGGTGCAGTACAATGCCGAGGACGACGGCAAGACCGACCTGCTGTTTGCCATCGCAGCCCCCAAGAACGGCAGCCTCCACGTGGATATGCTGGCCCGTATGATGCAGATGCTCATGAACGAGGACTTCGTGGAGAAGCTGCGCACCGCCAAGACCCCGGAAGACTTCCTCGCCGCCATCGACGCGCAGGAAGAAGCCCAGTTCGGCGACGAGAGCTTCACCGATCAGGAGATCGAGCAGGCGGGCTACCGTGTGCTGGCCGTCACCGCCTGTGTCAACGGCATCGCCCACACCTACATGGCCGCTGAAGCCCTGAACAAGGCCGGTGCCAAGATGGGCGTGACCATCAAAGTCGAGACCAACGGCTCCGACGGCGCAAAGAACATCCTGACGAAAGATGAAATTGCCAACTGCGACGGCATCATCGTGGCAGCGGAGAAGAAGATCGAGACGGCCCGCTTCGACGGCAAACCCGTCCTCTTCACCCGCGTGGACGACGGCATCCACAAGCCCGAAGAGCTCATCCACAAGATAACCTCCGGCGAGGTGCCGGAGTTCCACGCTAAGGGCGGCGCACAGGCCGCAGAGGACGCTTCTGCCTCCGACAGCTTTGGCCGCAGCCTCTACAAGAACCTGATGAACGGCGTCTCCCATATGCTGCCCTTCGTGGTGGGCGGCGGCATCATGATAGCGCTGGCCTTCCTGCTGGACGATTACAGCATCGACCCCTCCAACTTCGGCATGAACACCCCGCTGGCCGCTTTCTTCAAGACGGTGGGCTCTGCGGCCTTCAGCTATATGCTCCCCATCCTGGCGGGCTTCATCGCCATGTCCATCGCGGACCGTCCGGGTCTGGCTGTCGGCTTCGCAGGCGGCGTGCTGGCCATGAACGGCACCAACTTCGCCGGTATCGCCGCTGGTGAGACCACCGGCATCTCCGGCGGTTTCCTGGCCGCTCTGCTGGCTGGTTTCGTGGCCGGTTATGTGGTGGAGTTCCTCAAGAAGATCACCGAAAAGCTCCCCGCCAGCCTGAACGGCATCCGTCCCATGCTCATCTACCCGCTGGGCGGTATCCTCATCGTGGGTGCTGTCATGTGCGGTATCAACCCCATCATGGGCATGATCAACACCGCCATGACCAACTGGCTGAACGCCATGGGCGGTACCTCCAAGGTCCTGCTGGGCGCGATCGTGGCCGGTATGATGAGCATCGACATGGGCGGCCCCTTCAACAAGGCGGCTTACGTCTTCGGCACCGCAGCCCTCGCCTCCGGCAACTATGAGGTCATGGCCGCTGTCATGGTGGGCGGCATGGTGCCTCCCATCGCCATCGCCCTCTCCACCACCTTCTGCCCCAGGAAGTGGACTCCCGACGAGCGCCGCAACGGCATCGTCAACTACATCATGGGCCTCTGCTTCGTCACCGAGGGCGCTATCCCTTACGCAGCGGCTGACCCGCTGCGCGTCCTGCCCAGCTGTGTCATCGGTGCAGCCCTCTCCGGTGCGCTGTCCATGACCTTCGGCTGCGCCCTCCGCGCCCCTCACGGCGGCATCTTCGTCTTCCCGGTCGTTGACCATGCCGTGATGTACTGTGTGGCTCTGGCGGTCGGCAGCGTTGTGGGTGCGGTCATCCTGAGTCTGCTCAAGAAGACCCGCACCGAAGAATAACAAAGCCATTCTCCTCCTTTTCAAGTATAAACAGCCAAAGGCCCCCATCCGGCAGATACCGGATGGGGGCCTTTGGCGTGTAAGATACCGTTAAAAAGGCTCTCCCTAAGGGAGAGCCTTGGCAGAGCCATAAAAACCTGTATAAAACACAAAAACCCGCCTGGCAGCGGGTTTTTGTGTATAGAGGGGTGGGAAAGTATATAAAGTGGTGAATCGCGTGATCAGTCGGCAGCATATCGTACCCGAACACCGGGATCCCCGGCGGTACATCAGAACTTCAGTGACGCTACCTTGCAGTATGTATTATACCCGAATTTGTTTTCTTGTCAAATGCAAAAATTTGGTTTCGCTTTAATTTAGCACTTTACTTTTTGACCAAAACTTTATATAATTAAAGACGGCAAAACGAAAACTGATTTTTGCACAGGTTGTGCTATTGCCACAACAATAAAACTTTACTTTCAAAAAATTTTATGTAATGTAACATATTTCAAAAGGAGTACTTTTCCTATGGACGATTTGGACCGCAAGATTCTCGCCCTCCTCGCAAAGAACGCCCGTATGCCGGTGAAGGAGATCGCCGAAAAGGTGGCGCTGACCAGTCCCGCTGTCTCCAGCCGCATCCACAAGCTGGAAACGGACGGCATCATCAGCGGCTATACCGTGATGCTCAACCGCCCGTCCGACCGGGTCTATGTGGACGCTCTCATCAGCCTCTCGGTGGCCCCGTCCCAGCGGGACGAGCTGGTGGAGCTGATGAAGAACAGCAAAGAGGTGCTGCAGTGCTACCACGTCACGGGCGCTTACACCTTCCTCATCAAGGTGAGCTGCGGCAGTATGCCCCAGCTGGAACACCTTATCTTACAGTTCCAGAAGCTGGGTACCACCAGTACCCAGATCATCCTCTCGACGCCCGTCAATCACGGTGACCTTGAGGCCATGATGCTGTAAGCGTTCATAGAACTGTTACACTTGTGGGTGCAATTTTCGCCCGCCGTGGGTCGTTTACCGAATAGCAGGGATAAAACATCAAATACTATCACTGCACACCGAAAACCTCACCCTGCGAACGAAAGGATAAATTGAATATGAAACGTATCATTGCTTGTCTGATGGCCGGCGTCATGCTGCTGGCTCTGGTGGGCTGCGGCGCGTCGGGCAGCTCCGGCAGCGCGTCTTCTGCCGCGAAGAAAGATTACACCCAGATCCTCCACGACGCCCGCAGCGACGAGGACAACGAGTATGAGATGATATTCACCAAAGGCGAGGACGGCAAGTTCACCGCCCAGTACGGCTACAGCGCCGAGTATGAGGCCGACCAGCTCTCCGACGAGGTGGCCAACATGATGATGCCTCTGCTGGGCCTCGAGGACGATATGTACGACGACTTCGCCGCCTCGGTGTCCGGCATGATGGTCAGAGTCTACGGCGTGGCCATCGTCAAGCCCGCCGAGGGCAAGACGCAGGACGTGGTGGATGCGATGGATGCCTATGTCCAGAGCCAGCAGAAGTCCATGGAGCATTACCTCGAAGACCAGTACCAGATCGCTTCTGCCGCCCGCGTGGCGACTGTCCCCACCGGCGAGGTGGTCATGGTCTGCTGTGAGGACAGCGACACCGTCTTTGAAAACATCAAAAAGGCTCTGGCCGCATAACGTATCGTAGGAAAAAGCCCCCGCTTCCAGCTGGAAACGGGGGCTTTGCTGTATTTGTTGATCACGGGTTCTCGATGGCGTTCACGAGCTTGTTGGCGATGTACTGGTGGCCCTTGATGGTGGGATGCACGTCGATGGTGGTCTCCGTGTTGGGGATGGCCACATAAGTCAAGTTATAAGTCTTGGCGATCTGCTTCTCAAACTTGTTCAGCTTGTTGAAGTAGCTGCGCCAGCAGGGGATGAGCGGCACAGGGTTGGTGTAGCCCACGAGGATGATCTGGGCATCCGGATTCAGATTGCGGATCTCCTGCACGATGGAGATGAGGGCTGCGGTGGTCTTGGGGTAAGTCTCGTCGCAGATCTTGCTCATGCCGGAGAAGAGCAGATTCCAGGTGGCGTCCCTCTCGGCCTTGGTCAGATCCATCGCCTTGATGCTGCGGTAGATGGTGGACATGGTGGAGCCGGAACCTTCATTGCGCAGGTCACCGGCCAGAATGGTAGCGGCCAGCTTCTCGCTCTTCCAGTTGGTGGCGTTGCCCAGAGCCACGATGCAGGGGACGAAGGCGTCGTTGGAGCCGATCTGGACGGAGACGACGTCGGCCTTGCGGATGTAGTCCTGGAACTCAGGGTAGTTGTACTCGCAGCCGGACGCCATGTTCATCTGGGGCATCTTGCCGTACCGGATCATGTCCGCGAGGTCGGGAGCCGTCAGGGCCGGCAGGCCGAGGTTGATGGCGTGGTCACGGTCGAGGCCGAGAGCTGCAGCCACCTTGCCGACATAGCAGTCGGGAGAGTAGCCATGGAAGTTGGGAGCCATATCGACGCTGTAGCCGGAGCGCGCACTGTACTGGACATCGGCCAGGCCGACGCCGGACACGATGCTGTCGCCCAGTGCGACGTAGGTGAGCTGCTCGTCCTTGGTGCCATCAGCCTTGACCTCGGCTTTAGCAGCGGTCGCTGCTGAGGCTGCGTCGTACGCAGAAGGGACCGGGTCGGCCTGAGCCGTCTCGGTGGCAGAAGCCGCGGCTTCCGCCGGAGTCTCGGGCTGCAGGGCAGCCTCCGGGTTCAGGGTGACGATGACATGATCATCGCCGGCGGCGTCCGCAGCGGCCTCGCTCCCCTCGGCCAGCGCGGGGACGCTGAGCAGGGAGACGAGCAGCAGGGCAGAGACCGCCAGACTTGCAAAACGCTTGTTCATGGCAGAAGAGTCCTTTCATGAAAATCAATAGTCGCGGGGGGAGATGTCAGCTTCGAGCTGACGGTAATCGACCTTGCCCACAGGGGTCATGGGCATACTGGAAATAAACTTGTAGGCCACGGGCTGGACGTATTCGGGCAGCTCCTCGGCGCACATCCGCTCCAGCTCCCGGATCACCTGCTTTTTCTTGGCAGTGGTGTCGGCCTTGAGCACGATGTAGACGAAGGGCAGACGGCCCTGGGTGTGGTCTTTGTCTGCGCAGCCCACCACCGAGCACTGATGCACAGCGGGGTGGCGGCTCACCACGTTCTCGATCATGGAGGGGAACACCTTGAAGCCGTCGTGGCGGATGATCATCCGCTTGATGCGGGAGTCGAGGTAAACGAAGCCGTCCTCGTCCAGATAGCCCATGTCGCCGGTGTGGGCCCACACCCGGCCGTCGGGGTGGCGGCGCAGCAGGATGGCGGTCTCCTCGGGTTTGTTGTAGTAGCCCTTCATCAGGCAGGGGCCGGAGATGCACAGCTCTCCCCGCTGGCCGATGGGCAGCTCCTGATCGGTGCCCGGCTCAAAGGCCGCCACCACGGTGTTCACCATGGGGATGCCCACACTGCCGGGCTTGTTGTCCAGCCCGGCGGCCACCGTGGCTGCCGAGGACACTTCAGTCATGCCGTAGCCCTTGGCAATGGGGTACCGGGCCCCGTGGGCAGCCAGAAAATCGTTGACGGTCTGCTCGGCCCCCCGGGAGAGGGAGTCGCCGCCGGCGGCGTAGTTGATGATGAAAGAAAGGTCCTTGTCCCGCAGCTTGGGGTCAGAGGCAAGCTGCTGGTAGTGGGTGGGCACGCCGAACATATGCTCGGGCTTGTGCTTCAGCACCAGACTGCCCAGCTTGGCCGGGTCCAGGTTGGGGATGATGATGACCGTGAAGCCCAGCACCAGGGGCAGATGGATGCCGCAGGCAAAGCCGTAGGCGATAAAGGGGGGCATCACGTTCATCAGCTTCTGCCCCCGGTGGAACAGCTTGGGGTAAGCCTGGAACTGCAGGGCGATGCCGTTGAAGCAGTCGTCCGTCAGCATGACCCCCTTGGGGGAGCCGGTGGTGCCGCCGGTGTGTACCACCACGCAGGCGTGGTCTGGGTCATAGGGCTCCGCAGCGGTGCTCTGGCCCTCGCCGCCCTTGATGAACTGCTTCCAGCGGATGACGTTGGAAGCATATTTGTTCTTGTCGGGGGTGGTCAGCTTGTAACCTACGGCCATCACCGGGGGCAGAGAGTCGGCCGGAGAGAGGACGATGACCTTTTCCACGTTGGTGCGCTTTGCGGCCTGACGGCAGCGCTCGTACACCACGTTCAGGCAGACGAGAAGGTGGGAATCCACCTCTTCGATATACTCACGGATGCCCTCGACGCTGTAGCGGGGGTCCACCAGATTCAGGGTGGCTCCCATCATGTCGGCGGCATAAAACAGGGCGATGATCTCCGGGGTCATGATGCTGACCACCGTGATGATGTCGCCCTTTTTCACCCCGGCGCCCCGCAGGGCGGCGGCGGTCTTTTTTACGTTGACGATGAGGTCGGCGTAGGTGAACTTGCGGCCGTAGTATTCCAGAGCCGTGTCGTTCAGGTGGTTCTTGCTCCGCTGGCAGACATACTCAAAGGCCGAGAGGGCAGGCAGGGTCTGATCGATGAATTTCTGGTCGTAATACTTGAGCCAGGGCTTGGCCTGGGATGCGTAAACAGGATTCTGCGTCGTCATCAATTTCTCATTCCTTTATGTTTGTAGACCCGCGCGGGGGCCAATGTTTTGTTTCGTTTTGTTACAAAGCCACTCCTGTTATTGTAGTAGAGCAGAGAACAAAAGTCAATAAACAGAGAGGCAACAATGAGAAAAACGCAAGAAAAAGTTTACGATTCCCGGCACCAGTCTTCGGCCTCGGAGGCGCTGCAGAGCACCCAGTGACGGGGCCGAAGCTCCCGCCACTGGGGAGCCTCCGTAGAGTAGTCGTGCATGGAGGGGTCATAGACCAGCAGCTTTTTCTGCCGCTCGCGGCGGGGGCTGGGCATGGGGATGGCCGACAGCAGGCTGCGGGTATAGGGGTGGATGGCGTGGGTCACCAGCTCTTCGGCATCGGCCAGCTCCACGATGTCGCCCTTGTGGATGACGGCGATGCGGTCGGAGATGTAGCGCATGACGGAGAGGTCATGGGCGATGAAGAGGTAGGTGATGCCGCGCTCTTTCTGCATGTGGCGCAGAAGGTTCAGGACCTGGGCGCGGATGGACATATCCAGTGCCGAGATGGGCTCGTCGGCGATGATGAATTCCGGCTCCACGATGAGGGCCCGGGCGATGCCGATGCGCTGGCGCTGGCCGCCCGAGAACTCGTGGGGGAAGCGGGACGCAAACTCGGGCAGCAGGCCCACATCCAGCAGCGCCTGACGGACTTTTTCGTCCCGCTCGGCGGCGGAGAGGTCGGGCCGGACGTTCATCAGGCCCTCGCCTACGATGTAGCCCACCTTGGCGCGCTCGTTCAGGGAGGACTGGGGGTCCTGGAATATCATCTGAATTTCCTGGATGACCTGCTTGTCCAGCGCGTGGGAGATCTTGCCGTTTATCTTCTGACCCTTATAGAACACCTCGCCGCCCGAGGTGGGCAGGATGCGCATGATGGCCCGGCCGATGGTGGTCTTGCCCGAACCGGACTCGCCCACCAGACCGAAGGTCTCGCCTTTATAGATGGTGAAGTTTGCGTTCCTGACGGCCTTGTAAGCCTTGCGGCCGGAGCCGTAGGTCACTTCGAGGTTTTTTACCTCGACCAGAACTTCGCGTTCGTCTGCCATGTTATTTGCCCTCCTCTTGCAGCATCCGCACAGCGGCGGGCGGTTCTATCTTGGGTGCGCGGGGGTCAAGAAGCCAGGTCTTGGCCCGGTGGGTCGTGCTGACATCAAAATAAGGGGGACGCTTGACGAAGTCGATCTTCAGCGCCAGCGGGTTGCGGGGCGCGAAAGCGTCGCCGTGAATTTCCGTGAAGAGGTTCGGGGGCGTACCCTGAATGTTGAACAGGTCTTCGCCCTTCACGCCCATCTGGGGCATACTGGACAGCAGCGCCCAGGTGTAGGGGTGGCGGGGGTCGTAGTAGATCTCATCCGAGGTGCCGATCTCCACGATGTCGCCGGCATACATGACGGCCACACGGTCGGCGATGTTGGCCACGACGCCGAGGTCATGGGTGATGAGGATGATGGTGAGGTTATATTTGACCCGCATCTCCTTCAGCAGCTCGAGGATCTGGGCCTGAATGGTCACGTCCAGAGCCGTCGTGGGCTCATCGCAGATCAGGATCTGCGGGTTGCAGGCTACAGCAATGGCGATGACGACGCGCTGGCGCATACCGCCCGAGAACTCGTGGGGATACTGCTTGAAGCGCACTTCCGGGTCGGCGATGCCGACATCCCGCAGGTACTCAAGGGTCTTCTCTCTGGCGGCAGCGCCCTTGAGGCCCTGATGGAGCTCCACGGCCTCCATGATCTGGTCGCCGATGGTCTTCAGGGGGTTCAGGCTGGTCATGGGGTCCTGCATGATCATGGCGATCTCGTGGCCGCGGACTTTCAGCCAGTCCTTCTCCTTTTTCAGCTCGGAGAGGCGGATGGGCTGGTGGTCGTCGGCACCGAAGTAGTCGATGGTGCCGGAAGTGATGGAGCCGTTGGAGTCCAGCAGACCCATGAAGGACTTGGTGAACACGCTCTTGCCCGAGCCGGACTCGCCCACGATGGCGAGGACTTCGCCGTGGTAGACGTCGAGGTCGATGCCCCGGATGGCGTGGAGGATCTTTCCACGCAGATTGAATTTGATGTTGAGATCCCGCACAGAGAGGATCAGTTCATTCTTTTTCATGCCTGTTCCTCCTTACTGCAGATGGTTCTTGGGGTCGGCTGCGTCAGAGAAGGCGTTGCCGATGAGGTAGAACGCGATGGTGACGAAGCTGAGAATGATGGTGGGGTAGAGCAGCTGATAGCGCAGGCCGGCCTGCATCATGACCTTGCGGCCGTCGTTGATGAGGTTGCCCAGAGAAGGCACCTCGACAGAGAGGCCGAGGCCGATGTAGGTGATGAAGACCTCGCTGCCGATGGCGGCGGGGATGGTCAGGGCCATGCGGAGCATGATGACCGACACGAGGTAGGGCAGCAGGTTGCGCACCACGATGCGGGAGGTGGGGGTGCCGATGCAGCGGGATGCCACGTTGTAGTCACGGTCACGGATGATGAGGATCTGGTTGCGGATAAAACGCGCCATGGCGATCCAGCCCGTGATGGACATGCCCAGGATCAGCGTCTGGACGCTGGGGCTGGCGACATAGGAAATAAGGATCAGGATGATGGTGGAAGGCACGTTGTCGCAGATGTTGTACAGCTCGGTGAAGAAGAAGTCCAGCTGACGGACATAGCCCCAGAGCACACCCACCGTGATGCCCACCACGGCCTCGATGAGGGCTACGAAGAAAGCGATGGTCAGGCTGGTGCGGGCGCCGGCCCAGATGCGGGCCCAGAGGTCCTGGCCGATGGCGTTGGAACCCCAGATGAAGCCCTTTTCACCGGGGGCGATGTTGCGGTATTGGATGCCGGTGGCGGGGTCCACGGCGCAGAGGTTGGGGTCTGCCTGACCGGGCAGGCAGGGCTGCAAAAATGCAAAGGCCACCACGGCGATGAGGGCGACGAGCAGCAGCACGGCCACGCGGTTCTTGAAGAAGGCGCGGAAGGTGCTGCCCCAGTAGCTGTAGTTGGAGTAGGACGTGGCCTCGGCCCGCTCTTCGCTGAACCCGGCGGGGGTGAACAGCTCTTCTTCGGGCAGCTTTGCCCATGCGGCGGGGCCGTCCGCCTGTAACTTATCCAGCTCTGCCTCGAGCTGGTGTGCTTTTTCATCTTTCATACGGAAAAGCATTATCGGCCACCTTCTTTCTTGCCAAAGCTGATGCGGGGGTCAATGAGCACCATGAGCAGGTCGCCCAGGATCAGGCCGATGATGCCCACGCAGGCGTAGAGCAGAACGATGCCCTGCACCATCGTGTTGTCGTGGCGCTGGACACAGGTGACCAGCAGGCCGCCCATGCCCGGGATGCTGTAGAGGCTCTCGATGTAGATGGAGCCGACCACAGTGTTCAGGAAGGCGGAGGGAATATACTGCACCAGCGGCACCATTGCGTTGCGGAAGATGTGGCGCAGGGCGATGTTGTTTTCACTCACGCCCTTGGCACGGGCAAGGCGGACATAGTCCTTGTTGCTCTCGTCCACCATGTACCGGCGCAGCCACATGGCGTAGAACGCCACGTTGCCCAGACTCATGGAGCAGACGGGCAGCACCCAGTATTTCCAGTTGGAGGCGTCGAAGAGCAGGCCCACGTTCAGCGCGGTGGTGCCGTACATCTGGATGTACAGATAATACACTGCCGCAGGCACAGCCTGGATGAGGACGATGATGGCCGTGCCGATCTTATCGGGCCAGCGGCTCTTGAAGCGGCCCATGAACAGGCCCATCGGGATGCCGATGACAAGGCTCAGCAGCATGGCGTACACGCCCATCTGGATGGAGATGGGCAGCTTCTTGGCGAGGATGCCGGTGACGGAGGCGTTGACCTTATAGATGTGGCTCACGCCGAGGTCGCCGTGGAGCATATTGACCCAGAAGCGGCCGATCTGCACCGGCAGCGGGTCCAGCAGGCCCATGGACTGTAAGCCGGCCTGTATCTGGGCCTCGGTCATTTTTTCGTAGTTAGCAAAATAGCCTTCCACCGGCATCAGCCGCAAAAGGCAGAAAACGAGCGTGACGATAATAAACAGGGTCAGTATCGAGCGCCCGATGCGTTTCGCCAGATATTTGAGCATATCTGTGCGCACCCCTCTCTTTTATAAAATGAATGTCGGATAGGAATAGAATACAACAAAAAACCACTTTTGGAAAGTGATTTAGCAAAGTTCGTTACAAAAATTCATGTAAGAGGCTTCAGAAACGAAAAGCTCTCCGCTTTCCCGTGGGAAAACGGAGAGCTTTGGAGCGGACAGACTCAAAAAGTCTTAGCGGGCGTCGCGGTTGGCCTCGTATTCGCTCATGGAGATGTAGTGGTCGAGGACGTGGATGCCCTTCAGACGCTTGTTGGAGAAGCCGGTGGAAGCGTACTGGCCCTCCCAGTAGTTCAGACGGGTGGCGATGTAGGCCGGGATGCTCATGCCCATGGGGACGACGAGGGCATTGTTGATGAGGGAAGCCTCGGCGTTGGCGAAGGCATCGTAGCGGGCGTTGATGTCGTCGGTGATCTTGACAGCCTCTTCGATGGCCTTCATGTAGTTCATGACGGCGTCCGCGGTGTCGCCGGTGATGAAGCCGTCCCCGACGCCGGTGCGCAGGAAGGCGTAGCGGCTGCCGCGTGCGCCCTCGGCCTGATAGAAGGGGTCGGTCTCGGTCTGGGGGTCGGAGTAGTCAGCGCCCCAGTTGCACTGCAGGAAAGCGAACTTGCCGTTGCGGCGGACGCTGGACAGGAAGCTGTCGGAGGGGCCGGCAGTGATGATGATGTCGATGAAATCGAACCCGTCGTTCAGCACACCCTCGAGCTGCTGCTTGAACACCTGGCACTGCTTGTCCCAGTCGGTGGAAGAGGGATTGTAGGGCATCTGCACCTTGATGGGGAAGGTCACACCGGCAGCGGTCAGCTCCGGGATGGCAGCGTCGCGGTACTCCTTGGCCTTCGCCTCGTCGAAGAACTCGGTGATGTTGGCCAGGTCGCCGCACTTGAGGTAGTCCACGCCGTCAGCGTTGGCACAGAAGCTGGGGGGCGTGATGGTGTTCAGCTTGTAGTTGTCGTAGCCCTCGGGTGCCTTGACGGCCAGCGTGACCGAGTTGTTGATGCCGTAGAGGAAGGACTTGCGGAAGTTGGTGTTGTTGATGGCCTTGGCCCAGTTCTCCGGCTCATACTCGGCGTCCATGCCCTCCACGCTCCAGTTGGAGAACTCGTGGGAGAAGGGCATGAAGTTGAACATATAGAAGTAGGTGTAGTTGGTGTTGGGGCGGTCCATGGACACCATGTCCTTGGTGGTGTCGTCGGACAGCCAGCTGTCGAGGATGTCAGAGCCGATGGTGGCCTCGTCGATCTCGCCGCGCTTGATCATCTCGGGGCCGTTGACGCTGGCCTCGGCGTTGTAGATGCGGCTGATGGTGTCGATGAAGACGTTGTCAGCGTCGTAGTTCTCGGGGTTCTTCTTCATGACCCAGGTCTCCAGAGACTCGTAGGCGGCCAGATAGAAGGCACCGCAGCTGTAAGTGGTCTCTGCGCTGGTGGCGAACTGGTCGCCGGTCTCTTCCAGCAGCGGGCCGTAAGCGGGCTCGTAGGGCAGATAGCACAGCAGGCTCAGGAAGCCCGGGAAGTCGTAGGTCAGGGTGTAGGTCAGGGTGTGGTCATCCACAGCAGTGACACCCACGGCGTCGAAGTCCACCGGTGCGTAGGTGGCGGGGTCAGAGTCGGGGGCAGTCACGGTGACGACGCCGCTGCCGTCCACGGTGTAGGTGGTGCCATCATCGTCCACGACGCCGGTGTTGGCGTTGTTCAGATAGAGGTGGTAGTTGTAGTAGTCGTCAGCGCCTGCGATGTAAGCGGTGACGAGGCCCACGTTGGAGGCGGCGTAGTCCGGGGTCAGGACGTACTTCAGAGCGTCCACGAAGTCCTGTGCGGTGACGGGGGCCACGACCTCGCCGTTGCAGTCCACCCAGTTCTCCTCACGCAGATGGAACGTCCAGGTCAGGGTGTCAACATCCCAGTCCCAGCTGGTGGCCAGGCCTTCGCGCATGACGCCCTTGTTGTCGTACTCGACCAGCGTATCCACGCAGTTTGCGCCCACGACCATCTCAAGGTCAGTGCCGGTGGTCAGGTAGTTCAGGGTAGCGGGCTGGCTATCGTACAGGATGGTGTAGCTGGAGCCGGAACCGGAAGAGGCTGCGCCGGAAGCGCTGCCGGAGGAAGAGCCGCCGCAGCCAGTCAGCAGGCCGGCTGCGCAGGCACCGGCGGCTGCCAGGCCGCTGGCCTTCAGGAACTGACGGCGGGAGATGGAAGTGTTCATCATAAATTCCCTCTTTTCTTGTTTTTGCTGTACAAAGGACAGCATCGCGTTGTGCGGTGTCCGCTGTTTCCCGGCAACGGACAAATGGACCGTTTTTTATGAAAAAAGAGCAACGGAAATCCATCCGTTACTCCTTTGTAACAGTCTTGGCCACCAAACAGTGTGGTCATGACTGAGTATATCATTGATTTGCGGCCGCGTCAATCCTTTTTGGGTGCAGATGCTGTTTCTGCAACAGAAACAGCTGTTGCCGCTGCGGCGGCAGGTGCGGCAGTGACGGGAGCCGCTGCCGTTTCGGCTGCGGCGGCACCGGAAGCATTTGCGGCATTTTCAGCGGCCAGCTCTGCGGCAGCGGCCTTTGCGGCCTCCTCCGCTGCCTTGCGGGCCTCGCGCTCGGCGATCCGCTCCCTGGCGCGGGCTGCGGCCTCCTCCTGACGCTGCTTGGTGCGGCGCTTGATGCGGCAGACTGAGCAGATGCCCTCGGAGCTGTTCGGTGCGATGGGCTTGCCGCAGTC
>OGCX01000494.1_pt1 | contig 18082 bp, 8 predicted proteins | sample 1570261 | NCBI WGS metagenome assembly OGCX01 (sample SAMEA2582161, study PRJEB24529) | metagenome | biome: Human gut stool | place: China | collected 2011 | reverse complement strand
AAGGTCATTTGCTTATCGGCACATATATAGGAATTCAAATGTATGATCCGGCCACGGACAATTTTACTCCACTTGCCAAATTGGAAGATACCGGAGAAACGCTTGAAAGCAACATTAATTCTTTCATCGAGCGAAAAAATGGAGAGATATGGGTATCCGGAAATGTGTTGTGCAAGCTGGACATCAAAGACCATCTGTTGACTGTCCGGAAAGTCGATATTGCAGTCACTTCCCCCGGAAGCCTGTTTGAAGATAAAAAACAAAATGTATGGATGGCAAAAGGGGAAGAAGGAGTATATCAACTCACTCCCGACAATCAGCTTACGTTACACTTGTCTAAAGACAACGGATACGTCAAAAGTATATGTGAGGATCAACGAGGCAACATTTATGTAGGAAGTATACGAAAAGGACTATTCATTTACGATAAAGAACGTAAAACCTTTGTTCCGGTCGATTTGAAAGAGAAAGGAGAACTTCCTGTTTGCTTCCTTTATTCCGGTATACCCAATGAATTGTATATCGGCACTGACGGAAAAGGAGTAGCCATTTATAATATCCGAACACACGAAATCTCCGAATACAAGTTTGACAATAATTATTTCGATTCGGGGAACTCGAAAATACACTCCATCCTAAAGGACAATTCGGGTAACTTATGGTTAGCTGTTTATCAGAAAGGAGTTATATTAATCCCAGCCCGCACCAACAGCTTTAAGTATATCGGACATAAATCAACAGATAAAAATTGCATAGGCTCCTGTTGCATTACTTCGTTCTGCAAAGATAATAACGGGACTCTATGGGTGGGAACGGATAACGACGGTATTTATGCCCTTACAGAAAAATTGGAGCCGGCAAAACATTTCTCACACACCACCCATCCTCATTCAGTACCCTCAACTGTTATTAAATTGTATGAAGACTCCGAACACAATATGTGGATTGGTTCCTTTATCAACGGTATGGGAAAACTGAACAAACAGACAGGATTATGCGATTACCAGTACAAACTGGTAGATAAGAACAACAACTATATACAACGTGTATATGATTTCGCAGAAGATAAAAACAAGCGTCTTTGGATTGCGACAATGGGATTCGGTTTGTTCTACTATGACCTGAAAACGAAAGAATTTACATCCGTACAATCTCAGACATCTCTAATCAACGAATGGATAGGTTGCCTCCATTATTCCGATGATAATAAGCTGTATGTCGGAACTTATGACGGCGTCAACTGTATAGACCTTGACAGTCCTGATTTTCAAAGTCATAAGATACTCTCACAAAATGTTATTTATTCAATCTTTGAAGATGCCGACGGAGTTGTCTGGTTGGGCAGTTCCGAAGGATTATCCGGTTGGAATAAAAAAACGAAAGAACTAACCACTTATACGACTGCAGACGGATTGCCCAGTAATACAATATATGCCATACAAGGAGACGGAAAAGATTTTCTTTGGATAAGCACCAATGCCGGAATTTCCCAATTCCAAAAGAAAAACGACAAATTTATCAATTATTATGTCAGCGACGGATTACAGGGAAATGAGTTCTACAAGAATGCCTCCTTCAAAGATAAACAAGGTATTATCTGGTTTGGCGGAATGAATGGTATCACCTATTTCAATCCGCAAGACATTATCAATCCGGCAAAAACATGGAATATCCGGATTACCGACTTTTTCCTGCATAACAATCCGGTTAGAAAAGGAATGAAATCCGGTATTCACAATATTATCAACTGCCCTGTATTCAACGCTAAAGAGTTTTATCTATCCCATAAAGACAATGTGTTCAGTATCGAGTTTGCCACTCTGGAATTAAATGCCCCCGAACACATCAACTACCTTTATTCTATCAACGATGAAAAATGGATTAGTTTGCCCAAAGGTGTAAACCGTATCTCATTCAGCAATCTGAAACCCGGTACCTATAACTTTAAAATCAGAGCAAAAGACAACACTGTGTATTCAAATATAAAAGAAATTACCATCTTTATATCTCCTGCATGGTATGCTTCATGGTGGGCCAAAGTTATCTACTCCTTATTATTACTGACCATTATATTTATCATTATTCTTCAGATCAGACATCGGTACAGAATGCATCAGGAAATGCTGCAACATATCCATACCGAACAAATCAATGAAGCAAAATTGCAGTTCTTTATCAACATCTCTCATGAGATACGCACTCCGATGTCTCTAATCATCAGCCCTCTACAGAAACTGATTAAGAATGAGGAGGACAATGAACGCCTGAAAATATATCATATTATCTACAGAAATGCGGAACGTATTCTGAATCTTGTCAATCAACTAATGGATATTCGGAAAATTGATAAAGGACAAATGTTCCTGATGTTCCGGGAGACCAATATTATTCCTTTTATAGAAGATTTATGTACAACTTTCGGTCAACAGGCAAATACAAAAAATATCCAACTACAACTTCACAGTACGCTCCGGGAACTGAATGTATGGGTAGACACAGGTAATTTTGATAAGATTATCCTGAATATTCTGTCTAATGCCTTCAAGTTTACTCCTGAAAAAGGAAACATAGATATTACCATCCGTACGGGAGAAGATAATACACTGCCCGATCCCTTGAAACAATATGCCGAAATAATTATCGCGGATACCGGAACAGGCATCGATGAACAGGAAAAAGAACATATCTTCGAACGTTTCTATCAGATCCGTAACAGCCAACAGAATCCGAAAGGCGGAACAGGAATAGGATTACATCTGACTCGTTCATTAGTGGAATTACATCATGGAATTATCTATGTAGAAAATAATAAAGAACAACCGGGTTGCCGTTTTATTATCCGATTACCGTTGGGTAACAAGCATCTACGACCTGAAGAAGTTGACAACAATGAGCAAAAGGTAACAGTAGCCGTACCAATTGTTCCTGTCATCTCTCCCATTATAGAAAATGAGGAAGAAAAGAAAGTCAGGGTAAAAACTAAATATCGCGTATTAATTGTAGAAGACGACGAAGAAATCCGAAATTATATAGCGAAGGAGTTCGGGGACAAATTTCATATCATGGAAAGCCGTAATGGTAAAGAAGCATTAGAGCAAATATTTAAAAAGACTCCGGATTTAGTCATTAGTGACATCATGATGCCCGAAATGGACGGACTTACCTTATGCCGGAAGATCAAGCAGAATGTAAATCTCAATCATATCCCAGTCATTTTGCTTACTGCGAAAACGAGGGAAGAAGACAACCTTGAAGGTCTGAATACAGGAGCCGACGCCTATATCATGAAGCCATTCAATATCGAAATTCTGCAAAAGACGGTAGAAAATCTGATTAATACACGGCAGCAGTTACGCAAAGTATTTACAGGCCAGCAAAATCTGGAGAACAAGGTTCAGAAACTGGAAGTGAAATCACCCGATGAGAAATTGATGGAACGTATTATGAAAGTGATCAATGAAAACATCGGTAACCCTAACTTGACAATAGAGACAATCACCACCGAGGTAGGTATCAGCCGCGTACATCTTCACAGGAAACTCAAGGAGCTCACCAACCAGACAACCCGTGACTTTATACGTAATATACGTTTAAAAGAAGCCGCTCGTTTATTGTCCGAAAAACAGCATACCATATCCGAAATAGCCATGTTAACAGGATTCACTGATCCTAATAATTTCTCGACAACATTCAAAGAATTGTATGGAATGCCGCCTTCAATGTATATGAAAGAGCAGTTGAGTAAAAAAGAAGAGTAACCCAACTGCTCTCTAGCATGTTTATCTGTTAAACTTGTACCAATCAAAGTTAAACAGTTTGCAGCCTTTACGTCCTTTGAATACAAAATAAATATCTTGTATTCCTGTGACCGGTTTTACAATATCAGCCTGCAATGTTTTCCAGCATTCCCAACCTCCCGTTGAAGGAATAGTCAGTTCCGCAATTAATGGTCCGCTTATGCTGTCTGTACGTACTTCAAGTGTTCCGCCACGAAGGGCACTGGCAACGGTAGCAGTGAACCGTTTGGGGGATTTATTGCCGAAATCCACTTCACGTACCTTTATATAATCTCCATTATGAATTTCAGATATATATATACCGGTTTTCACATTTGGTTCGGACTTCACACCTTCAGAAAAAGCGATTGTTTCAGCTTCCACCCTTTCGTAAGGATTGAGCGTACCTACCGGTGACACCCCTTCCCGGGTAGCATTAATAATCGGGAAAGTACCGTCAGCATTATACTTAAATTGCTCCACCGCCGCACTTCGCCCGAAGCCTCCACCACCCGGCAGCTTACCCGTATGATAGAAGAAATAAGAATTGCCTTTATAGTCTATCACTCCACAATGGTTAGTAAACGAACCCGTATCTTGTAAAGGCATGATTTCTCCCATATACTTCCACGGACCAAGAGGTCCGTCACTCATGGAATAGGCAATATGTTCGGGTACACCTCCGGCAGCATAAAGAAGATAGTATTTTCCTTCCCGTTTATGAAGCCATGGACCTTCTGTATAAGTATCTTTATACTTAACACCTTTGACACGCTTTTCCGGATTGGGTGCACCAAAGCTCTCAACAGTCTGTTCCAGTTTGCCCACTTCACCTTTCAAAGAAATCATGTCGTCATTCAGTTCTGCATAATAGATATTCGGATTTCCCCAATACAGATAAGCACGACCGTCATCATCAATGAAGACCGTAGGATCAATATAGTCCCAGCTTCCGTCATGAAGCGGTTTGCCGATGGCATCTTTAAAAGGACCGACAGGCGAATCGCCTACCGCCACACCGATTGCCATCGTATTGGAAAGTTTGGAATGCAGGCAGACATACCAATAAAACTTACCATTACGTTCGATGCACTGTGCTGCCCAGGCACGGTCGTCCGCCCAGTCGAATGATTCGATGGCAAGAGGAGAGCCGTGATCGGTCCAGTTCACCATATCTTTGGTAGAATACACGCGCCATTCCTGCATCCAGAAAAAATCAGCCTTATCTTCATCATGTCCCGTATAGACATACAATGTGCCATCATGCACCATAGGAGCAGGGTCTGACGTATAACAGGTTTGCACAAACGGATTTTGCGCTCCTGCCTCATGGGGTAGAGCACCTCCAAGCAGCAATAATGCCGCCACAAGTTTTGCTTTCAGATTCATATCATTTTCAATGTTTAAACAAGTGTGGAACAAACTCTTTCAGACAGCGTCTCCATGTGAGCCATTCGTGGCCGGTGCCTTGCGATTCATAATAAGCCACGTTGATGCCCAGTTTGCGGAGAGACTCCACCAACTGCTTCGTGCCCATCTGTTCGTCCGTGCCGCAGCCGAGGAAGAGATAATGCACTTTCTTGTTGAACTTACCTGCATCGGCAAACACACCGTCGAAGCACGTTTTCACGTCCAGCCCGAAAATCGCCCCGCTGAACCCGCCAATGTAGGAGAACATGTCGAGACGCGGCAACGCTGTTTGGAACGTCTGGTGTCCTCCCCACGACAAGCCTGCCATTGCACGGTGTTCGCGGTCGGTCTTGGTGCGGAATGTACGGTCTATCATCGGAATGAGGTCTTTCAAAATGACATCATAGAAAGAAGCGCCGTAAAGCGCACGCTCCTCGTTCACATCTTTCCCCGGACGCGGCACGAAGGGAGTCTCCACATCTCCGCTATCCATCACCACGAGCATGGGCACGCACTTGCCGGCGGCTATCAGGTTGTCCATGATGTAGTGCATATATCCCTGGGTGCTCCAGCCGGTTTCATCTTCTCCCATGCCGTGCTGCAAGTAGAGCACCGGATAGCGTTTTTTGGGGTGAGACTCATACTCTGCCGGTGTGTACACCATGCAACGACGAAACTCTTTCTTCGCTTCCGAATAATAGGTGCAGGAGCGCACTTGCCCATGCGACACTTGCTGCGGGCGATAGTAATCGCCCTCTGCCCCTTCGGGTATCTCGATGCCGCTCGCCATGCGGCAACAACCGAAGAAGGTGCACGAAGAGGGATCTACCACCCTGAATCCGTCTACCAACAGGAAATAATAGTGGAATCCCACCGGCAGCGGGTCGGTCTTCACGCTCCACCAGCCGTGCTCGTCCATGGCCATCTCATACTTCTTGCCGCAGACGTCTGCCTGCAAGCGTTTCACATCGGGAGCGTAGCAACGGAAATAAGCACGGTTGTCCTTGTCGATACGAGGGAAGTCGCTGCCGTGCATATTGGTGGGGGCTGCCACTGTGTGCTTCCACACATTATCGGGCGAAGGAAGTTCAATGCCCATCAGGTGGAGTGCCTGTGCCGCATAGCGGCGTCCCAGCACCCGGTAACCGGCAGCATCGAAGTGAAGATGGTCGGGAGCGCAGCTCAACCCCTTGGAGGAGACAATAGCGCAGTTCTTTATCACCTGCGGCAGCATAGCAATTACCTCGTTCATGCCTGCACAAACACCACCGTGGTCGGCATTCACCACTTCACCGGCAATCAGGGGCACCTCGTCAGCCTGCAGATGAAGGTCAGCAAGCAGGTTGTCGTATACGCTCTTCACCTTTTGGGGCCACTCCTTGTCACCGGTGTTCGACTCGCCCTGATGTAGAAGTATCCCTTTTATCACACCGCTTTTCTGTGCAATGCGTGCCATCTCCACCAAACGGGTATACGGGTCGTTGTCATACTCTTTCAGCGTATTCACCATCCAGTCGGGAGCTGTTTTGATATACTCCTCGCATTTGTCTTTCTGGAAAAGCTCGATCCGGCCCCCGCCTATCGCCACGTGCACCACTCCGATGCGCACATGCGGGGGCAAGTTTTCTACCAAGGTCCGTCCGAAATAATCAGCCGGTGTCAGCCCGGTGTTCGGACGGCACAGCGGAGCGCGGGCGGGATACCATTCGCCTTTCACGCGTCCCAACTCTTTATTGTCTACCGCCGCCAACACTTGGAAGCGTGCATCCACCAGCGTATCTTGTGCTTCATAGCGGGCATTGCCTTCCATGTTAGACTGCCCTAGGCACAGATAAATGTAAAAGTTTGCATCCTGTGCAACCGCGCAAAGGCTTGCACACAACAAACAACTCAACAATAAAACCTTCTTCATTTACTATCTTTCTATATTATATTTATTCCAACTTCATGCTGCTTATCACAATCGGCTTGCCACCAGTCGACCAGAACCCGACAATGTAGAGGTGCGACGGGTCTACCCTATTGCCGTCAGTATCTTTCATCTGCTGCAAATCTACCACCACTCTGCGTGTCTGTCCGAAATCGTAGGTGGCGGGCTTCGTCCAGTAGTCGTTCTTGTCAAAAAGGCGGAAAGAGACACCGCACTCGTTGTCGTTGCCCAATTCCACGGTCAGCCTCCGGTAGCCCGACAAGTCAAGTCCGCCGGGGTATTTCCATCCGCCAAAGCCATATTTGCCTGTCACCAAGGTGCGGGTCGTTTCGTCAAAGGTGCCTTCTTCCCATATCGAAGGGTCAAACACGTCTTCCGTCAGCACAAAAGGCGAAACCACCGTCACCTGCAATGTCTGTTGCATGCTGTTTCCCGCTGCTGTGCGATAAGTCACCGTTACCGTAGCATTGCCTGGTGCCACTGCCACCAGTTTGCCAGTCGGCTCCACCTTCAGCACTTGTTCGTCCGAGCTATTGATAGTCGCCTCGGCAGTCACCATTCGCGAGGTGCCATCTTTATACACCGCCTTTACTTTCAGGTAGTGCACCCCTCCCATCTGCAACGAGCGTGTCGTCTGCTCGCCCATCAGTTCCAGTCTCTCGGGCTCGCCATTGACGGTCACTCCCTCGGCATACTCCTTGAACCAATGATACATTGCCCACGGACAGGCTTCGGGATCGTTGAGGAACGTATAACCCTCTGTACCCGGCACGTCCTTAAATGCTGCCAGCTCGTGGCTTCTTGTAGTAAAAAAGAGCCACGACACATTTCCCGCATTGTCGGCTATATACTTGAAGTTGGCGCCGAAGCCCTTGCCACCGGCTTCGCCTGTGATGCTTTTTCCCCAAGTGGCATCGTATTTCAAAGGTGCCCAGTCTATTTCCGTCACCATGATGGGGGCAATCGCCGCCACTGGACCTACTTGCGTATCCCATCCGCGCTGGAAGGGCTCGTAGCCGCCACCGGTGGAAGAGCCGATTCCCTCGCCACTGTCTTTTTCGGCATCGCTGCCATACCATCCGGGATAGCAGTGCACAGCAAATCCGATGTTGTCTCCCTCGATGCGGTGGGTGGCATATCCGGCATACTGCGACTGGTAGCCCAAGCCCGGCACCCAGATGATATTACGGCAATGGTTCCTTATCTTGTCTACAATGGACTGAAAGTAAATCTTTGCATTGGCAAAGCAAGCATCGGAGGTGCTACCATAGGCGCCGTCGGTCCCTTTGATGTTGACCGGTTCATTGGCAAGTTCGAACATGATGTCCGTATTGTTCTTCACTTTAGGATGTTGCGAAACGATGTCCCACACGTTAAGCAGAAACTGTTGATAGCTATCGCCCACCTCTATTCCCTGATAAGGAGCTTCGTTGGGGCATACCCCGGGCGGGCGCATCACCACATACATTCCCTTAGATACGAAATACTCCGCCATCGGCACAAATAGTTCGTCAAGATACTTGCGGAAACGGGTCTCGGAAAAGCGTTCGTGCCCTTCGTATCGTACAAACGGCTTTGAAGTATCATCGCTCCAATAAGGGTCGAGATGCATCCGCACGAAGTTGAACTTCCATCCGGCAGCCACAATCCCGTCTACCATACGTTTGTTATAGCTAAGACACGACTGCACGTCATAGTTAGTCCATGCGTTATCGTTAAAAAAGGGGCTGTAGGTCTGTGTAAATCCATGAAGATTGACCGTCTCGCCCTTTTCGTTTTTAAGGTAGCGCCCCTCTACGTGCAACACCGGCAACTGATGATAGTCTTTCTCCGGAGCCGGTTCGTCCTTAGGTGTTTCCGGTTCGGCAGGAATCTCCGGTTGTATGGGAAGAGAGCTTTCGTCCGAGCAAGACGCCAAAGCCAAACCTATCCACGCCAGCAAATAAATTATCTTTTTCATAATGATGTTGATGTTACATAATAGTTGTTGCAAAAATAACAATACTACCAATAGCGATAAAAACTATAGTTGTAAATACCGTCACCACTGATAGTTCCTTCATACAATTTATAGCCTTTTATATCACCATGATAAAAAACTAACGGAGAGCCGTTATAATCCATTTCGTAAGTTCCTTTCGTTTCCCCTTTAGGAATAGTGATTGATGCACTACTCTCATACTTTCCACCATCATTGTATGCTTCGTATGGGATTCTGCAACTTATATCTTTTTTTACGGGATAAGTTGTCGTGGCAGTAAAAATAGGATGATTGGAATACAGTTCTTTCATTGAAATCATTATGCGATTATCAATTCCATTTTGAGTAATACCAACTGTTAATGTTTTATTAGATCCCGGCTGTTTCAATACAATTTTTCCACTTCTGAGAGAGGAAGTATTGTCCTGGGCTACTACCGATAGAACATATATATCATAATACTGAAAACATATAAGATAATCCAACCATGAAGGATCGCTCACTATTTCAGGTTGCAATAATGTTTTTGTTCCATTAACCTCTACATAGGAACATAAAGTTCTACTAAGAGGTTGTGAGTCATCCTTCGGACTAATAACAAAGTCCTCCACTACATCCGAATCTGAAGCCCCAAAACAATATGTACTATCCGAATTTGCAGCCCTTGTAACTATATCTCCTACTTTATCTATATCAAACAGAATTTCATTACTACAGCTACACCAAATAATCAAACTTAAAATAAATAATATGTTTTTCATTATTATCCGACTTTTATTGAAACAATAAAGGCAGCGGATTCATGTTATATGCCCCGCTGCCTTTTCTTATCAATCTCTATTATTTACCAGCCAATCCGTCAGCAAAACCGGCATAAGTATGCTTACGGTTGTAGTTGGAATCCCATAAACCTACAGGTTCACCGCCACGCCAGTTAGAATCACCGGGGGCACCGGGAGCATCGGTAGCACACCACTGCGTGATGCCGTATTGCTGTGCCACAGGAATAATCTCGAAGTATTTCTTCACGATAAACTTATAATATTCAGCCATCGCTTTATGTTGTTCTTCTGTCATATCCTTTGTCAACACCGTAGTGCCGCTTTCATCCACATATCCCATATCCAGCTCAGATACTTTCACGAGTTTGCCACTCTTGGCTAAGATTTCAAACATTTTCACTACATGTTCTTCTTGCTTCTGCTGGTCAGCAGCATTGGCGCGATAAGCCACGTGCATCTGTGTACCGATACCGTCAATCTTTGTCACACCGTCAGATTCCCACTTCTCTATCCAGTGTACCAAGCTCTTGGCTTTCTGATTGTTATCCCAAGTGGATTCCAGATTGTAATCGTTGATGAAAAGTTTGAGAGGTTTAACACCACCGTTTTCTGCATAATATTTACGGGCGGCAGCTACAACAATACGAACATAATCTTCACTACCCAAGTAATCTTGCCAGTAGAAATTATTGGCAGCGTCAGCACCGGCATTAGATGCAGATTGCAAGACATAGAAACCTTCACCGTCGTTGCCACCACCTGAAATAGCTTCGTTCACTACATCCCAAGTAGTCACGTAACCACCAGTAGCTTTCATCATTCCTTCAATCCAATTGTTCATTGCCCGAGTAAGCGCTTCTTTTTTCTCTTCGGGAGTAAGAGGAATAGTGTTACCTTTAGTAACTATTTGCAATTTGATATTATCAAAATAATATTTATTAGCAGGTGCATTGGGCGCGCCTACATCCAAGTTCCATGCAAAAGTCTGCATGTTTCCCTCAGGAGAAAGGGTAGTGTTAATAGTAATAGTTTTTTCAAAGTGTTGCCATTCCGTAGTGAAACTAACAGCACACCCACCATCATAATGAATATAAGCTCCAGGGGCAGCATGAGCCTGAGACTCAGAATTATTGGGTGTATCTGCACGATAATCGAAAGAGATACGTACAACATCATTTTCCACCAACGGACGGTCAGCATACAAAAAGAATTGAGTATCCCAACTGTTTGTTCCTCCACCAGCAGAAGTAACAACGAAAGCACGACTACCGTCTTTACCTACTCCATCAACAATATCGCAAGCAGCATTAGCTCCTCCCACATGAGTAGAAACAAAATTGGTAGTTTCACTGCCTTGCGCATCACCATTAGTAATGATGTCAGTTAAAATCTCTACTGCCGCATCTCCCGGTGTAGGTATAATTGAATAAGAATGCGCATGCCAACTTGGTTTAGACCAATTAGAAGGCAGATTTCCTTCTTCAAAAGTTCCGTTCTTTATCATATTTTGCTCAGAACCTTTTTCAACCAGCACCATGTCATCAAACCAAAGATCTCCTCCAAACTGTCCGAAATTGAATAACAAACGAGAACAATCACTATTAGGTGTAAATTCAATGCTTATTGTGCTCCATGTAGTTCCTGCTGAAATCTGTGGTATGCCATAATGTGTATTACCAGCATTCGGTGTTTCTATCCAAAGCGGAAATGTCACAGCTGATGAAGCCTTGGTTCTCATAGAGAATACATAAGATTTCCCTTGTAAAAGAGGAGATTCCAAATCATAGTAATTTTGCCAATCCCATGGATTCGCCTTCGCTTCAGAAGTATTGATATGCAAACAATTTCCTTCTCCTACAGAGGGCGGCAATTCTTTGTCTTTAATCAAAGAATTCAAATACTTATTATTCTGCTGTGCATGCCAAGCCAATGTATGTCCATATATAGTAATTCCGGCAGCTTGGGCGGCAGTGACAAATTTATCCACAGTTTCGAAATTCATCTCCCCTTTATCGTTCACACACGAAGCATATTTCATCGCATTGCCTGCGGTCACTTCGTCGAAGTTGGCTTCCGCTAAACGAAATACCAATCCTCCTTCGATAAATTCGTTGGCTGCCAACGCTAATCCCAATTTAAAATCGGGATTAGCTGCACGGTCTATGTACGATTTCAGCGGGGCATAATCATTCAGATACTCGTATTGCGCTATCGACTCCGGTTTTGTCACCGTGACATCGGCAATCTCGGTATCCACGCAAGAAGCCAGCAAAGCTGCTACCAGCGTGCCCCATACCATATTATTTTTTCTATTCATCTTCATGTAGTTTTCTTAAATTGTTTAGATTGCGGTTCACTTCAACTTCACGTTAAAAGTTTCAAATTTGCTCTGTCTGTCGCGTGACACCAGCGCGTCCGTGCTGCTACATTTGGCAGTGCCCGTTTCACCGGTCACAGCATTCAACATATAAGGCGCATAAGTCACTTCATAGGTCAGTTCGAACAGGTCGCGGTCTTTGTCGCCCCACGCTTTCTTGGCACCATGATAGGTCCACTTGCCCGAACCGCTTGCCTGAGCCCCCGGTGTGTCGGTAGTGATGGAGCAATTGCCGTTGTCGTCAACCGTTATCACCAAGTCCATTGTCAACGTTTGCTTGGAAGATTCGCCTTTCTCATTCACCACATCCACCGAAAGCGAAAGAGGATAACGCACTTTGTTGAGGGCAATAGTTCCCAATGTACGTTGGTCTGCTTTCTCTATATTCTGCGGGTTACGGTTGAGCGTAGAAGTGTTGCCATTGATGTCGAGCTGGTCTGTGCCACGACTCAACCAAACGCCCTCATACTTGTTTTTGTAGGTCACCCCATAAAGCGCATAGTCTTTGGGAAGCACGTCCCAGTCTGCCACATTCAAGCGATTGGGAGACTCAACTTTAGGTTTGCCCGCCAAGATAGAGTCTGAAGCCTGTGCTAACCGTACCGGAATGACATAGGTGAGTTCGGGCGTGAGAGGATCATTGAAGAAAGCATCGGTCAACTGTATGTCCATACGTCCATAAATGTCTCCTTTGGGAAATACCACCTGTTCCGAAGAATAAGTATAATATTCCTTAGGCATAGGAAGTATCGGCTTGCCATTGTCGAAATAAGCATTGGTACACAAACTTTCATCGATAACAATCTGTGCTGTGCGCTCTTTGCGGTTTGACCACACACCGCCCAATGTAGCGATGATCTGCATCCGATATTCATTGTCTTGTTCGGTAGGATATACATCTTCGCCCAATGTGATGGTGCGTATAGGAGTCTGAGTAGCAAAACTGATGGTCTGATATTCGTAATCGTCGAATTCTTTGTCTCCGTTTTCACAGCCGGCAAACAACAAGCCAAGGACCATGCATTTCATTATTGTCTTATTCATAATCATTGTATGCTTTAGCATTTTATTAAATTTACACTATCGGTTTACCAACCCTGATTCTGTTTCAGTTCGTCATACTTAAGAACTTCCGAATAAGGAATAGGACCGTAATACATATACTCACTGAACGAGCGTTTGTCTACCTCCATTGGAGTATAACGGGTTCCACTGATATTCATCCCTTTAGCGGTTTCGGTCAGATTGCTCTTCCAGCGGCGCAAATCCCAGAAACGGAAACCTTCGAAACAAAGTTCGATGCGACGTTCGTTGCGGATGAGTTCCGCCATCTTTGCCTGATCGTTCTTGATGGATTCCAAGTAAGCATCACCATTGTCGCGACCGATGCCGGCACGGTGGCGCAACTTTTTCACCACATCATAAGCAGAATAGCCGTTGCCTCCTTTATCTTGCGGACCGTACGCCTGATTTGCCGCCTCGGCATACGCCAAGAATATCTCGGTATAGCGGATGCGCGGTGTGTAATGATACTGGTCGGCTTTCGCATTCGGGTCGAGGCTGATGTCCTGACGCAACAGTTTGCGCAGATAGTATCCGGTACGGGTAGAACGTCCTACCACCTTGTTCAGTGCATCATTGGTAGTTCCGTCGGCTGCCGTAAAGATTTCCTTATTCGTATTGCCTGCCTTACAACCATTATAGAGAATGTATGCTTCCAAGCGCGGGTCACGGTTGGCATACGGAAGATTTTCATCATATTCGCCGGACAGATGAGACACCGGATAACCGTTCAGCATCGGGAATGCATCCACCAGATTTTGAGTTGGGTTGATACGTCCGTTACCGTAGAGTGTGGGCGGGAAGTTATCTTCTTCGAGCGAGAGGGATTTGGCACGTTCACCACGCCACAGAATTTCAGCAGGTGATTCGGTTGGGCTAAGTTTTTCAATATCATCTACATTGCAATACCATGTCCATCCGGTAGGATCCATACCGTCTACCCCTCCGATATGATTCAGTACCTTTGCAGCACTAGCAGCAGCCGTTTTCCAATCAACGCCTGACTGGTCACTATATGCCGGACTGGCAGCAAGCAAATCCGCTTTTGCCACAAACGCTTCCACCACCTTTCCAGACATACGGCCGATAAAGTTTGCGCCAAACACACGGGTGACTTTGCCTTGGTCTGCTCCTGCATATTTAGCAGACAAGCGTTGCATTTCCGCTGCGTCACCATATTCCCAAGGCAATCCTTCGAGTGCCAACCGGGCGTCTTCTTTCAACGCCTTCATGCAATCTACAAATGTGCTGCGGGGCACATTGAAATTGGATCCGGCTGCTTCCGGTTCGGTCAGGATGGGCACCCCCATCAACACACCGTCTTCGGTATAGCCCGCATGGGCTTCGAGGAGGTAATACATATACATGGCACGCAAGCCATAGGCTTCCGCTTTCTCACGGTCGCAGAACATCTGCGCCACCACTTCGTCTTTCGCCCATTTCACCTTGTCGGCATTGGCAAGGAAAAGATTGATATACTGTATGGCGGAACGGCAGGAAGTCCAACGGTCGGCAGGATTGTTGTTTGCCGTCCACATGCCGGAGGCTATTTTACGCCAGCTGTTTTCCGCATCATTGCTCACAGCGTCATCGGTAGCCACGTCGTTGAAAGAATAGCCTGCGCAGGGTATGCGTGTATAGGCATTTGCCAGTATTCCTTCGGCATATTGCGAATTCTCGTACATATATTCCAGTCCGAGGTTGTTCTCGATAGCCGGTTCGAACAAGTCATCGCATCCGGTCAGACAAGCGGCAAAGGCACATATTGTTATAATTTTCTTCATGACTTATTTATTCTATATTTTTATATTCTACAACGAGAGACCCATCAAAAGTCTACCTTTACACCCAGTGCGTACGAACGGCATTGGGGAGAAGTCCCTACATTCATCTCCATATATTTACGCTCCTTCGCCAAGGTCAACAGGCTTGTTCCGTTGGCATAGATTTGTAAACCTTTCACAAGTTTGCCTTTCAGCATAGCAGCCGGGAAGTCGTAAGACAATTGAACACGGTTCAAATCGAAACGTGAAGTGTCGTACAACCAGAAGTCGGAAGCCACAAAGTTCAGGTCGCCACCTTGTGTTGTGAGACGCGGGTATGTGGCGATATCTGCCGTCTCTTCCGTCCAGCGTCCGCGAACCACTTCAGAATATTTGCGATCGCCATACACGTGCATATAACTATTATTCTTCAGTCCTTTGCCACCAAACGATCCGGTGCCTGCCACAAACAATGTGAAGCCTTTGTACTTGGCAGTCAGGTTGAGACCCATCACCCAGGAAGCACCCCACTTGCCCAATACCACCTGGTCTTGCTCATTGATGACACCATCGTTGTTTTGGTCTACATACTTCAAATCACCGGGTTTGGTATTAGCATTCACCTTTGCCGAGCTTTCCACATCGGCAGCGTCTTTGAAGAATCCGATGCATTGATATCCGCGCAAAGCATCAATCGCCTCACCTTCGGCTTTCAGCCAGTCATATTTCACATTCTCGTCCCATTTGGTGTTCTTGGAGGTGTAGTACATACCCACAAGCCCCACATTCCATTCAAAGTCACCGTGCTTTTTGCCCACATTTACACTCAAGTCCACACCCGTACGACGTTGGTTGTTCATGTTAATATAAGGACGCATATCGGACTTCGGATAATAAGTCTGGAAATAAGACGGATAATTTTGGGGCTGCGCCAGCAATCCTTCGGTATTGGTTACGAAGTAATTGGCATTGAGTCTCACCAATCCCTTCCAAAGAGAAGCGTCCAATCCTACCGTAAATTCCTTACGCTTGATGTAGCCGAGGTCGGGGTTTCCACCTTGCAGGAAGTCGGTGGTCTGCATCGAGTTGTTTACCTCGCTCCATCCCCACCACGTACCTGCCTGTGTAAACTTGGTAGCATACATGTAGTAATCACTGATATCCAAATCCTGATTGAGCACACTATAGCCTGCCATCAGTTTCAGGTTATCGAGCCAATCGGCATCTTTGAGGAAACCCTCTTCGGAAAGACGCCATCCCAACGTAAACGAAGGCGAAAGCCCTATCCGGTTGCCTTCGGGCAATTTGGCGGAATGAACCGCTGCCATGCTGAAATCGGCGTAATACTTACCGGCATAGTTATAATCGAGTTGCAAACCCAAGTTGGAATTGCTAGTGCGATGGTAGGTACCCGAATAGGTCTGCTGGCTGCCTTGAGCCAACAACAATGCATTCACATGATGATTGTCGGCAAAAGTGTTCTGATAGCCGAACTGTGCAGAGAAATAAATGGTCTGATACGCCGTACTGCCCGATACGTTTTGCGTACCGGTATGCTTGTCCATATTGTACTTAGTCAATGAAGTAATACGGTCGCCTCCGAAAGCATTGTTCCAAGAGGCTTCATACACTGCATAGTCGTCGTCGATAGAAGTGATGTAAGAAGTTCCGTAGTCTACGGAGAACTGTGTACGGAATGACAATCCTTTCAGTACTTTATACAAATCGAGGTTGATTCCCGCATCAAACTGGAAACGACGTGAAGTAGCTTTCTGATAACCGGACGCATACATGGCAGCAAAAGGATTAGTCATGTTCAACTGCGTACCTCCCAATAGATATTTGCCGTCAATAAGGTAATTGCTATTATTGATCAACGTCCACGAAGCAGCATCGTTTTTATCGACAAACTCAATGGGAATGAAAGGTACAAGAGGCGCCGAACCGGGAGCAGTCGGACGTAACGTAGCCGAGTTAGCCCAGTAGTCTGCCTTATCGTGACGGGAATCGTAGAAGATAGCATTTGCATTTACCCAACCGCTGATCCAATCGTTCATACGCAAATCCACATTACCGCGGATATTCAGGCGCGAATTGCGGTTGTTCTTACTTTCACCGAAGTTGAGCAAGTCGTTGGAACTCTCGTAACCGATGTTCGTATAGAAGTTGGCGTAGCGTCCGCCGCCCGAAAACTCGGCCACTCCGTTATAGTCCTGACTTGTCTTCCGAATATAGTCATCGGAAAAGAAGTTGATGTTCGGATAACGGTAAGGGTTACTTCCGCTTGCATAGTTGTAAATCTGCTCATCCGAGAAAGCGGGATCCAACCCGTCGTTACGCAACGCCTCGTTATACAACGTCATGTATTCGGCAGAAGCCAGATATTTAGGATAGCTTTTAGGCACATTGATACCGGCATTGGCACGCGCACTCACCCGCAAGTCTTTATCGCATCCGCGCTTCGTGGTGATAAGAATGACTCCCTTCGCACCACGGCTGCCGTAAAGCACCACGGCTTGCGCTGCTTTGAGGAATGTGATTTGGGCTATTTCGGTAGGACGAATGTTGTTTGCCTCACGAGGGACTCCGTCTACCAATACCAACGCTTCGCCCATGTTCCATAATTGTCCGTTGTAACCTCCCACTAAAGATTGCATATTGTCGAGACTGTACAGCGAATAACTTTTATTAGTCAGTTCCTCTACATTGACGGACGAGACACCACCCATCAAATCCGCCCGGTCCACTGTGCGGAAAGCCACATTCACTTTCTGAGCCAATGTATCAGTCTTCTCCACATCCGTCTGAGCCATCAGCCCGGCAGAAGCAAACAATAGTCCGGCGCTAAGAATTATATTTTTATGAATTTGTTTCATGATATTCTATTTCGTTTAATAAGTCACTTGTTTACCATCCCAGATTCTGATAGAACTCCGGATACAAGGTCACGTCAGACAATTTCAGAGGCAACCAGTAATGCTTCTCCGTGAAATTACGCGTC
>OGCX01000493.1_pt1 | contig 18089 bp, 6 predicted proteins | sample 1570261 | NCBI WGS metagenome assembly OGCX01 (sample SAMEA2582161, study PRJEB24529) | metagenome | biome: Human gut stool | place: China | collected 2011 | reverse complement strand
TTAAACCCTGTACCATCTCCCGCACCCACAAATCCTCCGGGCTTATATCCATTATAAAACGCCCAGCAATCTTCAATCGTATAAGCTGCTTGTGCCTTTATCAAATCAAAACCGTCATCACTGTTGTACCAGGCCCGACATCCTTTAAACACATTTCCCGTATAGGAGGCAGAAGCCGGATGCCCACCGAAGCCATCCACATTTCCACCGGTACCATTCTCAGATACAGGGTCATAATTATTATAAGCATCACAGTTCAGTACGAGATTATGACTTCCCCGCACCAAATAAAAACCAATAGCCATGCCATCGTGCATCGCCAGATTCTCGTAAATATTATGATTTCCACCTTGATTGTATATACACTCCGACTGAGTATGCTCCCGGATAGTAACCTGTGTTTTGATAATCTCAAAATTGCGGAAATGGAGGTAAGAGCCTGATACATAAAAGACAGATACCCGTTTACCCTCCGACTTTACTTCAGTCAGATTGAATATCGGACGTTCATCCTGATAACCTGTATAGCAGATTCTCTTGGCCTGAGTGCCACTTTTATTCATTTCAAAAACATAAGCGCGCAAATGATCTCCTCCCATCATCTGCTCTTCCCGTATCCGATACTCGCCTCCGCGAATATATACCGTATCTCCGGGAACGACTTTTGACTGCGCTTTTTGTAAAGTAGCGAAAGGTTTGTCAAGCGTGCCCGCATTTGAATCATCACCATTGGTAGCTACAAAATAATTCGTAGCCGAAAGAGACAGGAAACACTCCATAAAAAAAAGACTAATACCTATATGCTTTTTCATTATGCTTATATTTTAAAACCTATTGAAAACTGATTTCCATTTTACTGTTGTTAATGTGCTTCTTTATTACCTGACTCTTATCTTCTACCTCTAAACAAATATTCTGTAACCGGAAGTTTTTTCCAGTTACCGTTTTCATGCCGCTAAATTACAGCTTTCTTTATAGTTTAGAATGTACATGCGTACACAAAGCCTAGAAAATCGTATTTCACCTGAGATTTACATCAAGAATGAACGATAATACATCGTTTCTTTATTTTTCCGTACGCTATTACATCCTCTATTCTAAAAAGAAAATTAACTTTGTAACCATTAATAATAATGTAGAATCGTAGAAATCAAATATGAAAAATGCACTGCTGATATTCGCATTCTTATCTTTCTATCTCAGTTCAGTACATGCATCTGTCGAGATACGTTCGAACAAACTGACCACCGGTGACGGACTGGCGAATAATTCCATCCGATATATGTTTCAGGACAGCAAGGGATTTATGTGGATGGGAACCGTCAACGGATTAAGCTATTATGACGGCAACTCTTTTGTCAGTATCTACCCGGACCCTAATCTGCCGATTTCATTGGCCGACCCACGCATCCGGAATATGGAAGAAGACTCTAACGGTTTTTTATGGATCGCCACCCTCTCTTCTTTATATAGCTGTTACGATTTAAAACATGGGCGCTTCGTCGATTTCACCGGTTGCGGAGAATACAAACAGAGCTATTCGAAAAAAATCATTGCATCCGACCAGTCTATCTGGTTGTGGGATAACAATAACGGATGCCGTCGTGTCGTCTATCAGGATGGCCAGTTCTCGTCGCAGGCATACAAAAAAGAATTAGGCAACCTATCTTCTGACAAGGTACTGTTTGTCTACGAAAGCAATGACAGCCCCGGACATGTATGGATAGGAACCAAGCAAGGATTATGGAAATACCATGACGGCAAACTGGAAGCAATGGATACACAGGGAGAAAGCTGGGAACATATCTTTTCTTATGACCAATATACCTGCATCATTACCGGAAAAAAAGAAATCTACCGCCACTCTCTTTCCAATAACCGACTGGAGAAAATCGCTTCATTAACCGAACTCGGAGATACAGGTGTAATCACCGGAAGCCTCCGCCTGCAACATCAATGGGTGATGTTTACCGCCACTGGCAGTTACATCCTAGATCCCGTAACGGGAAAGCTGCGCCGGTTCTCCCGCCTGAATATTAAAAACGGTAACGTCACCAGAGACAATAAAGGGAATGCATGGGTACACAACTATACCGGCAACGTATGGTATGTCAATACCAGCACTGGCGACATCAAACATTTTCAGTTTCTTTCATCCGAGCATTTGGGATATATCGATGTAGAACGTTACTCTATCATTCATGATTCACGGGATATCATCTGGATTACGACTTACGGAAACGGACTCTTTGCCTACGATCTGAATACCGGCGATCTGCAGCACTTCACTTTTGAAGTCAGTCACTCCAGCCATATCAATTCCAATTATCTGCAATATATCATTGAAGACCGTTCCGGGGGCATCTGGGTGAGTTCCGAATTCTCCGGATTATCTCATCTGGAGATTCTGAATAAAGGAACGTTACGTATCTATCCGAATGGCGAAGATGCTTCTGACCGCTCCAACACGATACGTATGCTTTTACGTGGCAAAAACGGTAATGTATATATGGCAAACCGCATGGGTACCCTATATGAATATGATGCCAACCTGAAAAATATACTTCGTAGAGAGAAGTTTACACATAACGTATACAGTATGTGCGAAGATAATGAAGGACAGTTATGGTTGGGTATGCGTGGTATAGGATTACGTATCGGGGCTGATCAATGGTACCGATATAACAGTAAGGATAATAACTCCTTATCAAACGACAATGTCTACTTAATCTACCGTGACCGCAAAGGGCGGATGTGGATAGGAACATTTGGCGGAGGATTGAATCTGGCTGTCAAAACAGGCAACAGTTATCAATTCAAGCATTTCTTTCAAGGCAGTTATGGAGAAAAACGGGTACGCGTCATACAGGAAGACCGCAACGGTATGATGTGGGTGGGTACCAACAACGGTATTTATATCTTCCATCCGGACTCACTGATCAACTCCCCCAAGAATTACGTACTTTACAATCATGTCAATGAAACATTCCCCAGCAATGAAATCCGCTGTCTGGTGAATGATCATGAAGGAAATATGTGGATTGGAACAACGGGAGCAGGCTTTGCCATCTGCTATCCGGGAAATGACTACCAACATCTGACTTTCGATTGTTATAGTATTAAAGACGGATTGCCCAACGGAGTCATACAGTCGATTGTTGAAGATCAGGACAACAAAATGTGGATTGCGACCGAATATGGCATTTCCCGCTTCACCCTCGCCACCAAGCAAATAGAGAATTATTATTTTTCTTCACATACACTGGGGAATGTATACTCTGAAAATACGGCTTGCATAAATGCTGACGGAAGATTACTTTTCGGTACGAACTACGGCCTGGTAGTTCTCGATGCCAATAAAGTGGAAAACATGGAAAAACTTGCATCGACCGTATTCACAGGGCTTCACATCAATGGAGCGCATATGTTGCCCGGTATGGATGATTCCCCTCTCAACGAAACCATGTCCTATACAGGGCAGTTAAACTTGAAACATTATCAAAATTCATTTGTCATTGCCTTTTCAACATTCAACTTTTTAAGCGGAGCATCCAAATATTCTTATCGGATGCCTCCATATGATTCGGAATGGAGCATCCCTTCAGCACAAAATTTGGCAACGTACCGTAATCTTCCTCCCGGTAAATACCAGTTGCAAGTGAAAGCCTGCAATGTAGCCGGCGTATGGGGGGAAGAAAGTACTATGGAGATTGTCATAGCTCCTCCTTTCTGGCAGACGACCTGGGCCTATCTGATTTATCTGGTATTCATTGGAATCGTCTGTTATTTCAGTTTCCATATCATACGAAATTTCAACAGATTACGCAATCGCATCGCTGTTGAGAAGCAATTGACCGAATATAAGCTGGAATTCTTCACCAATATATCCCACGAATTCCGTACACCGCTTACTCTGATTCAAGGTGCTCTCAACAAGCTAATCAATATAGAGAATCCTCCCAAAGAGATGCAACGTCCTTTAAAAACCATGGATAAAAGCACTCAGAGAATGTTACGCCTCATCAATCAGCTACTTGAATTCAGAAAGATGCAGAAAAACAAACTGGCCTTATCTTTGGAAGAGACGGACGTCATTGCTTTCCTTTATGAAATCTTCCTGAGTTTCAAGGATACAAGCGAGTCCAAAAACATCGATTTCAGTTTTGAGCCGTCACAACCTGCTTATAAAATGTTTATTGATAAAGGCAATTTAGACAAGGTTACCTACAACCTCCTATCCAATGCTTTCAAGTATACTCCTTCTAACGGAAAGATTATATTCAAAATAGATATTCAGGAAGACAAGCAACAGCTTCGTATACAAGTCATAGATAACGGGATCGGCATACCCAAAGAAAAACGTTCTGAACTGTTCAAGCGTTTCATGCAAAGCAGCTTCTCTCATAGCAGTGTCGGAGTAGGTCTCCACTTGACACACGAACTGGTACAGGTACATAAAGGTAATATCAGTTATGATGAAAATGAGGGAGGCGGTTCTGTCTTTACCGTCCTATTGCCGACTAATTCTGATATCTATCAGGAGAAAGATTTCCTGATTCCCAATCAGTTATTAACCGAAGAAGAGGAACAGCACTCCAAAGATTTTCTCAGAAATGAAACGTCAGAGGATACTTTCCAGCCTCCTGTCGATCCTTTGAACAAACGCAAAGTTTTGATTATAGAAGATGATACTGATATCCGTGAATTCCTAAGAGAAGAAATAGGAGTTTACTTTGAAGTTGAAGTAGCTGCTGACGGAACATCCGGTTTTGAAAAAGCAAGTACGTATGATGCTGATTTAATTGTTTGTGACGTTCTGATGCCGGGAATGAATGGATTTGAAGTGACACGCAAACTTAAAAATGAATTTACCACCAGCCATATCCCCATCATATTACTGACTGCCCTCAATATAGAAGAGAAATATCAGGAAGGAATTGAATCCGGAGCTGATGCGTATATCACGAAGCCATTCAATGTCTCTTTACTACTGGCAAGAATCTTCAAGTTAATCGAGCTACGGGATAAACTGCGCCAAAAATATTCTAACGAACCGGGATTGGCTCATTCCATTATCTGTACCAATGACAAGGATCAGAAGTTCTCGGTAAAGCTGAATGAAGTATTGAATGAGCACATGACCGATACCGATTTTTCGGTCAATGACTTTGCCGGAATAATGGGACTAGGACGTACTGTATTCTATAAAAAAGTACGGGGAGTGACCGGTTATTCTCCTTACGAATATTTACGTGTCATGCGGATGAAAAAGGCTGCTGAAATGTTATTGACAGAAGATCTCACCATAGCCGAAGTCGCCTATAGCGTAGGTATCAACGATCCGTTCTACTTCAGTAAATGTTTCAAGAACCAATTCGAGGTATCTCCATCTGCCTATCGGAAAAAGCTGTCTGAAGATGAAAATGAACCCATAAATGATGCCGACGTATGATCTTACAGGTTTTCCGTACTAATTTAAGGGGTGTTTCTTTCATTGATGTACTTTCTTTGCCAATGAAAAATTAATCATTAAGAAATCATGAGAAACAAACTCTTTCTATTTGTATTTCTGTTTGCAGTGCTGGCTATTGTTGATAGTCACGCTTTCGAACGCAAAAAATACAATTTCAACAGTGAATGGCGTCTGCAAATCGGAGACTTTCCCGAAGCTAAACAATCTCAATTCGACGATAGCCGGTGGAAAGCGGTCACTTTACCGCATGCCTTTAATGAAGATGAAGCCTTCAAAGTGTCCATCGAACAGCTGACGGACACAGTGGTATGGTATCGGAAACACTTTCGGATTCCGGCTTCCGGTAAAAAACAAAAAGTATTCATCGAATTTGAAGGAGTGCGCCAAGCCGGTGACTTCTATTTGAACGGACAATATCTGGGAAAGCACGAAAACGGAGTAATGGCGGCAGGCTTCGACCTGACACCTTATATTAAAGAAGGTGACAATGTACTGGCAGTACGTACGGACAATGACTGGATGTATCGCGAAAAAAGTACTAACTCCAAGTTCCAGTGGAACGACCGTAACTTCAACGCAAACTACGGTGGTCTGCCCAAGAATGTATTCTTGTACGTTACAGATGAAGTGTATCAGACTCTTCCTTTATACAGTAATCTGAAAACTACCGGAGTTTATATTTATGCTAAAGACATCGACGTAAAAGGACGCACTGCCACCATCCATGCAGAATCGGAAGTAAAAAACGACAGTCGTGAACCACGCCAATTTAGCTACCAGGTGGTCTTGCTGGATGCTGACGGCAAACAGGTGAAAAGCTTCGAAGGTGAGAAAGTAACCTTACAAGGTGGCGAAACAAGGGTAGTGAAAGCTGCTTCCAAAGTAAATAATCTCCATTTCTGGAGTTGGGGATATGGGTATCTTTATACTGTCCAGACGATTCTAAAAGACAATAAGAATCAAGTCTTTGATGAAGTAAGTACTCGTACAGGTTTTCGCAAGACACGATTTGCAGAAGGCAAAATATGGTTGAATGATCGTGTGATCCAGATGAAAGGATATGCACAGCGCACCAGTAATGAATGGCCGGCGGTAGGCCTGTCCGTTCCGGCATGGCTTAGTGACTACTCCAATGGCCTGGTAGTAAAAGGCAATGGTAATCTGGTACGCTGGATGCATGTTACCCCATGGAAACAAGACGTAGAGTCCTGCGACCGTGTAGGCCTGATTCAAGCAATGCCGGCAGGAGATTCCGAGAAAGACCGTACAGGACGCCAATGGGATCAGCGTACAGAACTAATGCGCGATGCGATTATCTACAACCGTAATAATCCAAGTATCTTATTTTATGAATGTGGAAACAAAGGTATCAGCAGAGAGCACATGATAGAAATGAAAGCTATCCGTGATCAATACGATCCTTTTGGCGGACGTGCTATCGGCTCTCGTGAGATGCTGGACATCCGTGAAGCCGAATATGGCGGAGAAATGCTTTATATCAACAAGAGTGAACATCACCCGATGTGGGCTACAGAATATTGTCGTGATGAAGGTTTGAGAAAATATTGGGATGAATACAGCTATCCTTTCCACAAAGAAGGAGACGGGCCGTTACATCGTAACCAACCTGCAACAGACTACAATCACAATCAGGACATGCTGGCGATAGCAATGATCCGCTGTTGGTATGATTATTGGCGTGAGCGTCCAGGGACAGGTCGCAGAGTCAGTTCCGGAGGGGCCAAAATCATTTTCTCGGATACCAACACACACCACCGTGGTGAAGAAAACTATCGCAGAAGTGGAGTAACGGACCCTATGCGCATCGAAAAAGATGCTTTCTTTGCACATCAGGTCATGTGGAACGGATGGGTAGATACAGAAGAAGACAATACCTATATCATCGGTCATTGGAACTATCCCGCAAATACAGTAAAACCGGTCTATGTCGTTTCTACAGGTGAAGAAGTGGAACTGTTCCTGAACAGTCAGTCACTAGGAAAAGGCAAACGCGAATACAATTTCCTGTTCACTTTTGACAATGTGGCTTTTAAAGCCGGTAAACTGGAAGCTGTCAGCTACAACAAGGCCGGTAAGGAAATAAGCCGCTACGCAGTAAGTACCGTTGGTGAACCTGCCGGACTGAAACTGACAACGATACAAAATCCGGAAGGATTCCATGCGGACGGAGCTGACCTGGCATTAATACAGGTAGAAGTGGTAGATAAAGATGGAAAACGCTGTCCGCTTGACAACCGTACCATTCAATTCGACCTGAAAGTTAATATCCCGTTTCAGCCCTGATTAGCTGAGGGAAGCATCGCACAAGGAAAAGACAATTATATTCTTAATACCAGTCTCCCTGTGGAATGTGGTATTAACCGTGCTCTTATCCGCAGCACTACCCAAGCCGGCAAGATCACTCTGACCGCTAAGGCAGAAGGGCTCCCCAGCGCTACAATTACATTAGAAACCCTTCCCGTCAAAGTTAGCAACGGATTGAGTACTTATTTGCCTCAGATGACTCTGAAAGGTAATCTGGATAAAGGAAAGACTCCCCTTACCCCATCTTACAAAGACACAAAACGTGATATACGTATTGTATCCGCCAAAGCCGGAGCCAACAATGAGACTGTAAACCAAAGCTTCGACGATAATGAAAGAAGCGAATGGATGAATGACGGCAAGCTCAGCACCGCATGGATTACATATACGCTCGAAAAAGAAGCTGCAATAGATGATATCTGTATCAAATTGAATGGATGGCGTTCACGCAGTTATCCTTTGGAAGTGTTTGCCGGCAATACTATGATCTGGAGTGGAGATACGAATAAAAGCCTGGGGTATGTTCATCTTAATGTGGAAAAGCCGGTACGTTCCAAACAAATTACCATCCGTCTGAAAGGTAATACCAGCGATCAGGATGCTTTCGGACAGATCACTGAAGTTGCGGCAAAAGCAGCAAATGATATGGAACTCGAAGCAAAAGCGAACAAGAATAATGCTAATCTGAGAATTATTGAAATAGAGTTTCTGGAAGCAATCAAATAGAATAAAACATTTTCTCCCACCATAAAGGAGATATGTAAAAGAAGGTGTCACAAAAACCATATTGCCCCATAGGAACAAAAGATTAGTACGGAGAAACAACCGTCAATGAACCGTTCAGTAAGCTATTATGCAGGCTAGATTAATGTATCCGGTCAGTAACAATAGATTGTTTCATGTACGTGGTCCCATCAGTCTACGTACATGAGCCATTGGGTTTACGTACGTGAGCCGAACGGTTCATGAACATGGAACGAAGACATAAAACCGACTTAACAGATTAATCAAACCTTGCTTGCATATTAAGGTTACCGGGCTTTGTTCTTAATGTAAGCAGCATACCTTGGAAACATTAAGGTGTAAACAGCGTACATTGACGCCCAAAATGATGTTTTTAACACATGCAGGCAAAACCCTCAAGCTGACTATCTATCATCTGATAATCAAGACTTTAAATAAAAGATTCATCAAGGAGAGGTGACAATAAGAATGAAAGATACATTCTATTGTCACCTTATTATCACCCTCTATTGTCACCCCTATCTTCTTTATTATAAAACACTTAAATCAGAAAAGTGACAAGTGACAATAACAATGGATAAATATTTCCTATGTATATGTTTAAACAGAAATGAGTGTAGTCTGAAACGACCAGCTATTTCTTTATTAGTTTCTTAACTTCTTTAGCATAGCGTTTGCCTAAAGTAATCTGGCTTGCTGCATCAAAATGAGGATCCGTTTCATCCTTCAACGGAGTAAGTCCTTCGGAAGACACACAAGCACTATGGGGCAAAAAAGTGGAGATCTCTTTTATCATGTCATTAAAAGGTTTTGTACCTTCGGGAATATAAGGTTTCTTTGTCCAGTTCCATTGTGCTATTTGTCCTACGACAACTGGTAAATCAGGCATTCCCAGGTCATTACGTAAGTCTGTCATCAACTGAATAATCTTCTCTTTATATGCTTCCGGATGATGACAATCGGCTTCTCCCTGATGCCAGATAATTGCTTTCAATGTACCATACTTCATTGCTTCTTTTGCACGTCGTATTGCTTCATCATAATATCCGCCGGACTGTTTGGCATTCTTAACCCATGAACGAATCGAAGATCCTCCCCGTGCATTGACGATTAAGCCTACCGGATGTTTTTTAGTAGCCATCGTCTTGGCAAATCCATATGCAGGTCCTACTTGTTGCCAGCTAAGTCCTTTTCCTATCGTAGAATAGCGGTTCAAGGGATTCACTGCGGGTTCGAACTGATCATCTGCATTCAGCAGGTATACATTTTGTAGAGTATCCATCACTTCCGGTGATAATTTCCCTCTCCCTGCCATATTCGACTGTCCAATGCAAAGATACAGATCCAGAGTCTTCAGCGGTTTCTCAGCGTGTGCTTCCGATCTTCCCCATACTAGCACACATAAAAGGAAGAGGCCACATAGATAATTTGTTTTCATTATTTTATTGATTTTATTATCAGGTTAAACTTTATTCGTACACACTCCTAATTGGTTTGACTGACCAGCTGTTATTATAACATGTGCAGGCTTCTGCCCTCTCGCCTGAATATGACAAAAGCCTAATACAAAAAACAAGATAAAAAAGAGTGTTCTCATGATCAATGATCCTTTAATTTTATAGTAATATTCTCCTGCAAAAATAAGGGTACTTTTACTATTCGACCATAGACTATTGTACACAAATACAAGGTCGATCATTCATATCGGGCACTACAGAGAAGATTTAAACTACCATTTAGAAAGCTTGGTTACTCAGGCTTCTGCCGTCTCATTTTCTCCCTGTTCTTTCATTTCACCGCGTTGATATACGGACGGCGCTACCCCAAACTGAGTCTTAAAGCACTTACTAAAATAGAACGGATCGCTGTAGCCAACCTTGTAAGAAACTTCCGCAACAGTCAGATTCTCACCAGACAATAACAACTCAGCCGCTTTTTTCATTCGTACAACCCGCAAATATTCATTGGGAGAATACCCCGTCACTCCGCGCAGTTTTCTATAAAATACCGTTCGTCCTAATTTCATCAATTGAGCAAACTCATCAATAGAGAATTCCGGACGAGAAAGATTCTGTTCCAGTACAACAGCCAATCGGTCGGCAAATTCCTTATCACGGTCAGTAGAGCATACGGCAGCACGAACAATTCCCGGCTCACTGGAGAATTTCTCCCGCAACTTATCACGCTGTTCTATCAAGCGGAATACGCGTGCCAACAGAAGTTTTATACTGAACGGCTTCGCAATATAGGCATCAGCACCGGCTTCAATTCCTTCCAGATGTTTTTCCGGAGAATTCAATGCTGTCAGCAAGATAATCGGGATATGACTTGTCGCAAAATCAGATTTCAATTTCTTTGTCACTTCAAATCCGGTCATTCCGGGCATCAGTACGTCACAAATAATCAAATCAGCATCATAGGTACGAGCCTTCTCAAATCCGGAAGTTCCGTCAGCAGCTACTTCAACTTCAAAATAAACTCCTACTTCTTCTTTCAAAAATTCACGGATATCATTATCATCTTCTATAATCAATACTTTACGCTTATTCAAAGGCTCTGCTATTTTCTCCGGTTCCGGTAGTTCTTCCGAAAGTTCCAGTAAATGATGTGCCTGCCCGCCTGCCTCTTTCAACAAGACATTACCGGGAATAAGGAAATCTTTCTCCGAATAAACACTTTTGTCCGTCGGGATACAAACGGTAAAGACAGAACCTCCGCCGTCATTGTCTTTATATTCAATCGTACCTTTATGCACCTGTACCAATTCATAACTCAGATGCAAACCAACTCCGATACTATCACCGGAAAAACTACTCTGCATAAATCTCTTGAACAACTCATTTTGCTTCTCTTTTGGAATACCAACACCTGTATCTGCTACTTGAATCTGCAATGTCTTCTTCACTTCATCTACCGTAACAGAAAGTATAATCGTACCGTTCGAAGGGGTATATTTAAAAGCGTTAGACAACAGGTTATAAGTCACTTTATCCAGATTACCCTTATCAAGAAACATCTTGTAAGACGGTATAGACGGAATAAAACGGAAATTCATATTCTTTTGCTCCGCTACATCACCGAAACTCAGGAAGATTTCATAAAGGAAAGCAATCACATCCGTTTCTTCCAAAGAGAGCGCCAACTTATTATTCTGCATCTTGCGGAACTCCAATAACTGATTGATCAGCCTCAACATTCGCTGAGTACTTTTATCCATCGTTTTGAGCGGGTGTATCAGATCACGGGGAATATCAGCAACCCGTTGAATCTTTTCCAACGCTCCTTGAATCAAAGTTAACGGAGTACGAAATTCATGGGAAATATTAGTAAAGAAAACCAGCTTATATTCCGTCAACTGTTTTTCCACATTAATACGATTACGCAGACTGTTAAAGTTACGCACAATACGGAAAGTAAAATATAAAGTTACAATCAACAACAGCACATATCCCAACATAGCCCAGTTCGTCTTCCAGAAAGGAGGCACAATGACAATCTTCAAGGTTGTTTCACTTTCATTCCAAACACCTGCTCCATTACATGACTTCACATGAAGTACATAAGTACCTGGGTTCAAATATTTAAAAGAAGCAAAATTCAACGGAGAAGGTGTGCTCCATCCCTTATCATAGTTTTCCAGCCAGTACATATACTTTGTACGTCCGCTGTCCGAATAGTCAAAAGTAGAGAAATCTATCAAGAATGAATTCTGAAAATACTTCAAAGTAATTTCATCCGAATAAGCAAGCGATTGTTTCAATGGAGAATCCTCCATAGTAGGATTTATCTGGGTACCATTCACATGCAAATCTGTAAAGACCACCGGAGAAAAAGTTTCGCTATCCTGTATTTTATCCGGATCAATGACAAGCAGACCGTAATTTGTGCCGAAAAGCAATTTTCCATCTACTCCCACACAAGCACTATTCTCACTATAAACATTACCCAAAGTATAGGAAGAAAAGAAATAATTTTCAAAAGAATGATTAGTCGGGTTAAACTTAGAAATACCATATTCCGTAGCTACCCATAAGTTTCCGTTATTGTCCCCCAAAATTGATTGAATCACATCATTAACCAATCCTTCAGAGGTTCCGTAATGTTCATATTTCAATGAACGGTAATTATCTTCCGGCTCACAAAGATTCAAGCCGGAGCCAGATGTCCCCACCCACATACGTCCTTTCGTATCACGGTAGATACATCTGATTTCATTGCTGCAAAATGTACCGTTTGTATAATTGAACAGATGATAATCGTCACTGTCAGCTATCAATGAATCCGGATGAAAGATGCACACACCCTCACTGGTGCCCACCCAGATCATTCCATTATCGTCTTCTTCTATTACTCGCACCATACGCAGACCAAACTTCTGCTGTAAAAAATGACGGAATTTATACTTGCCATCAGTCGTCGGTTCTGCCAGTTCAAGCCCACCGCCAAAGGTACCTATCCACATACGGTCTTTCCGGTCACGAAAAAGAGAAAAGACATTATTTTCTGATAACGAAGCCGGATCCGAGACTTCATTGCGATACCATGAATCTCCGACCTTCAATCCATTTCCACGGGTTCCCACCCACATTTCGCCTTGATTATCTTCTGCTATCGCATAAATATTGGAATGGAAATACTGATTGGACATTTTGGAATGAAGATTCGAGTCAAACGTATATAATCCGCCTTTACGTGTTCCGACCCAAATATCCCCATCCGGCATTTTAGTCAACATACGAATCGTATTCGAGCGGTCAAATAATTCACGGGATTCGGGATAAATACGCGAGGTTCCTTCATTCAGAACTGAAATACGGGATAAACCGGAATACTCTGAACTTACCCAAATACCTCCGGCACGATCCTCCATCACATATAACAGAAAATCCGAACTTATATGACTCTGATCATTTATATTAGCCAGAAAATGTTCTAACTTATCCTCTGTCGTGTCATAGGCAAACAATCCGTTACCATAAGTAGAAATCCAAATGATTCCCCGGGAATCATGGACAATATGATAACGTTCATAATCAATGTATCCCAGTTTATCTTCAGGTATCAACTGAAATTCTTTTCTTGCTCCATTCTTGGCCAAAATATAAGTGACACATCCCGTATGATTATATATCCAGAAGTCACCATGATTATCACAAATCACTTCACCATTTCTGATGTTCAGACCAGAGTCCACACTGATCTTGCGTGTATTGAAATCATAGTTAAAAACCCCGGTATTGGTAAGGATGACCCATTTATCGTTCAACAGGAAGTTTCCCGTAGGTGACGTCTTACCCGCAACAGCAGAAAGCGAACCGACTTTTGTCAGTTTTTGCTTTGTAGTCTGATAGCAGTAGATGTCTCCGTCCGCTGTCAGAAAATACATATCATTCTTGAATGCCAGAGAAGAAGTAAAATGGAGTAATCTGTCTTCTACCTTATACTGTCCGTCGGATACGGAAACTAAGCCACGCTGTGTCCCGATCCAGATTCGTCCGCCGGCATCTTCATTTACAAACTGTACCCGGTTATCCGGAAGATTTCCACGCTCCGTCTTAAATTCCGTAGACACCATCTGTCTGTCTTTCTGATGGACCATTCTGAGACAACCATTGCCGGAATGTCTGAGCCATACATCCCCATTAGCAGCAACAAATATAGACGAATAATTCTTTTCCAGCGCACCAGACCCCGTATAGTCTACAAAACAGGCACGTTGCAAATCATAACAACTGAACAATTCCGGAGTTGTAGAGATCCATAAAAAACCATTTTTGTCTTCGGTAAGGTCATAAATCCGATTATCAGCCAAAGAGACTTTATCACCGATTTCCGGACGGAAAGTCAGAAAAGAGTTGCCATCATAGCGGCTTAACCCATTTAGGGTAGCCAACCACAAGAAGCCTTTGCTATCCTGATACAGGTACCGAACTGAGTTATTCGGAAGTCCGTCACTTGTTCTCATTTGTTTGGAACGGAGTTCAATGCCGCCGTAAGCCGCATTGAAAACAAGAGTCATGAACAATGTGAAAAGTAATATGCGCCTCTGTGTCATATAGATTCTAAGATTAATGATAAATGCCAGACAAAAATAGTCAAGATAGTTGAAATAATAAAGAAACAATCCATAAATAGTATCAGGAGGATGCTTGTTTTTTAATCAAACATCCCCCTGATATCAATTCTGTCTAAGGGTTCTAGTCCATATGAAAGACTTCCGGCAATGGTATTGAAACCGGTGAATTGTCCGGATTCACTTCCATGATATCTGCCATATAATCCCACCATTTCTGTACAATCTCTGTGTTGCCCAAGTCCTGCGAACCTCCTTCTCCTTCTGTTTTCTGGAAAGCAAATAGAATATTGGTTTCTTTATCCCAATATATAGAATAATCCGACACCCCATTTTTTGAAAGCAGTGCTTTTAATTCAGGCCAGATAGCGGCATGCCTTTTTTCGTATTCTGCTTCATAGCCCGGTTTCAGATACATTTTGAATGCTTCTCGTTTCATGGTTCCTATATTTTAAAGTTAATCTTTTATTTATTCACTATCTACCGCAAAGATAGGAGCTGTCGTCTTCTGCTTTTCCTGATAATATTGCACGGCACTGTCATTCATCTGAGGATGTTGGGTGTTGAGCAAACGAATCATTTCCGCACCTGCCCAAAGCACCGGTCCGTATCCATGCGCCGCATATACATTGACCGGACGATAATAATAGAAAGCCGGATCGAAAGCCATACCGGTGCCTACGCAAGTGCCTTCCACCTGTCCTTCTTCATTTATCTTTCCGGCGACGGCATGCCATCCCAACTGGGCAACAGGACCATACGCTATCGCATCAATCCAACCTTTATTAATGGCGTGTGCCAGACAATATACATAGATAGCAGTTGCAGAAGTTTCCAGATAAGAATCATTGCAGTCGAGCAACTGGTGCCAAAATCCTTCTCCACTTTGCAACGCCGTCACTCCGCGCACATGAGCACGGAAATAATCCATCACCTTCGGACGTTGGGGATAATCTTCCGGCAATACATCCAGCAGTTCACAAGCTGTCAGCAGCGCCCATCCATTGGCACGTGCCCAGCAAAAAGCCGGATGATCCGTACTGCTTTCCACCCATCCGTGTCTGTACAATCCCTTTTCGGGGATAAACATACGGTCTGCAAATTGCAGGAATTGCTTCACGGCTTCTGCCAGATATTTATTCTTCGCTTCCTTATCATAACGACTCATCTGCGCTACCGCCGGAATGCCCATAAACATATCATCCAGCCAAAGAGTATTCCGCTGAGGACGATTACGGGCAAACGTTCCGTCTGCCAGACGATATTCTTTGTTGATGATAAAATCAAAGTAATTCTGAATTAATCCGTCAACCGGAAGAGACTCGTCTTTCAACCGTAATTTAATCATGGCAGTACATACGGCTCCCGCATCATCCAACGCATGAGGAGTCAGGATTTGCAACAATTGCGAATCAGTCTTCCCTTTTTCTTCATAGACACGTTTGAAATGCGGAGCGACTTCCGCCAAAAAGCGGAAACGATTCTGAACATAGTCAGTATAACGCTTATCACCTGTTGTTTCGGCAGCCGCTATCAGAGCGGAATAAGTGACACCCCATTCATAACTTGCCAGACGAAAAGCCCCGCGTTCCAGCTGCGCCTCATCCCCCATTGCAGTATAATCCGTAATCACCTTACCGGTATTCTTATCCACTACACGGGCCGGTGTCTCCTTATCTATATACGCAAAAACACGATCGATGTCTTTTTTAACCTGTTCGGGGGTCAAATCACCATAAGTACCCTGATAAGCAGGCTGCAGTAAATGCAAGGGGGTATTTGAATCATTGATTACTGCTTTCTTTTTCTGCGCACAGGCAGGTAGTGCTACCAATAACGCAGCAACGGTCATCATACGATAATTCATAATTTACTTTTTAGGTATTTTACATCCTCTGAATATAGTGCCACGCAACTCCGGACCAAAATAGAATCCGGGCTGAGTAGGCTGATTATAAGCCACATTTTGAGTCGCAATACTGATACGGTAAACCGGATCTTCCAGGAAAGTATGGAAACGGTAGTCCGTAGGAATGGTAGAGACATAAAGCCTCAAAGCTGTATTATCGGCTGTACGTAACAATACTTCTTCTCGCCAGTCTCCTACAATATCTCCTTGCAGACAAGGAGTTGACTTTGTTCCGTTATTAGAAAGAGCACCTTCAAAAACAGCGATACGTTCACAAAGTCCTTTCTCCCAATTATATTTACTGACTACATTACGATCCAGCAACTCACGCAAGAGATCACCATCCCACCAGACAGCCATATTCGTAGACAATCCTCTGACTCTGGAAGCAATCACTTCCCCTTTCACATTTCTGACACCTTTAGAATCTAAAGACCACATTTCAACTCCGGGATGATTAGGATCAATATCAGCAGCCATACAACGACCTACATCAGTATTACTCTTTATCTGGAAAATAATTTCTCCCGTAGCTGCATCCCGGAAAGTTGAGCCATCTCTTCTGTTCTCGTGGCAACTCCAAACCTGCAATCCCGGACGGGAAGGATCAAAGTGAGTCAGATGCATAGCATCACCATGCCCCATGCGGGTAGAATAAAGTCCGGTTCCATCGTTATTGATCGTACATTGTCCATATACAATCTCATCGCAGCCGTCACCATCTACATCACCTACACGAAGATTATGGTTTCCTTGTCCGGCATAAGCTCTGCAACCGGGATTATTACTGTCGAATACCCAGCGGTTCTTCAAATTCTTACCATCCCAGTCATAGGCAGCCAATACAGTACGTGTATAATATCCACGGCACATCACCACACTCGGATGTACTCCATCCAAATACGCAATACAAGCCAGATAACGGTCGCTACGATTGGCACGTCCGTCGCCCCAGTCCATCAGATTGCCACGTTCGGGCACATAATCAATCGTTTGCATTGCTTCTCCGGTCAGTCCGTTAAAGATGGTCAGATACTCCGGGCCTGTCAGAATACGTCCTCGCTCATTCCGATAATCCGCATTCGCATCACCGATCACCTTTCCCGTTCCGTCCACTGTTCCGTCTCCGGTCTTCATTACCACTTCCGCACGGCCGTCACCGTCCAGATCGAAGACCATAAACTGTGTATAATGTGCACCGGCGCGTACATTGCGTCCCATATTGATACGCCACAACTGCTGCCCGTTCAACTTATAACAGTCAAAAATCACCGGTCCCGTATAACCGTCATGAGCGTTATCATGTGCATTGGACGGATCCCATTTCAAAATAATCTCATATTCACCATCCCCGTCTACATCACCGATACTGGCATCATTCGGAGCATAAGTGTATGCTTGTCCGGACGGAGTAGTACCTCCCTCGGGGCGTACCAAAGGAATATTTAAATATCCTGTCGGAGCATCTGCCGGCAGTTGATAATTGCTTTCTGTTTTACCTTTTATAGCTTTTACCGTATAGAGTGCAGGTTCTGTTCCCTGATAAGAATCCTGGAAGAAAGTTG
>OGCX01000478.1_pt1 | contig 18403 bp, 14 predicted proteins | sample 1570261 | NCBI WGS metagenome assembly OGCX01 (sample SAMEA2582161, study PRJEB24529) | metagenome | biome: Human gut stool | place: China | collected 2011 | reverse complement strand
AGCAAAGAAAAATACGGCATAATTCGTGTAATCCGTATACCGATGAACTGGCGAACTGAGCGCAATCACTTTCGTAGGTCTCGAGGACGATGAATCCAACAAGCCTAACTGTTGAGCAATTATACGGTTTTTCGGCACATAGCCGAGCTTTTTTGCTGTATCAAGAACGCGAGCGCGCGTTTCCTTACTAATCGGACGGTTTCCGTTAATAACGTACGATACCGTACTAACCGCCACACCGCAGTGACGAGCAACATCGCTAATGCTTACTTTCTTTGACCGCACTCTTGCATTGTATCTGCAGAAGTAAACGAACGCACCTGGCACCTCGTACCTGCTCCAACCTCGCTACTCCTGCTTCACGGTTGGCGAGCCGAAATAACTCGTATAAATAATCATAAAGTTACGGTTTCCGTATGACGAGCACTCGTCTCCCGTACCTGTTCCTGCAGCTAAAGCGGCTGCATTCGGCTGATAAGGCGTGTAAATGTAAAGCACTGCTGTAGCGTCATTGTAAATATACACGTCGCTTGCACCGCATGCCTCGTTCGGCGAGTACCGCACAGAGTTGAGCGTTCCGGCGTGATAATTATATTGCTTTTCATGGTTGAGATAGTACTTAAAACGGTGAGCGGCGCCATAGACCTGCTTAAAGAAGCCGGCATAGTTCACGTCGCATGCCTCGGTATCTGGACACGATAGTCCGAGCGCTTTATCCAGCTCTTCCTGAGTAACAGAAGTTTTGCTAATAAGGTTCTGCTCTTTTTGAAGAATGGTCAGCAAAACTTTTTGACTGATTCCGCAGGCACGCGCGGACGCATCGATAATCTGAGCAACCGAAGCAGTACCTGAGTCAGGGGCTGTATATGCGGAGCACTCGTTATCGGCATTTTGTGACGTAACAGGTACCGTTAAATTTTTTAAGCACAAATCTCCGCTGCAGTTCGCGCCTTTCTCCTCAAGGAAAGACTGTATTTCTGCAGTCGTCATGGAGTCGGAATCAAAAAACTGCTCGTCTGAAATAATGTAGCCGGGGTCGAAACTGTATTTAGTGTACAACGCGGTTTGTGAGTTTTGTGCTCGTTCGACCGCTTGCTGCCACGCGATAAGCTTTGACAAGCCAAACGCGAGAGCGCAGATGAGTGCTGCCGCGAAACACCATAAGGCAAGGGTGTGAGCAGACTTAGAGGACAAGGTCGAAGTTTTCTGAGCCATAACGCACCACTGTAGCGCAAAAGTGCATTTTGTTGCACGTCCCGATACACTAAAACATGGGAAATGTTCATACGTACTTCACATATACTACTTTCTCAATACATGTGCTCATGCAAAGGACAAGACAATGGTTCAGATTCGTAAAGCTGCCGAGCTCAGCGAAAACACGCCACTTCAAGCCGATGTTGTTATTGTTGGCGCTGGCTTATTCGGTTTGGTTACAGCTCAGCAGATTATTGAGCACACCGATAAAACCGTTCATATTATTGATATTCGTGACCATATTGGCGGTACAGCTTACTCCTACTTTGACAAGGAAACAGGAGCAGAAATTCACAAGTACGGCGCACACCTCTTCCACACCTCGAACGAGCGCGTATGGAATTATGTGAACCGCTTTACTGAGATCACCGATTATGTGCACCGCGTTTACACCACCCACAAGGGTGAAGTTTTCCCACTGCCTGTGAATTTAGGCACTATTAACCAGTTCTTCCACGCTTCGTACACTCCTGCTGAAGCGCAGAAAGTTATTGAGCAGCAGGCTGGCGAATTTGCGCACATTGAGCCTAAAAATTTGGATGAGCAGGGAAAGAAGCTCATCGGCGAACCTCTATATAACGCTTTTATTCGCAACTACACCGGCAAGCAGTGGCAGACCGACCCTAGCGAGTTACCAGCCAGTATTATTCGCCGCTTGCCTGTACGTTTTAATTACGACAACCGCTACTTTAAGGACACCTGGGAAGGCTTACCTAAGGACGGTTATACCGCTTGGTTTGAGCGCATGATTGATAATCCACGTATTACTGTGACCTTAGGCGTTGACTTCTTCGACGAGAACCAGCCATATAACAAGGCTGCTTTGGTAGGAACGGTTCCTGTTATCTACACTGGCCCAGTTGATAAGTACTTCAACTATGAGCTAGGTAAGCTTAAGTGGCGTACAGTTGATTTTAAGGAACAGCGTTACGATGAAGCTGACCACTTCGGTGTTCCAGTAATGAACTATGCTGATTCAGATGTTCCATACACTCGCGCTATTGAGTTTAAGAATTTTAATCCAGAACGTCGCGACCAGCAGAATCCTCATAAGACCGTAGTCTGGGAAGAATACTCGCGCTTTGCTAACAAGGATGACGAGCCATACTACCCAATCAACACCGAAGCCGATAAGCAACTGTATGCTCAGTATAAAGCTAAGGCTGAAGATGAGCCATCTGTGGTCTTTGGCGGTCGTTTAGGAACCTACGCTTACTACGATATGCATCAGGTGATTAACACTGCTTTGATTGCTTTTGAGAAACAGGTAGAGCCTTTACTCAACGCATAAAAACTACGAAATACAGAAAAAGTCCTCGTATTTTTCATTCCTGAAAAATACGAGGACTTTTTTACGAGTACACACTATCATATTATTGAGCGATAGGATTTTCACTCAAACCAATCTGTTCCTCAATGATATAACGTGGACGATGTTTAACTTCCGTGTAAATTTTACCAATGTACTCCCCCAATATACCTAAGGCAAAAAGGATACAGCTTCCTAGCAGCCAGACAGATGCCATTATTGATCCCCAACCAGCAACAGCTTTCCCTTCAGAAACGGATGTAATCGTATATATCAGAGCAATAATAGAGACAAAAAATGATAGAACACCCAAACACGAAATTAAGCGTATTGGCTTAACTGAGAAAGAAGTAACTCCCTCTAGTGCAAACGCAATCATTTTACCTAACGGATATTTGGATTCACCAGCTTGACGGGCAGCACGCTTATAGAATACTCGAGCTGAGTTAAATCCTAAATCTGGCACTAAACCGCGCAAGAACAAATTAGATTCCTGATACTGGGATAATGCACTAATAACAGGTGCACTCATCAATCTAAAATCGGCATGATCAGGAATAGTTTGCGTTCCCAACCACGACATCATTCGATAAAACATATGCGCAGTTCCACGTTTAAATGCCGTATCAGTGTCACGATTATTACGAACACCATATACAATATCTACACCTTCGTGATAAGCATCAATCATCGATTCAATTGCTTCTGCATCATCTTGCAAATCTGCGTCTATAGAGATTGCACAGTCACATCCGAAATCTTTCGCCTGCATTAGTCCTGCATACACGGCATTCTGATGCCCTTTATTATGGGCAAACTTAATCCCTGCAATGTCATGCTTATATGTTTTTTCTAGAGTTTTCACTTTCTCCCAAGTATCATCTCGAGATCCATCATCAACAAAAAGCACCCTACTTCGCGCATGAATTTTCTTTTTATTGCGTAGCTGTGCAATCTTACTTACTAAGACACGGGCGCTCTCATCGATAACCTCGGACTCGTTAAAACACGGCACAACGATTACACAAATTGGTGCAATATTTTGCTTTTCCTTCTCCATGACGTCGCCAATTACTCCCTTACATGGAATATAAATTCTTTTGCCTTGTTCCAACTATATCAAGTCGATGTAATCTAATTTCACACTTACCAGTAAAATATATTGAATAGTAACATTTCCTCAGACTTAGATTCAAGAAAGAGTTGTTATGCAAGACAATCTTAATACATGCATAAATAAGATGCATGAAAACAATTGTAGCGATACAGCTATTATGCAATTTGAGAGGATGTATAAAGTTTGGCAAGAAGATGATGCTGGCTGGATGCGTGAAGAGGATTTCCTTCCTTTAAGTCTTACAGATGTTCCTGCCGTGTCAGATATTTATGACTCTATGCCATCGCATGTTGCTCATTCGGCATTAGCAAAAACGGCAATCATTAAGCTTAACGGTGGATTAGGTACTTCCATGGGGCTAGATGGTCCCAAATCTCTTCTCCCTGTACGCAGGCATAAAGCTCGTCGCATGCGTTTTATTGATATTATTCTCGGACAAGTTATTAGTAAACGCGAACAAGATAAGGTTCAGTTGCCGTTACTCTTTATGAATTCTTTCCGCACTTCAAAAGAATCTTTGAATGTTGTGAATCATAATCGTCGTTTCCACCAGTCTGATATACCAATAGAGATTATTCAGCACCAACAACCAAAAATTATTTCTCACAACGGCAAGCCCGTTACCTTTGATTCACAACCAGATTTGGAATGGTGTCCGCCAGGCCATGGCGATGTATATTCCACGTTGTGGGAATCAGGTATCCTCGATGTATTACAGTCGCACGGCATTGAATACATCTTCATTTCTAACTCAGATAATCTAGGCGCACGCCCCTCTAGCATTATTGCAGGGCATTTTGCCCAGTCTAAGACTGATTTCATGGTGGAAGTATCAAAAAAGACACCCGCCGATAGGAAAGGCGGACATTTTGTTATTAATAAACAAAGTAATCGCCTTAATCTTCGTGAAATGAGCCAAGTCCATCCAGACGATAAAATTCAAGCCTTAGATGAAAATATTCACCCATATTTTAACACCAATAATATTTGGATACGCATTAGCGCTCTGAAAAAAATCCTCAAAAAATACAAGGGGGTTCTTCCCCTGCCTGTTATACGTAATAATAAGAATGTTGACCCTACAAACCCTTCTAGCGCTCATATCGTACAACTAGAAACAGCTATGGGTGCTGCTATTAGCCTCTTCGAGAATTCCACCTGTATCGAAGTAGATAGGTCACGATTCTTACCGGTAAAAACGACTGAGGATCTTTTTATTCTACGATCTGACCGCTTCCATTTAACTGATTCCTATGAGTTAGAGGACGGAAATTATATTTTTCCTAATATTTCCTTGGACCAGCGCTACTATAAAAATATTCAAGATTTTAACGAGCGTTTTCCTTATGGTGTTCCATCTCTGGCTGCGGCCGCAAGTGTAACAATTGAAGGAGATTGGACTTTCGGACAAGATACACATTGTTTTGGTAGAGCTCATCTTCAAGATTTAGGTCAAGCCTCCTACGTCCCCAATGGCGAATACATTGGTCAACATGGTATTGAACCTAATGAGTGGCTCCATTAATCAATATAATGAGTATGGCAGCACTTTTATTCAAGCACTGCCATACTTTTATTCATTACGGTTTAAGATATTCTTTTAAAATACCATTGCTGATTTCCGGCATAAGGTGCTTTAGTATAAACGATCACCTTGGTACCAGACTGAACGTGACCACCGTAAATATCTAGAACTAAACTACTTGACAAAGCGGACTCTATCGTAAATGACCCGTTGGCTTGCTTTACAGGTTTCCATAATTGGTTCCTCGCATCTTGACGGTCAGAATAAATAATTGTATCGGTACCTGCGCGAGAAAACTCTCCATATACATCTAATGGTTTACCTGAATTTACATCAAATAACTTTATATACCCATTCTTCTGATTAACAACACGCCATTGCTGATTCTTTGAACCATTCCTTGCTGTATAAACGTCTACAGCTGTGGCATCATTTTTAAATGCACCATACACATCAAGCGTAATATTTCTGTGAGTATTGTTTTGAATGCTATATATACCATTAGGGATAACATCCTGATTTTCAGGATAGACTGCCCAGAATTGGTGTGATGCAAAGGACGGATCAGCAGTACGAATACTTGTATCTTGGTATGCACGACCGCCGTAGACTTCAATATTCTTAGCCGATAAGACGGAGGAAAACGCCACCTGATTGTTCGCATTAAAGATTGCTGCCCAACGTTGCCAAGCACTTGATTTATTCGCGTACAAGTCTACCGGAGTGGATACGGCTCGGGACGCACCATAAATATCTACGACATACCCAGTGCTAGAATTCTGTATGGTATATATACCATTACCAACTTCAAACAACTTATATTTCTGATCTGCGCTAGATTTATAGTTGCCCAATTTGAGTTGGGCGCCCAATGTAGCTTTGCCAGATGCAGCAGAAACAGTCATGTTGCCATTAAGAACCGAACGAATTGTTACATCTAAACCAGTAGGCAAAGCTCTCGTAGAAGACAATATGAATCGCTGATTCATATTGCTATGTCCAGGTTCATACAAAATAATTGGTGTATTATCAGATTTGCCCGCAGATTGAACATCCAGAACAAAATTACCCAAAGCACTTTGGATGATGTATCCATTTCCTGCATCACGTATAAACCACCGCTGATTGTTGCCGCCGTTTGGAGACCATAGAATAACACGAGCATTATTGCGCGCTTGACCAGACTGAACATCTAATGCTAATCCCGAAGCAGAATTAATAATGGTATATGATCCATCAGACTGCTTCACGAAACGATACTTTTGAGACTTTGCGTGTGCGTATCGATGTAGCACAATTGAATTGTTCTGATTAAGAGACTGATTATAAGTATCGATAGATGCTACATCCAACATGCTCGAATTTATGTAGTATTCTCCATCAGGAACCGTCACCTTCGTTAATGAAGAAGCTTGAAAAGCAGAAGACGATGGCGAAGTTTTTGGCTTTGTACCGTTTAAGTTACTAGTATTTTGAACGTTAAATCGATATGCATTCAAATCAACATTCCCGCTAATACCGTTCACAGATCCAGTAGAGGTATACTGCCACCCCTTTTCGTAGGAGTTAATGACAAAACGCGGTGATGATCCGTACGAAGCTACCCAACTAGTACGTGAGTGAATATTAGAGGTATTCAGTACGGATTTTAGGAAACTTGTATATGAGTACACGCTAACTTTTCCATAGCCGCTGAGTTGTACGCTCATAAAGAAATTATTCACAATAGTGTCGTACACTGCCGGACTTGTGGGATGCTTATGCCCGGCGTAAGTCCAATTCTCTAAATCATAAAAAATTGGCATACTCATTTGCTTGGAACTAGTTATCCCAGCCTTCTTTAAGATACTGACAACATTAGAACCTTCAGCCCATGCTTCTGACCAGTTACTCGCGTACGAATACAGATAGACGCCAAAAGGCAGTCCCACTCGTTGAACCTCACGAAGGTTACGCAAAGCTTTTTTATCAGTTGCATCAGTACCATAGCCAATACGAATAATAGCGCCCTGAACACCATCAGCTTTAACTGCGTCCCAGTTAATATCACCCTGCCATTCAGACACGTCAATTACCTTGCTCGCAGGCACCACAAACAGAGAACCATCTCCCTCGAAAAATGCCTGCTGCCCGTTATAACTACCCCACTTAGCACCATAGTTACTTGACCAGTTGCCTACAGAACGAACCGATGGCGCACTTGCTATATACGCAGCTGAACTAGCTTGCAACTGGGTTGGGTCATCTTGCTGAGCACTATTTTCTCTGTCTGGATTCTGAGGTGTATCTTCCTGTTGAGGAATCTCTTCTTCAGAAGTATCAGCGTCGTCAATAATTTCGCGCGCAGCTTCTACCGACACAGGAATAAAAGATTCACCATTAGTACGCGCTAAGGGATCCGGAACCTCCTCCTGCGTGCCTACTATCTTAGGATCAGTTACTTTTTCCCCAGTCTGGGCATACACTAAAGTACCGTCGTCTTTAGCAACGTATTCACTCGATACAACAGTATCTCCATTGCTAATCGAATCAGCAATATCTTCAGGAAGTTTCTGCTCCTGAGCCCGCGCTTCAACAATATCATGTTCTCGCGTAGCATCAGCTTGTTCTGCTACGGTATGTATTGTCGAAGTATTCGATACGTATGTTTGAACTTGAGACGAAAGTTGAGGGGAAAATATGGTAGCTAGGCTAGTTAGTACAGCAAAAAATACTCTCACTGTCTCTCCTCTTGGTCTTAAAAATTGTCACTCATCAATGAAATCCGATAATGAGATATTTTCAAGATTACTGGAAAAGTAATAAAAGATTGTATTCTTTAGCCTTTTTCACACCTCTAATACCTTATCTATGCCAATTCTTTACAAGTCCTTTTTATATAAACACGCCTCGAGCCGTATTTGACATATTTCTTTCCCCCGTGCTATTATGAACTCCGTTGTTCTTTGAACATTATGGAGAATTCGCCTAGTGGTCTATGGCGCACGCTTGGAAAGCGTGTTGGGTTAACGCCCTCACGAGTTCGAATCTCGTATTCTCCGCCACTCAAGCGCTCTTCTCATGAAGAGTGCTTTTTTCTTGTACCCTCCTCTATAATGTGCATAAGTTACAAAGGAGGGTGTATGACCAGCACAGCTCAACCTACAGTTTCGATTATTATTCCTGCTTATAATAAAGAAAAATATATTGGAGCTTGTTTGGACAGTGCCGTTCAACAGACATTGAATACTATTGAAATTATTGTTGTTGATGATGGCAGCACAGATAATACGAGTGCTATTATTTCTGATTATGCGCACAGTGATTCTCGTATTATTCATCTCGCGCATGGCGTTAATAAAGGACTGCATACCACTCGCCTCACAGGAGTTGCCCGAGCTTCAGGACTTTATACAATGTTTCTTGACGCCGATGACACGCTGGCACTCACCGCTTGCGAAACCCTATATAACTTTGCTTCATCAAGACCTGACGCAGATATAATCCGTTATGGTGCACATGTAGAAGTAGCGGATACAGAAGATTCTTCCTTGGGAACCAGAGTTGAAAGTTTATTTAATGCAACTCTTGGAGACTGCAGCCATGCACAAATCCTCCAGGCATCGTTTGGCCCACCTTTTGCGGCATGGGTGCCTTGGAACGTAATAACTGCTTTCTTCAAGACATCACTTATTCAAGAAGCATTCAAAAATCTTTCAGTTACAAGACTCAATAAAATCGAGGATGGCTACGAATATCTAGCAATTTGCTCATTGAGTCATAAATTATATTCCTATGTTGAATATCGAGGGTTAAATTATCATTTTGGGCGAGGGATTTCCAGCCGCACCACCGCAAGTTTAGATATTTTTGATCGAGATCAGCATAGCGCTTGGGAAGTGGATCAGGAGGTTCAGGCTTTTTCGACTCATTACAGTTCAACTGAAATTAATTCTGCTGCCCGGAATTTCCACGCACGGGCACTAAAAATCGTCGGTGATGATTTTGTAGAGCGTTTAGCGTCAAATGATTATTCAGAGGGATTACGAATTCTACAAATAACATGGGGAAAGAACGATGCTTATCTTGCCCTTCATTATCACATCAACTCTCATTTATATGACGAACTTACCAAGGATGCTTTCCCTCCCACAGCAAACTTTGCGCTCTGGTCAGACCTTTTTTCCGAAGCAATAGCCGAGACTCATCTTGAGCTAAGTGAGGAGGAGCAAGCAACACACGCCAGCACACTCTATATTCTTGAACAAATTCGTACACGGACTGCTCAGCGAGAAGCAGAGCGTCAACGTGTCATATATGAAGAATCACTCCGTATTTTCAAAACGGGAACAAAAGCTCGATATTATTTTGACAAGTTTATTCCTCTAGGAACTCATCGCAGAGGTTTGGCTCGCCGTTTAGCTAAATTGATACTTCATAGATAGTATTCGTACAACATAATGGGTGTTCTTTTCTCCTCATAGGGAAAAGAACACCCATAAAGCGTTTATTTCACTTTCTAATCCTCGCCAGTAACAATAAACTTGTTATCTGCCACAAATTTCAAATGAGCTCCATACGGACTCTTTCCATAATGTTCAGCCGCTTCGAGTAACTGTTCCTTGGAAATCCATCCATGCTCATAAGCGATTTCTTCCAAGATGGCAATAGGCATACCCTGAGCGCGTTCCACAGTGCGCACAAATTCCCCTGCTTCATACAAAGAATCCATTGTGCCCGTATCTAGCCACGCAAAGCCACGTCCTAGTGTTTGAACGGTGAGAGATCCGTCATCTAAATACATCTTATTAAGATCAGTAATCTCTAATTCCCCACGAGCAGAAGGCTTCACTTGCTTGGCGAATTCAGTTACTCGATTATCGTAGAAATACAAACCTGTTACTGCATAATTAGTCTTTGGATTCTTCGGTTTTTCTACAATAGAGATTGCCTTATGATTTTCATCAAATTCTACGACGCCGTAACGCTCTGGGTCATCAACAAAATAACCGAAAACACGAGCTCCATGTTCAAGAGATGCAGCTTTTTTCAGTACTTGGGTCAGACCGTTTCCATAGAAAATATTATCTCCCAAAACCAAAGCACAGGAATCCCCATCAATGAACTCCTCACCTAGAATAAATGCTTGCGATAAACCATCTGGAGAGGGCTGTACTTTGTATTGGAAATGCACTCCAAATTGTTCACCTGTTCCCAATAAGCGCTCAAAATTAGGCAAATCATGTGGAGTAGAGATAATAAGAATATCGCGAATTCCTGCCATCATAAGCACGCTCAACGGATAATATACCATCGGCTTATCATAAACAGGGAGAAGCTGCTTCGATGTTACTGTGGTTAAAGGGTACAAGCGCGTACCCGAGCCACCAGCTAGAATAATACCTTTCATGAAAGCCTCTTTACCTCTCTAAAAGATGATGAATGTAGGCAGTCAGATTATCTTGCCATGGCTGCGGTGTAAAACCAGTAGCCACTAGCTTAGATAAATCCAAAGTACAGAAACGAGGTCGCATTGCTCCGCCCGCTGTCTTCGCATATTCTTCAACCGAATTCCGATCAATTAATGAGCTATCAGCCCCGACCTGATTGAAAATACTCACTGCAATGCCATACCACGAAGCACTATCTCCAGACCCCGTTAAATTGTACGTTCCATATGGAGCATTCTCATTGAGCAAGTGGAAGATACCATTTGTAAGCTCATTGACAAAAGTTAAGCGTCCAAATTGATCAGCGGGAGCCTGAGCAGTTGTTATACCGTTTTGTTTAGATTCCTGCGCTAACGATACCATGCGCGAGACGAAGTTCTTTCCTTCACCTACAATCCAGCTAGAGCGCACAATATAGTGGCGAGGAACATTCGATACAATCGCATCGCCTGCAGCTTTTGTCTGACCATACACACCCAATGGAGAAAAAGCTTCTGTTTCGTTATGTTCTTCTCTTGTTCCATCAAATACATAATCACTGGAAATATGAACGAGGGTAATCTTATGCTCAGCTGCTATTTTGGCTAAATTAGCAACACCAGCCACATTAACTCTCCACGCAGCTTTGCGCCCCTCAGAAGTCTCAGCTTTATCTACAGAGGTAAATGCTGCTGCGTTAATAATGGTGCCGTATAAATCCCAATCATAGTTCTCATAGGCTGCTGAATCTGCAATATCAAATGTATCTGCATCTGCAAACTCGTACCCAGTCAGACCTTTTTCTTGAACATATTTAGAAATAGAGGTGCCTAACTGACCACGAGATCCTAATACCAGTGTGCGCTTAGGCATCATGGGAATAACATCCTTAAGCATAGGATGATTCAAATCAGCTTCAGATCGCTCAGTCTCTTCCAACGGTATAGGCCATTGAATGTTTAATTCTGGATCCGCAAGATTAACAAAGGTATAAGTCTTTTTCTGCTCCATACTCCAGTGAGCATTGACTAAATAGGTATAAGCAGTGCCATCAACTAATGTTTGGAACGAGTTGCCCACACCACGTGGCACGAAGATAGCTCTAGATGGGTCTAAGCGAGTGGTAAATACTTCACCAAAGCTCTTACCAGGACGCAAATCCACCCATGCACCGAATACTTCACCGGTAGCAATGGAAATATATTTATCCCAAGGCTCTGCGTGAATACCTCGAGTTACACCACGCATGGTATTAAAACTAATATTATTTTGTACAGGACCAAAATCCGGCAGACCTATTTCTGTCATTTTGGCGCGTTGCCAATTTTCCTTAAACCATCCACGGTTATCGCCGTGTACAGGTAAATCAAAAACAACTAAACCCGGAATATTAGTTTGTGTCGCTTTGAGCTCTTTCGAAAATTCTAATACCATGCGTAATTCCCCTAGACCTTACTGGCCCTGCTTCTTGTAACGTGCCTCAGTAGCTTCCTTTGTTTTTTCCCACCACTGCGGATTATCAATATACCACTGAATAGTCTGCTGGAGTCCTGCAGCAAAATCAGTATGCTGCGGAACCCATCCCAATTCAGTCTGAAGCTTTGTCGAATCAATAGCATAGCGACGGTCGTGACCTGGGCGATCTTTTACATGATCGAAGTCATTTTCATCTTTACCCATAGCTTTAAGGATTTCACGAAGAACGCTAATATTGTTCTTCTCACCATTGGCTCCGATGAGGTAAGTTTCACCGATACGTCCCTTTGTAAGAATGGTCCACACACCAGACGAATGATCTTCTGTGTGAATCCAGTCGCGCACATTCAATCCATCACCATAGAGCTTAGGGCGCACACCCGTAAGAATATTTGTAATCTGGCGAGGAATGAACTTCTCTACATGCTGGTATGGCCCGTAATTATTCGAGCAATTCGAAATTGTAGCGCGCACACCAAAAGTGCGATGCCATGCACGTACAAGCAAATCGGAGCTCGCCTTTGTTGACGAGTATGGCGAAGAAGGATGGTATGGGGTTTCCTCAGTGAACTTTGCAGGATCGTCTAAGGCAAGGTCTCCATACACCTCATCAGTAGACACATGATGATAGCGAACATCGTACTTGCGAGCTACTTCCAGTAGACGGTAGGTACCTTCAACATTTGTTTTGAGGAATGGTTCCGGATCTGCAATGGAATTATCGTTATGTGATTCTGCAGCATAGTGCACAATAGCATCCACACCAGGAACAATCTTATCCAATAATTCTGCGTCACAAATATTACCGTGTACGAATGTCACGCGATCTTCTGGTAACCCTGCAATATTTTCGATATTACCTGCATAAGTAAGCGCATCCAGAACAGTCACACGAACTTCAGGATGATTATTCACCACATAATGCACGAAGTTAGATCCAATAAAACCGGCGCCACCGGTGACGATAATGTGTTTTGGCTCAAACAGTTCACTCATAGTTTCTATCCTAACTGATTATTTATAGATGTGCGCGCATTACTTCAAAAGCTTCATCAGGTTTACCATCAAAAATCTGATGCGATTTAGAAATCACAATGCATCGATCAGCAAGCGCCTTAATCTGATCTTCGCTATGAGAAACCAACACCATGGTTTGACCTTGCTTTTGCTGCTCCTTTAATCGCATAATGCACTTATGCTGGAAAGCTTCATCCCCCACAGCTAAAATTTCATCAATTAAGAACACATCAGGATCAGAATGTACAGCAACAGCAAAAGCTAAGCGCAAAAACATACCTGAGGAATAAAACTTAACCTCTGTATCCATAAAAGGTTCAATCTCGCTAAACGCGACAATATCATCATATTTGGCGTCAATTTCTTCTTTAGACATTCCTAAAATCGCACCATTGAGGTAAACATTTTCGCGACCTGTTAAATCTGGCGAAAAACCTGCACCCACTTCAATCAAACCTGCAATAGTGCCACGCACCAAAACCTCACCATCATCAGGTTGCATAACACCCGACATTAATTTAAGGAGAGTGGATTTTCCAGAGCCATTCACACCAATCAAGCCAACGGTTTCACCACGTTTAATATCAAAATTAACATGATCTAAAGCAGTAAAAGTCTCGTTAGGACGACGCTTCGATTTTGGCGTAAAAGCCTTAACAATCGCTTCTTTAATTGAACGATTCACTCGAAAGTGGAAGCGTTTAGATACATCGGATACACGAACAGATACATCATCAGGAAGTACATTATCTGCCACTACTATCACCTACATTTCCTGGGCAAAATTGCCTTCAAGCTTACGGAATGTTATTTCACCAATAATGAGCACAATCATAGAAATAACTAGACTGGCAATTAAACTCACTGTCCAACCATGCGCAAAAGTAAAGCTTCCGTCTGTTGCCCCCCACCAGAAACCACGATGGAATGCCTCAACAGCAATAGCAATAGGATTTGCCATATATATCTGGAACGCCCACCCTGGAACTTGACTTGCCACTTGATGCCAAGTATAGAAACTAGGAGCTAACCACATTGCAACCATAGCGACTAAATCAGTAATATTTTGGGCGTCTCGGAAGAAAACATTAATGGAGCCAAAGAAGAGACCCAAACCAAAAGCAAACATAGTTAAAGATATAAAAGCAACTAAGGCCACTACAAGACCCGCTAAGTCTGCTTTCCATCCCAGAAGAATAGAACCCACAACGAGAACCAACCACTGAGGAAAGAAATGCACTAAAGAAACGCGTAAGGACGCTAGAGGAAAAAGCTCTCGAGGCATATATATTTTCTTAATCAGCCCCGCATTAGACACAACACTCATCGTGCCACTCATAAAAGCTTCTGTAAAGAAATTCGTGACAATAATGCCTGCAAAAAGATAGACGGGGTAATTTTGTATACCACCTCCACGCCCGATACCTAAGAAGATTCCCATGGCAACATAAAAAACAATGAACTGCGTAAGAGGCTTCACATACGTCCACACCATGCCCAGCCATGATCCGCGGTAACGCACCCGCACTTCTTTCTGGACAAGTAAATCAAGTAGATAACGATAGCGCGAAACATCGAAAATGCCCCGACTCCTACCCGGTTGTGAAACAATTTCAGAAGTACCTGCCACAGGGAACCTTTCTGTAGATTTTGCGTAAAAACGCAACTTTACTTTATATAGTTTAGCTCAAGGTACATATACCACTGCTAGACTAGGAGATTATGACAAAGAAAATTTTGGTTACAGGAGCAGGCGGATACATTGGACGTCATGTAGTAACTGCACTTCTGGATGCAGGACATGATGTTGTTGCAGCAGATATTCGCACCGAAGGAATTGACGACAGGGCGACAAAGAAAAAGTATAAGAAAGCTAAGGTGAACGTTATAATTTTAGTATAGTTAGGGTCTCCAGATGTGTGCCTTCATATGGCATGGCGTGATGGCTTTAAGCATGACTCTGACGCTCATTTAGCAGATCTTTCCAGCCACTATTCATTTATTGAAACTCTGCTGGATGCAGGTTTGAAGCAGATTACAGTAATGGGCTCGATGCACGAAGTCGGCTACTGGGAGGGCGCCATCGATGAAAATACACCATGCGCCCCCGCTTCCATGTACGGCATTGCCAAAAATGCTCTACGCGAAGCTACGAAACGTCTAGCTGAACGTTACGATGCCACTTTCCAGTGGATTCGCGCTTACTATATTGTTGGAGATGATGTCCATGGTAATTCCATTTTCTCCAAACTATATCAGGCTGCTCACGAGGGAAAAGACAAGTTCCCTTTCACTACTGGTAAGAATAAATATGACTTTATTGATGTAGATGAGCTAGCGTCTCAAATCGCTGCAACAGTAGGTCAAAATAAGATTAATGGCGTTATTAATTGTTGCACTGGTCAGCCAATGAGTTTGGCTGACCGCGTAGAACAGTATATTCACGATAATAATCTCAGTATTATTCTCGACTATGGCGCTTTCCCAGATCGCCCTTATGATTCTCCAGGCGTGTGGGGAGATGCCACTAAAATTCATGACATTCTTGGGGCATAAAGCGTAACTCCTTTTCTTTGTATTGAGGCTCAGTAATCCATATGGATTACTGAGCCTCAATTTGTATTTTCTATGGTCAACTCTTAGTGAGAACACTCCCTATTGCCGTTCCGCCTCGTACAATAAACTTTTCTACGTAGAACAAAACAACGGATGCTATAGCAATAATCACGTAATCAAACAGGAATAAACCGTATATGCGTAATTGAGACCAGTGCATATAGTCGGAGAACAATGCGAATACATCCACAATAATTACATGATGCGTTAGGAAAATCGCATAGGAGAATTTAGATACCCAGTTGACTGGATATTCAATAACCTTCGATGGTTGTCCAATAAGCTGGCAGAGCCATACAAGTGCTAAGAAGAATGCAATTCCTACAAAGGTAACTGCTAATGGCCCAGACAAGAACTCTTTCCACTGTTGCAATATCAAGAAGATCATAGAACCAACACCCACAGCATGTGATACGTGCTTTATGTAACGCACAAAATACATACCAAAAATAATCTCAGGAAGACGCACAGTCAAGAGTAAATCTTGAGGTAATTGCAGAACAGTAAAACTGCTCAGAATAGTCGCGACATAAAGAATACCTACAATAACTGCAGTTGGTACAGGATATTTTTTCACTCCTACTCGAAGTAGCGGGAAGATTGCGTAAAAAATGAGAATAAAACCTAAGAACCACTCACCTAGAGTGTAGAAAGTAGACACATGCATATTAGCAACATAACCATCCACCGCAAAAACTGAGAAAATTATTCTCCACCATGGGGTTTGCCCAAATTGCCATCCACTACGCCACAAATGGAATAGGTTCGCCACTAGAAAAGCAATCCAGAACATAGGGTAAATCGTTAATGCTCTTTTAGAGTAAAAAGTTCTCAGATTAAGCTTTTCCTTATCTCCTTGCGTGTACATGAGTGCAGCACCGGAAATAATCAGAAATAGGGAAACACCTAATCCTCCAATATAAATTCCAAATGGCGAGTTTGCAAAAACTGGACGAGTTACCAAAAAAGGATTATTAAAATGCGTAATAACAATCAATATAGCTGCAAAAGCGCGCACAGCATCTAGGTAAAATAACCGTGGTCGGCGTGATTGCACTGTTTGGCTCACTTCTACTCTCCTCAATTATTTCGCTTGGCGTCGTTTACGCTGGTTATACAAGCGTCGAGCAATGCCCCGTACACCTGGAATTGCCTTAGCAATTCGCTTAAGATTAAGCACCACCAAAGTACGTAGATGACCGCGGAAACTTTTTCCCCCATAAATTGCTTGCGTTGTTTGATACAAATCAGGACGAATCCATGGGCTAGAAATTGCTTTTGTCAATTCGCGTACTTCGTACTCCAGATTGGTTATCTCTACACGCGCGAATCGTTGGGAGAAGATATACGCTGTGAAAAAACCGTTAGCTTGAGGTACATAACCATATGCACGTTCAATAAAATGTAATAAAGTGCCATCAATGCCATTAGGTTCTGCAGGGAAATCCTCGTAATTCCAATCACGGTCGAGTAAACCATGTAGCGCTTCAGGTCTAAACCAGAACATTGTGCCTAACGGAGCAACAACTTCTTTACCTTCATCTAATGGCACTTTCATGGAGAGTGTGTCTTCCATAAATTTCTTTGTGCCTTCAAAATTCGGCCCCCAGTTAAAGGTAAAGCCTGGGAAATACTCGGCATGATTTGGTCCCGTAGGCATAGCCATACCGAGGCGCGGATTAGACTCGAATAAATGGATCACCTGTGATACGTATGCTTTTGACGCTAACATATTTTCAAAGCATTTAATACGGAAACCATCACCCTTAGTGCCGGGAGTTAGTTGCGTTACTTTCTTATCATGCATGAAAGCTACATAATCGTATGCTATTAAATCTTTTCCAGCTCCTACTAGGAAAGCAGAGACATCTCGACCACGATTTTCAATACGACGAATATCTACGTTATACGGCATATCTTTCGTCTTATCAGTAAGTAAATCGATGAGCTCTTGGGATCCCACCGTTAAAATGAGGTCTGATCCTTCTGGCATTGCATAAGCATAGTGTAAGGTTTGATCTACTAAATCTGGGTAGTATATATGCATAACCAAAGCATATTTTTTATTCTCAGGCAAAGACACGGCTAGCTGGTCTGGAAGCACAAAATCCAAATGCAAATTCTTATGCATATCGGCCATATTCATACTACGAAGCGCATTCTGCCAAATAAGATCAGTATCAAAGTCAGTATAATCACGCAAATATTCAAATAAATCTAACGCTGCTGTGCCAACAGATTGCGTCATCGTATCAGAATACGGATGGAAGAAAGAACGACGCTTGAAAATAGGCATACGCTTTTTTTCAATGAGTTCTTTAGCTGCAAAAGTCACAGGTCCATAAGAGAAGCCTTCCATATCTGAGGTATCTACATATACATCCCATGTAAAACCAAGGTCAGCAAAGCGCTTAGTAAATAATGATTCGTGCATTCCTACTGATTGTGTGTAGTCTTTAATTTCTGGCAAGTTATCCCAGTAATTCTTGAATGCCTCCGATGTGTGCAAAGATTTCCTATATGCATGGAAATGTGACTGAATATGCTCTGGCAAATAGCCAAAAGGACTGTATCCGAAAGGATCTCCATCTACTTTATGGAATTTTGTAATACCCCAGAAGTCTAAGTCTTTCTGCCCCATAGCGTTAAACATTTCAGCAAAGGGATAAACTGGCCCC
>OGCX01000475.1_pt1 | contig 18569 bp, 14 predicted proteins | sample 1570261 | NCBI WGS metagenome assembly OGCX01 (sample SAMEA2582161, study PRJEB24529) | metagenome | biome: Human gut stool | place: China | collected 2011 | reverse complement strand
GCATGTTGACTTGCTGGGAAAGCATCAATAAGTTGCTGTTTTGAGAGAGCAGTAATATCGATACCTGAGTTTTGGATTATTGCAGCGGGATTGAGATGATAGTCCGCGCGTGCAAGAGTAGAGAGATTATTATCGGTTAGAAGTTGTAACTGAGGATGCTGTGCAAGAAGACCAGACAGTGCAGATAATGTTGTTGATGCGCAGGATGTGCGAGAAGCAGTATTCGTATCGCTGAGTTTAATTGCACCGTTAAGCAGGTTCTGCGTTGTGGTGCGTGCATCTTGGTTAAGAAGAGATGATTGAGAACATGAAGGAATAGATGCTGTACTGACTGGCAAAGCTACTACAAAATTGATTGCTGGCAGATTTTGTGTGTAAGTTCCTGCATTTGAGCGCGTGACAAAAGTGTGTACCGTATCGCTTAACTCTCCGTTTGACGATATATAGTTGACTAACAGAGGTTTTGCGCCCCACGTGGTCATTGCTACTAATGCTGAATTTGTTGGTTCAAGCTTCACATTCACCTGTGTGGACTCACCAGCATCGAGAGCAGGAACAGAAACCTGAGCTAGGGTTAGCGCTGTACGAAGTTTTAATTCTCCCTGCGCCCACTTATCCATATAATCGCTACTCAAAAAATCATAACTGGGAGCAGTTGAGAGGCTTACTGTTCCTTCAGGTACGCGCTCATGCGAGGTATTAGTTACCGTAAAACGTGCGGTATACCCGGAATCTGACGTAATAATACTGCTTGCAGAATCAATGCTTAATGTACGTGATGATTGAGCAGCAGAGGTTTTACTGGCTGCTGCAGCCACAGGCAAGGACATCGTAATGCCTGCACTCTTCGCCGTATCAGCGCCTGCGCTAGGATGAGTGCCCATGCTCAGCGTGCCGCCAAGAGCGCAACTAAGGGCTATGCTGGTTGTAGTTAATATACACCTGCGCAGAAAAGTCGAGCAGGAGTTGCGAGAACTATGGTCATGCTGAGCATTGTTATATGCAGTCATGTATTAGGATTCTTTCCTATGTTTTTTGGCGTATAGCCACACAATACGGCGTTCATTCGGATAGCTCAAAACATCCGTCAAATCGTCAAACTTAACCCATGTAGCGTCTTCTGCTTCGTGATCTGGATCGCCTTCAACAGTGAGGTATCCTCCCACCATGCGCAATGCATAATGATGCACTAATTTATGAATACGCTGCGAATCACCAGTAAACCAGTAGTCAATTGTGGCGATGGAATCGGTTACTTCGCCCAAAATACCGGTTTCTTCATGAATTTCACGCACAGCGGTCTGGTCAGGCGTTTCGCCCTTCTCAATATGTCCCTTAGGTAAGCACCATTCAAGATGTCCTGAGCGGGAATGACGCGCAATAATTGCTACGCGGTCATGCTCGTCAAATACTAAACCGCCAGCAGAATATTCACGCACCACAGGCAAGTCACGGTTATCTAGGGAAGCAAAACTTGTTGGTGCATCCTCACGACGTTTTGCCATAATTGCCGGAGTAGGCACGTTGCGAGTTCTTAACTGTAGTTCTTCAGATAGCTTTTCTAAAGCCTGCTTAACGGATGCGTTACCTCTGAGCGCTGTGCCGATCTCGCTGAAATCACGTTCAGCTGTAGCGGGATTGTTCAGCGCGTTTCGATCGTTTTGATTGTTTCTATTGTTTCTATCGTTAGTCTCGCTATCCTTGTTTCCCTCGTCGCTCTTGCTATGCACTACGTGTGGCGATGGTATCTGAGATGACGTGCTGTACAGCGGAACAATTGAACTTGATATGCTCGTAAAGCGCGAGGTAGTAGTGCCGGTATTGAGTTCAAGATCGTATTCTGCGTGGTATTCCTCATCTTCCATAAAATATCCGCTGGAGTAATGCGAGGAAAAAGCAATCTCAATATGCGCAGAATTATTTCCACCGTTCTCAGACGAAGATTGATCGCGTGAGCTCTTGCTTTGAGCATCAGAACGTGCTAATTTTTGGGCAGACTCAATAGCAGCGCGGGCGCGCTGTCTCATGCGATTCACATCTGCCGGGGTAATCATATCTACCAGTCTACTTGCCACCGTGTGCATGATGAGTAATGATTATGGTTACGGTGCGCTAAAATCTATGTCAGGCGTGTAATTGCGTGCCACTTCGCGGATTTTTTCGCGAAACGCCGAAAGTTTACAGCCGAACACTATATATGAGGTAGAAAGGATAGTCGTGGATCTGAGTGTTTCACCTATTGCAATTGAATTGGGCGAACTGTTTGAATCGCACGGCTTCGAATTGGCTTTGGTTGGCGGACCAGTACGAGATTTGTTACTTAACCGCCCTGCACATGATTTAGACTTCTGCACATCGGCTCTGCCCGAACAGATGGAGCCCTTGCTCAAAAAGTGGGGCGATGGTTTTTGGGATATGGGTCGTAAATTTGGTACTTTAGGAGCTGTAAAGAGGACCGCGGACGGTCAGGAATATAGTGTTGAAGTAACCACGTATCGCAGCGATGAGTATGAGAGCGATTCACGTAAACCTTCAGTCAGTTACGGTAAAACGTTAGAAGGCGATTTATCGCGTCGAGATTTTACGGTTAATGCCATGGCTATTCGTGTGCCGCACCTCGAATTTGTGGATCCTTTTGATGGTCGCCGCGATTTAGACCGAAAAATTTTGCGTACGCCTGTTGAACCTGAACAGTCTTTTGATGATGATCCTTTGCGCATGATGCGTGCCGTGCGTTTTGTGGCGCAGCTGGGCTTCCGTATTGGATTAGATACTGCAGAAGCTTTGGCAGATATGGCTCCTCGTATAGAGATTGTATCTGCAGAACGTGTGCGCGATGAGTTATGCAAATTACTGTTATCCGATAATCCTCGTGCTGGTTTAGAGGCTTTGGTCGATTCAGGTTTGGCTGATTTTGTTCTCCCTGAATTACCTGATTTAGAGCTGGAAATAGATGAGCATCACCGTCATAAAGATGTGTATGATCACACCTTGCAAGTGCTGGATAGAGCAATAGCTTTAGAAACTGATGAGGAAGGACCTGTTCCTGCTCCTGATTTAACCTTGCGTTTGGCTGCTTTGATGCATGATGTGGGTAAGCCTCGCACGCGCAAGTTTGAACCGAACGGCAAAGTAAGTTTTATGCATCACGATGTGGTGGGAGCGAAAATGACAAAGAAGCGTATGCGCGCTTTGCATTTTGACAATCATCTTATTGCTGATGTGAGCGCTTTGGTGCAGTTACATTTGCGTTTCCACGGATATGTAGATGAGCCATGGACTGATGCTGCTGTGCGTCGCTACGTAAAAGATGCAGGACATTTATATCATCGTTTGAATCGTCTTACACGTGCTGATGCAACCACGCAAAATAAAGCAAAAGAAAAAATGTTTGCTCATGCCATGGATGAGCTTGAAGAGCGTGTGATTGAGCTGAAGAAAAAAGAGGACTTTGAAGCTATCCGTCCGGATCTTAACGGCGACGATATTATGCGCATTTTGGGATTAACTCCTGGACCAGAAGTAGGGAAGGCATATAAGCATATGCTTGATTACCGTTTAGATAATGGTCCAGTTGATTATGATGTAGCTGTTGAAGAGCTTCAACGCTGGTACGCAGACAATAAATAAAAAGAAGGGGATTTGTTTACACAAATCCCCTTCACCGTACTTATGCAGCTTGATGTTCTTGAGCTTGAGGCACATCTTTGAGCTGTGCAGCATCCTCACAGTTCGTTAAGGATTCAATCTTAGAGCCTGCTTTAGGTACTTTTTTCGTACCAATCAAATCATCGAAAGAAGATCCCACAATAACATCAATAAGATTATCTTCGCGATTATCCATGCGCAAAATAGCATCATTGAAGTTGGTAGCAAGCGTATATGCCTGAGTAATAGAGTTTTTGCCAAAACGAATTTCAGTGCGTTCTAGCACACTAGAGGAATCAAAATCACCCACACCTTGCAAATTGAAACCGCGGTTATGAAGTTCCTCACCTACAGCAGTAGCTAAACCAGTTTTATTGGTGCCGTTGAGCACGCGCACTGTTATTTCTGACGGATTCATAGTGACAGAATCTTTAACAGCACATGCAGTGACTACACCAAAGTTTGTTGCTGCTGTTGTTGTCTTCTTTTTTGAAGATGAGAAAGAGCCAAAAGCTCCAATTAAGGAAATGATAAGAACAACAACTAAGAAACCAATTGTTGCACTTAAAATCATACGCTGACGTGCGCGAAGATAAAGCTTGCGCTGTTCGCGTTCGGTATTAATCGTGCTGTCGGCCATTTTTCCTCCGTCTACTCTCCAGCTATTCTATACGCACACCGAGCCTAAAACCTTCTATGCATGTGGAATTAGGAATGTCTCACGTGAAACATTCGAGATGCACTGGCTAAACGGATAAAATCATCAATAGTTAAGGTTTCTCCTCGACGAGTTGAATCAATCTGTGCAGATTCGAAAGCTTCATCAGACACAGTTTTCTTCAATACAGCGCGTAAAGTTTTACGACGCTGACTAAAAGCAGCATCAATCAGATTAAAAACAGCGTCGCGCAACTCAGGGTCTCGAGGACTTTCCGTGCTGCGGGAATCATCATAACGATGGAATTCTACGAGAGCAGAGTCAACATGAGGAGCTGGCCAAAACACATTGCGACCAATAACTCCGGCAGGACTTGACAAACCGTACCATGCAAGTTTTACGCTAGGCACGCCGTAGACCTTGTTTCCCGGTTGAGCACACAGGCGGTCTGCAACTTCTTTTTGAACCATAACCACAAAAGACTCAATATTGGTAAAGCGCTCAAGTAGAGTAAGAATAATTGGAGTAGCTACGTTATATGGAAGATTGGCAACAAGAGTAAGAGGAGTGCTCAGATCTATAGCTGTATTGTCTGGAGTAGCTTTGAGCGCATCCATCTCAATAACGCGCAAACGCTCAGAAGCGGCAGGCATGTATGTAGCGACGGTATGAGGTAAACGTTCAGCCACAGGAGTGTCAATCTCAATAGCCGTAACATGAGCTCCTGTTTCGAGTAAACCCAAGGTGAGAGACCCTAAACCAGGACCAACCTCCAGAACTTTTGAATCCGCAGTTACGCCTGCTGTGCGTACAATTTTGCGCACAGTACCCGGATCAATCACAAAGTTTTGACCGAACTTTTTTGTTGGCGAAATACCGGCTTCAGCAGCTATGGTGCGAATATCGGAGGCACCTAATAATCCTGTTGTTTTATTCATAATCTTGATTTTAATACCATCCTGTTTTATAGCTATGCTGCTGGGCACCTAATGGACTGCCGTATCGCTTAGCAATATAGTTCAGACCCCAATTAATTTGAATTGATGCATCGTCACGCCAGTTTGCGCCATATGTAGCCATTTGGGTTCCAGGGAGAGACTGAGGAATGCCATATGCTCCAGAAGAACGATTTTCTGCATTCCATCGCCATCCTGATTCGCGGTTCCACAGCCATACTAAAGCATTCCCATTCCCGCCTGTCCAGCCGTATTGAGCGGCTGCAGCTTGAGCATAGGCCTGGGCTTGGGCAGGGGTTGGATGCCATAAACCGCTTTGAGCTTGTTGTTGAGCCTGTTGTTGTGCTTGCTGTTGTGCTGCTTGTTCCTGAGCCTTGCGCTGAGCTTCGGCTTCGGCAGCTCTACGTGCAGCTTCTTGAGCTGCTGCTGCCGCTGCAGCCTGACGAGCAGCTTCTTCTTGCTTGGCTTTATCTTGATCAGTTTTGTTTTGATCAGTTTTATTTTGATCAGCTGAGGAAGATTGATCTGAATTTTGCTGATTATTCTGAGTATTGCTCTCAGCTTTAGGCTCTTCCTTCTTTTTTGTGCCTACATGAATAATTTCTTCTTGAGGCTCTTGGGTTACGGCTTCGCTCGTAACTTCACTAGATTCAACCTGACCATCAGCCAAAGTGTTATGCAGGTTTTGGGTTTTCTTACCATTTATGCCCTGCTGAACAACTTCCTGCTTACCTTCTTCTAAAGAATCATCTTTTACTGTTCGCGTGGTAAAAGGAATCTCAACTTCACGAGTAGAATCTGAATACGTAACTCGCACAACGCGCAAAATCGTATCGTTACCATCTTGTTCAACAGAAACGCGGTCATGCTGACCTACAGAAATACCTCGAGCATCTAAAATAGCAGCAGCAGGAACTTTTCCATCTACGGCATCGCTTGTGTGACCATCAGCAATAACTTTAACTGTTCCTTGGGCGTTAATAATTAACCCACCAGTCAGTTTGTTATAAATATTTGAGATAGAAACAGTTACTTTTACGGCATTTTTTTCGTTCTGCTTAAAAAGTCTGAGCAGCTCGTCCGCACTTTTTGCGTACGTCCAGAAACCGACCGGCTGACCGTCGATCATAACAGTAACTTCGTAAGCGCTACGTACCTGAACATGCGCATTATCTGTTAAACGCTCTCCGGAAGTTGATTTCACAAAATCATGTGTTTTAACTTTAACGTTTTCCTGAGAAAGTAAACCGTCAACGGTTAAAGCAAGGGTATTCACATGCGTTGTTTTGCCGTTAACGGTTAGAGCTACGGATTTATACGTGCCAATAAAGAAAGAGCTGATGCAGATAGCAGCACACACACTTGAGGTGATGGCAATGCGCCAACGCCTACGTGTAATAAAACGTTTGGGAGTCCAACGAAGTGCCATCTTTCCCCTTGTTTCTCTGTATTATCTCGCAAATCTAATGTTTACAACCATAGTAGATATACGTATTTGCTGGAAGATAAGCGTAAAGAAGTTGACGAGAAATTCATATTTGGTACTGCGCTCTATGCCTTGGGCAGAGAACTTGAATTGAAATTGCTCGTCATGTAATTGCATGTTTCACGTGAAACATGCGAGGGTGTTGAAGGGTGAGGTTTGCGAGAAAAATCTGTGGGATGACTTAAAGAAAAATCAATAATAATTGAAAATATGAAAAACATCACAGTAAGTATGGATGTGTGTGCATAGCTAAAAGACATGCCATTGAGTAAAGTAATTGATTTCTTACGACAGTGCTTAAAGCCTGTAAATACAACATTTTTGAGTGATGGGAAGCCGTGTGAAGTAGTCACGTTTTCTGCGGGCAGTGTATTAATGAACTCGCGACTTGCATCGCGTAATGTGCTCTACATCACATTATGTTGTTAAAACTGGCGTTTCGTGGTGCGACAGTGTTCTTCAACAGTGCTACACCGCACATTTGGAATTCCGAAGAGAAGGAAAGAAGAGGGTAACAGCACTAGTTAGTAACTATATGACCTAATGCGTGATGGCCTCTTGAGAAGACTCCACCATGTTTTACTTCATATCTTTGGTTGTTCGTGTAACCGTATGTAACTGAGGTGAATAACTACATTCGAGTGCAATTCGTTCAGAAAAGAGGTGAAGCTATGGGCTTCGTTATTATGATTTTATTTGCTCTAGTAGGAGTTGTTCTGCTTATTGTGGGAGCACTGCGTGCGAAGAATAATCCGAAAGTACTATGGTTAGTTGGCTTAGGATTGATTTTTATTGCTGCTGCCATTTGGCTAGCATGGCCGAAGTAAGGGCTTGAGGGGGGTATGTTTCACGTGAAACATACCCCTTTAGTTTGTATTACCATTCCTTCGGTTTCTTGGCCTATAACCCGACTTTCTATTTATCGCAATGTTTCACATGAAACATTGATTATTTTGTTTTCTTACGCATAGCATATATGCTAAGTGATGCAATAGCTAGAGCACATGCAGCTATAACCAGCGTCATAACATTCACACCAGTGTGAGCAAGAGCTTTAACCGAACTGTCTGCCTTGCGGTCGGCTACCTGCTTGCCAGGCTGTGCAGGTTTCTTGACATCATTCTTTTGCTCATTTGTGTCAGGCTTCTCGTTGTCTGAAGGTGATGAGGTATTCTCATCATTCTTCTCCACAATAGGACAGGTCTGTGCATCTTGACGGGTGGCATCTTCACCTTCTGTAGATATCGGCGCGGTCTCCTCTGCTGGAGTTTCAACTGTCGGTGCAGGGGAACTTTCTTCAGCTTTCTCAGAAGGAATAAGAGATAGCTCTCCAAGAGTAAACGCGATACTTGAGTTTTCAGAATCCTGCTGGTTAGAAGCAACAACTATTTCCTTAATGGTTTCCAAATCATCGCAGGTCATTGTTTTACCCTTATTGGCATCATCTGGCCATGACTGAACAAGAGCAGGATTATTCAATAGCGGGATATCGATGGTCTTCCAGCCTTCAAAATCAAGTTTAATATCGGTATGGAAGTATACTCCGGCCGAGGTGCCAATCTGTAAGCCAATTGCATTGCCTGAATTGTCTCCTCGCACCTTTGCATGAAGCGTTCCTTGTCCGCGCCAATTATTTAGCTCTTTGTTATCTCCAATATAGCGTGCCACATCGTACCAGCCGTCCTTGCTGAAGTCATAAGCGAATTCCAGTGCTTTTTCGCCTTCTTTTTCACCCTCAACTAGGTTGAGAACTTCAGCGTGCTGACGATTACCCCATGTCGAACGCAATGCATCGGTATCGCTGTACGAGCTGAAATCATCCAGAAGTAATGGTTTCACTTCTTCATTTTCTTCTGTGGATTTTTCAGGAGTATAAGGCTCGCGCTCGCCGGTTAGCTTCACAGAATCAATCAGTAATGTGCCGCTACGAGGTAAAGTCTCTCCGTTGTCGTTCACGTACAGTGCGAAGGACCCCACAGAGCTGAGTAATTCTGGGGTAAGCTTGCGTCCTGCATTTGCTGTATCCCACGAAGCTGGAGCGAAATCATCAAATGCGAGGTTAAGAGTTTTTGATTCCTTCGCTTTTGAGGGATGGATAAGCTTCAAAAGTAACTCCGCCAGCATTAATCTGTACTACGAACTTTTGGTCAGATCCGTCTGATTGCAGGAACATAGACATGGCAGAATATCCTGACCAGTTGCGACGAGGGGAGAAGGAGCGTGCATAGCCGTTATAATCTGGGCTTGCGTTGAAGTCGTAGTGCAGGCTTAAGGCTTTGTTCTCACCTCCCTGCGGGGCATCTACGAGGTCAATATTGTTGCGCGATGTGTGATTAGGCGAGTATACGCTTCGTAAATCGGCTACTGAATCGTATGAATCAAAAGTGTCAACAACATCAACTGGATCAGTAGGTTTTGCACCTGCAATCACGTGAATTGTTCCTGCTGTATTTCCTGAAGCGTCCGCAATGCCAGGAATAGCCTTGCTGTTTGTGTATGTGAGTTCAGGCGTAATATTTAAGCGAGACTGATCAAGAGAAATTCCGTAATCGTCGAGGTTGAGCGTAGCTTGGAAATATTCGTTACATGTGTAAGTGAGTGGAAGACGTATATCATCGATGCCATCTTTGCTAACAATAACAGCTGCAGACTTAAGATTGATTAGTGAAGGGTCAATATTTTCGGTTTTAACGCGGATAACAGTTTGAGAGCTTGTTAAGCGCGTGCCATCTGCAGGAGTAACAACGCGGACTGTTTGGTTACCTTGATTGACCGAATATGTGCGTGAGAAATCAACATTCTTTGCTGAAGCCATTGCTGCTGAATTGCTTTGAGCAAATTCTTTGAACTCTGCTTCACCGTCTGAACTATGCCAAGGAGTATAGGACTGGAAATTCGAGCTAGATCCGCCCCAGTTAGCCCACGTCATCATATAAGCGATATGAGAGGTGTCTTTTGCCAGCGCCTCACGAAGTTTGCTATAAAAATCATAATGCCCATAATCTTTACCGGATTTTGGTATATCTCTTCGTCCGAACTCAGTAAAAGCAGTAATCTTTCCGTGCTTTTCAGCGACCTTTTCTAAAACGTCTAAATCACGAACGACCCTAGGAATCCAATCGGGGATATTATCGGTATAATCATCTAAACCAAAAACATCTACCCAATCATCGCTCGGATAACTAGCCATATAATCAGTAGTATCTTTATTAAATGTTCCACTAGGTGAGTAGGCATACAGAAGATTATGTATACCTTTAATATCACGAAAATAATTTACGATATAGCGGAATAGCTCTTTAAATTCAGCTGTGGAAGCATGTGTTGCTCCCCACCAGAACCATGTGCCATGATTCTCGTGGAGAGGTCGGAAAATAATAGGAATAGGGGTGCCATCAGAACGTTTTGCGTCTTGAGTGACGCGAGCTACAGCATTCAACATGCGGTTGAAGACAGCGCTATGGCTTCCGCCAGGCAAAATGTGCGAAACTGCTTCAGTGGTGTCGGAAAAGTCCTTTCCGGTAGCAGGGTTATTCCAGTGAACGGAGAGGGTAATAATGCCTCCTTGCGCGTCCGCAAACTTTATGTCGTTGACCATTTTTTCTATTGTGGCACTTGGATCTGCTTCACTATTTGAAGCACGCACAATCTCTCCAGCATCGAAACCAAAAACTGCTGGATACTTACCGGTCATATCGTATACGTCGCCATTTTTAGCGCCGGCAATAGACAATTCGGTTGTTTGCTGGTGCCCAAAGCGGATATCTTTACTTGATGTATCTCGCAAAGCAGCGAAAAGCGCTTGCGTCTCTGCAGTAGCTTGTGGATCGCTTATATTCACGGTTGATGAATTATATGGGGTGTCTTGTGCTGCAGAATCAGCTGCTACAGCGGCTGGTACGAGGCTACTGCACACAAGAGAGACCACTACCGGTAGGCAGAGCATGGATAATCTTGACTTTTCCATACATTCCTTAGGTTGTGGGTATTTTCTGAGATGATATGCGCTTCTCGGCAATGAGAAGCGCATATCATGGCAATGATGCTAACAACTTAAACGCTTAAGTACAAGTGCGCGCGTAAGGTGAGAATTAAGTGATTTTAAGTAGAAAGAGATGCATCGGTGAGTGGATGTGTGTTCTTTTGCGATTCGGGCGCATCAATGATGTGTAGCATGTTCAGTATTTTTGGTTTGCGCGTGGTCTGGGACGTGAAAAGTGAATGGCTATGGTTATCCCAATTCATGTGCTCAACTCAAACTGGGGTGCTGCCAACCATGTCGCATGTTCACTCGTCAGGCCTCACCATACAAAGAGCAGCAACATCAACCTGCACGCTCTGTTAAAACCGAATAAGCGCTGCTCTTGCGTATTCTAATTAACCGATTAACACACCTGTTATGCCAGTTTTGATGCGGAAAATGGCTTCATACGTGGCATATCGGTTGCGCGTATCGAAATTTACTCATGCTGGCAAAAGAAAATGTGTGGATTATACGCCATTTTGTGTGTCTGTTATATTGTCTCAGGTCTTGCTTTGTATGCGCTTCAGACGGATATTGATTCCAATCGTTAGGACTAGGCAACAAACCCGACCACTGTTCACTAACTGCAGCAGTGTTGAGTATCTGAACAGCACGAAGAATATCTTCTGAGCTTTGGATTAATTCATTTTCTGCTGAGATGTTTCTTCTCGACGAATGTTCATGAGGAGTGTCATCATTTTCCTCTTCTGAACGTTCGTCTTCATCCTTGCTTGAGATTCCAATCTCATCTGCTTCAGTTTTCCTGATTGTTGAACGGAAGCGGCATGAGTGGCATGAAATTCTTCATCGTTCACAACTCCTACCTACTCTTATGTGCTTACGTTTTCACACTTTGCCGAAAACAGCATTATCTATTGCGTTATCTTACACGCATTTGACCAGAAGAATCAACGAAATCAATTCAACGCATACTTCACACATAAAACAAAAAATCTCACGACACAGTCAGCGGAACTATGTCGTGAGATACAACAAAGAGCCTCCAGGGGTGTGTGGTTTCAGGACATCGTTCCGCGTGTGATGATGGGGTATGGATCATTCATCGCGTAATATAGCTATTATTCTTTATGTTCTTGAGTCGGGTGCGTCCGTCAAAGATGCGGCCAGCGTGTTTCATGTTTCGGATAGATGGGTCAGAAAACTTCTTGCTCGTTATCGTTCGGGTGGTTTAAACGCGGTAAAAACCAGGTCAACTCGACCACATACCATGCCTAGTAAAACCAGTGACAGCATGGTTGATCTGATTTGTTCCACGCGTGTATGGTTACACGAGCAAGGATGGGATAACGGGGCACACACTATTCGTGATTGGCTTGTTCGTAGGTATCCTGATGAAACCATTCCTAGCGTGGCAACGATATGGCGTATCGTGAAAAAAGCTGGATTGGTTCAACCCCAACCAGTAAAACGGCCACGGTGTTCGTATCGTCGTTTTCAAGCTGATTTACCCAACGAGTTATGGCAGTCAGATTTTACGCATATCCATCTTCGCGATGGTAAAGAGTGCGAGGTTATCGGTTGGATTGACGATCATTCACGGTGCATCATGTATTTACGTGCTTTCGAACGTATCACGGGGCGTATTGTTGTGGATAGTTTTACCCAAGCTGTCAGTATTTATGGTGTTCCTCAAGCAACATTGACCGATAACGGTTGTGTGTATACTGCTCGTTTTTCTGGTGGTAGACACGTCTATCAGCCCAACGCGTTTGAAATGTTGTTAACAGATCTTCATGTCCAGCAGCGTAATGGATTGCCGTATCATCCAACAACACAAGGCAAGATTGAAAGGTTGTGGCAGACCCTGAAACAATGGGTGTACGCGCGTGGTATCCCATCGAGTATTGATCAGCTTAATACATGGTTAGACGAGTTTACACACGTGTATAACCGCGAGCGTTCTCATCGTGCCTTGCACGGGATGACTCCGTGGAGTGTATATACGAACACACACAAAGCTAGTGCACGTATCGATATCGACCATGTGTCGTATCGAGTCCGCTATGATCGCGTGGACGCGTATGGACGAGTCACTCTTCGATATAAAGGACGAATACTGCATTTAGGGTTGAGTAAAAAACGTAAGAATTGTCCCGTTATTCTCCTGATTCATGGCAACCATGTCATCGCGCTGGATAGACAGATTCACCAAATCATTGGATATTTCGAACTAGACGAAACAAAAAACTATCAAAAACTCCTACCAGCAACCACCATCACAGACAAAAACGGAACGATGTCTTGACACATACCAACGCAAAAAACAAAACAAAATGTGCCAAAACACCGGAACGATGTCTTGACACATGACAAAGAGCCTCCAGGGGGACTCGAACCCTCGACCTGCTGATTACAAATCAGCTGCTCTAGCCAACTGAGCTATAGAGGCGTCGATTAACTCAACGCTCTCACTATACACAAAACTCTAGAACTATACAAAACGGCTCGCCGATAAAATCGACAAGCCGTTAATAAAGTTAATAAATTAGAACTAGAAAACTGAATCAGCAGGTTCAGTAATCTCGCTCAACCTCGTACTCAACCCGTGCTCAGTCCTCTGCTCAACCTCCGTTTCACAAAGCGTCACAAAGTTTCGCAGCCTTTACAAGGCAACAGGCTTTCCTGTGCCAATGCTTGGCAAATCGTCTGCCTTGCCCACGGAAGCTTCCTCGAGTCCAATGCTATGCAAAATCATCTTGGCGTAATTGCCTGCATAACTGGATGGAGCAGTGGTGTAATCCCAGTAATTGTTGTTAATCAAAATAGTTGGAGTGGTCATCTGACCTTTATATGTGCCGCTCTTGTGCCATAACTTGCTATCAACTGGATACCACTGGCTCACAGCATCAACCCACTTCTCATACTTACCCTTCGCGGCAGCCGTCGCAACAGAATCGCTTACGCCCACGGACTTTGCGAGCTTAACCAAAGCATCATTCGAAACGCTCTTATATCCAGACGCTTCCTGAGGCTGGAAGTTCTGCGCAAACATAGCTTCACTCAAAGCCAAAACTTTGTCTGGCTCGTTATCAGCAACGTATGTGACGAAAGCTGCTGCACGAGTGGAATAACGATCGGTAGAGGATGCGTTCAAGAAAGCAGCAGGATGAATATTTAAGTTAATCTGACCAGCAGCAACCAAAGAAGCTAAGGTTTCTCCTGCTGAACGATGCATGGTACCGCAAGCAGGGCAAATATAATCCATATAATCATCGATGGTTGGAACATCAGCAATTGGCTTATTTACGCCGTTCTTAGAAATAACAAAACCGCCGTTTTTCGCTGCGTTCTTAGGCTTATCCTTCACCTTTTCCACAGCTGCATATGCTTGAGCAGCTACTTCCTCTGGGGAGCGCGTGCTGTTATAGATGTTGCGTCCCACAAAGAACACAATTACAGCAGCGATAACAACAATAACTGCTACTACTGCAGCGCCGATGGTCGTTTGAATTTTACGTTCGCGTTCAGCTGCTAACTGTGCTTCGCGTTCAGCAGCCGCGCGTGCTTCCATTCGTGCTTTACGAGAGATAGCGCGCTGATCCGAGTTTTTAGCCATAGAAAAAACTTTAGCTTAAGGGGGTTAAAAAAATGGCTAATTTTCACGGATTACTAAAAATTTTTGCTAAACCAAAGACGGTATTGTAGAAAGAATCCAATACTGAATATTAGGCAACGGATCCCACGTTACCGTTTTGATTGTTGCCGATAGAGCAAGTATAGAGATAATAGCCAGCGCCCAGAGAGATACTTCGATAAAACGTGTTTGAACAGAAACGTTTGATTGTCCGCGAGCTTTAAGACCTAAACGGATTGTTTCCTGTGCAGGCTTGGCAAGAAGGAACAACCAAGATAAGCTCATGGCACAGATATTTATGATGACGAAAAGCGACGTCCATTGCCCAAAACCGACAGTAAAACCGCTTAAACTAAGTATTCCTAAGAAAATACCATTAAATAGGGCGAGTAAAATAGTCGCGCGCAGACCGTACCACAGAGCGCTTACTGCAGCTTTAAGTATATGCCAAGGAAGAGCTAAGCTGAGACTGATTGCAGATACGTTCGGATTATTCAGCCGTGCTTGAGTGCGCGATCCTCGTATCGACGACCACATAACTGTAAGCATGACAGCGAGCAGAGATAGAGCTGGGAAAAAAGCTGCAAGAGATACGATAATACTTGCCCATGCCCACTGATACACAACGGTTGTTGCTATTGATACTGGCGCTGCATTTGGTTGCATCTGGCTGCTTGATGGCTCAGAATAAACCGGCAACGGCTCAGGGGGTGCGCTCCACAAGAGACGTGTGGAATTATCGTCTGGTATGCTGCTGATTGGCGCGCTCGCCATAACTCGTGTTGCGGGAACTTCTGGGATCGCGTTTTGAGCATCTGCGGGCATAAGACGAGTAGAGCCAATAGCTACAGTTTTATCTGTGCCAGTGTTTCTCGTGTTATCGTCGCGAGAAAAGTTTCTTGAAAAAGGGGGCACCACAGACGTACGTCCTGCTCCTTCATCTGCTGATGTCTGTTCAGTCACCGCTATATCGTGCGGTCCGTTATCCCAAATATCTGGTATTTGAGCCTCCTCATGAATAGCGGAAAGCAGTTCTTGAGCAGAGCAGCGCTGCATACGGTTCGGGTTCAAAGCCATGCGCATAGCATGTAAGGTTAAGGGCGGAAGACCAAATAAATCAGCGTTACCTGAAGCCGCGCGCTCTAAAACAGTCATTAATGGTTTCGAACCAAAAACGGGCTTTCCGGTAGCCGCGAAACCGAGAACAGCGGCGACGCTCCACCAGTCAGTGGCCTCATCGGACTCAGCGCCTTCAATAATTTCTGGTGCAATAAAACCAGGCGTACCCATAACCAGTCCTGTGCGCGTTACGTGAGATTCGTTCTCTCCCATAGCAATGCCAAAGTCCACAAGAACGGGGCCTGATGGGGAAATCATAACGTTAGTTGGCTTCAAATCGCGGTGAATAATACCTGCTGCATGTACGGCATCTACAGCGTCAATAAGCATACGGGCTAAATTATCGAGATCTTCAGCAGTGTAGCGACCATTCTCATATACGTCGTCGCGCAGGTTCTTACCCTCAATTAGCTCGGTAACAATAAATGCAAGAGCGTCGTCCAGTTCCATGTCCACAATATGGTTCACGCCCGGATGATCGATGCGTCGCAGCGCCAAAGCTTCACGACGGAAGCGCTCGCGAGCGGTCATTTTATCTGTGTTATCGCTGAGATTGCCGTTCTCGTCTTCCTCTTTGAGTGAGTCTAAGAGCACCTTCATAGCGAAAATATTGCCGCCGTCATCGCGCACGCGCCAAATAGTGCCCATGCCACCTTGGTCGAGGCGGTTGAGCAGTGTATAACCTCCTACGAGGTCGCCGGGCGCTAAATCGAGTGCGGAATAATGTTCAGCCATAGTTCCTATTTTATGAGCGTGTGTAGATGTGTGGGCGCTGCATGATGCTATATGGGGAATATGGGGAGGGACTTCAACAATTCAATTTACTATAGAGCGTAAAGAGAAAAGATAAGTAAAGAAGAGGGAGAAAACTATGGTTGATGAGTTCACCTAGATGTAGACAATACTCAGTCGGGTGTGCCTGAGCAATCACAGCAGTCGAAACAGTCGCAACCGATGTGCGCTCCTGAAAAGGCACATAAGATAGCGCCTAAGAAGGCTCCAAACAAGAACCAGACACAAGCGAACACTCCAACGAATCTAGCTGGAGAGGCTGAGCCGGCTAGACCGCAAGGTCCGAGTGGGCCGTCTGGCCCGCAAAATCCAAGTGACCCGATGGGGTCAAACCCTCGTAAGCGGCGCTGGTGGCTTATCGCGCTCGCTGCTGTTCTCGCAGTAGCTATCAGTGTGGGCGGATATTTCGCATATTCGCACTTCTTAGCGCCAAAATTAGGGGCTGATCCTCGATCAGCCAATTTGCACGTAACGGTTCGAAAGAATGCTCTTATATACGACCGCAAAAAATCAGATTTTTCTATAAAAGAAGTAAATGATCAAGACGTAGTCGTTACTAAAGTTAAGAGCATTAAAAAAGGGAACAGTAATTAACGCGGGTATTACGCCTACAACGCCTAACGGTTTGTTGCGTAAGGTTAAGTCTGTGCATAAAACCGGCAAACTGTATACCGTTAAAACTGAGCAGGCTGCGCTCACAGACCTTATTGAGCGTTGCGATTACAGCGGTGTAGCAGTGATTGATGGTGATAAAAATATTACCGTTAAGCAGGTAAACGCAAAGAAGCAAGATGTTTTATGCCACAGGCAAACGCTGCTGAAGATGGAATAACTGCTGGCGGAGCGCTGAATTATGATAGTCGAGGTACGAAGGCTAAGTTTTCTGTAACGGTTAAATTACGTTTGATTGTTACACCTCAGCGTAAGGGCGATCTGAAAGTTACTGCTGAGGAAAAGTTTAATGCTAGTGCTTCATTGCGTGATTTTTTGAAATCTTTTAATGCTGGCGGCGTTCATGTGAGCGAAGAGTTAGCAAAAGTTGATTTGCCGAATGTTCAGTTTATGGTGGGATATGTGCCGGTTGTGTTAACTAATGAAGTATCACTAACTGGTGATTTAAATATGGCATCCAGTTTTAACCCGTCAATCTCTATTAAGCAATCTCAAACCATAGGCTTTGGGTATACTACGAAAAAGGGCTTCTACACTATTCGTGAAGGAGCAGCCCCAGTAAGTGAGTTGTCATTTAATGGTCTAGACCAAAAGAATGCAGATGAGTACACTATTTTTTCTGCTCAAGCAGACTTTACTCTGACTCTTGGTTTTGAGTCAAAATTGTATAATCAAATGGGCTTGGGGGCAGTGTTGGAGGGAAGATTTCTGCTGATGGGCAAGTTCAGCTTGCTGATGATGCGCAAAAGAATGGCGCTATTGAACTACTTGGTATCAAAAAGGCTTTCGTTGGAAGTGTGAATATTAATGCAACGGTTCCTCTGCATGTAGGTATTGTTGTCGGGGATGATATACGTCAAGTTGCAAAAAATATTTTCGATAACAAGGTATTCGAGGTATCACTTCCTACTTACGATAAGGAATTCCCTATTGCATCGTATAACAAACAGTTTGGCGAAGTGCGTACAGGATTCAGGGATTTTGCTGGAGAGTATGCATTTAGCTCAGGTGCCGGAGCGTGGGTGACAATGATGACTCTGAATAGTGATGGCACCTTCAGTGGTGACTTTCACGACAGTGATATGGGTGCTACTGGATCCGGTTATCCGAACGGTATGAGGTCTGAGTCCATATTTACCGGAAAATTCTCTAATCTGCGCAAAATAGATGAGAATACATTTGTGGCTACAGTAGCCTCGTTGAATGTGAGCGACACTATTGGTCGCCAATACGTTGAATATGGTGTGCTCATCACTATTACAGATGTTTACGGCATGAAGCAGGGGCAGACTGCTGTTTTTGCGCGTCAAGGAAGAACTGCGAGTGATATTGGTGAGGAAGCTAAAATTTGGATTTATCCAATTACTGGACAAGAACTTGGTACAACGTTACCGAGAACGTCCATTTTTATTGGGGGGGGGTAACCATAGCGATGCATTATCGAAAGGTTATGTATTTGTGGATAACTCTTCTGGGTACTAAAGCCCTTCCTGCCGCTCCATCTAACGATGACCGCGTTGTATTATTAAGAGTATCGGCAATTACGCCGATAACTTGCAGGGAAAAAGAGAAAAATTAGAGAAAAGAGGGGGGGGGATTATTTTTTGTAGCCAATGCGG
>OGCX01000461.1_pt1 | contig 19001 bp, 17 predicted proteins | sample 1570261 | NCBI WGS metagenome assembly OGCX01 (sample SAMEA2582161, study PRJEB24529) | metagenome | biome: Human gut stool | place: China | collected 2011 | reverse complement strand
TACTATTCGGAAAAGTGCGAAAGTCCGAAATGCGTGGAAGCCCACAAGAATTGAGTCATGTTTTCTATCTTCACTTCAACCATAAAACGGACTTGACTTTACCTATCAAATAGATTACAATAAAGGTACGAAGTTTAGTGTAGTTTGATAGTCAGTCCTCTGGTTGTCAGACGCACTTTTTATTTAATTGTCAATGATCTCAATTGGTAGGGATTATTATTTTGATTTTTAATATCGCTACCAGCTATATTTGCATTTTATCGCTGTTGGCGATAAAAGTCAAGGGATTTTTGAAATTTTTTTAAAAAAATTTGAAGAGGAATAGCTATGGCGTTTGCAGAACGTTTAAAAGAATTACGAAAACAAGCTCACCTAACTCAGGTTGAACTCGCAAAACGATTAGGGATAGGACAATCTTCCTATGCAGACTGGGAGAGAGGCAAGAAAAAACCAACCCAAGAAAATCTTGTTAAGATAGCACAAGTTTTAAATGTATCAATTGATTATTTAGTTGGAAATTCAGAAGAAAAATCAGATGAATTAGATAATATTGAATTGCTTTTCCGTATGAATTCAAAAGGTTTAACTGAGAAAGAAAAAGAAATCTTCAAAAAAGAACTGATTGAGTTTATGGAAAAGAGAAAGAAAGCATTTGAAAAAGACAAGTAAACTAAAAATTAGCCTTTTTTGTTTGATAACTTCATTGATTAAAAGGAGTGTTTTATAAATGGATGTAAAAAAAGAATTTTTGAAAATAATGTCTGAACAAAAAGAAATAGCCTTAGCGACATCTGTAAATAATATTCCAAATGTTAGAATAGTCAATTTTATTTTTGATTCAACCCATAATATACTCTACTTCTCGTCTTTCAAAGGTAATGATAAGATTAAGGAAATGGAATCAAACTCTCATATAGCATTTACTACAATTCCACACTCTGGGAATGAACACGTAAAAGCTAAGGGCTTAGTTCAAAAAAGTACCAGAACTATTTTTGAAGTGGCGGACCAGTTTATTGCTAAAGTACCAGGTTACAAAAATACTATTGAATTTGCAGGGGAATCTTTAGTTTTATTTGAAATACGATTTGATACTGCGATCGTCACCAAAGATCTAGAAACAATACAAACTATAGAACTTTAAATTAAAGTTCCAAAAATGGGGATTAAAGTATGGAAAGTTTTGAAATTGAAATACCAAAAATGGAGCATTTTGAAATTGATGTCAGAAAAAAGGAATTATACAACTATGATTTCCAATCATATTCATTAACTCCACTGCAAAAAGAAGCCTCTTTAGTAGTTGCTAATAAGATTAGAAATAATTTATTTGCTCATATTCCCGAAGCTAAATTATTAAAAAAGCTTGTTGAAAAGAATGATAATGACAATGTAGAATACGTTGCAAAATTATCTGAAGTTGCAAAAGAAAAGTTAAAATCGGGAGAATGGAGTTATGGTATACGAAAAAAGACAGGCGAGACCTATGCAGTATTAAAAGATACTGAAACTGGAAAAATTAAAAGTAGTGTAACTTTAGAAAAAAGAACTGTTAAAGAGTTAGGAAATCTTCCTGAGCTTTCTGCAATACAAGGGCAACTAGCATCTATTTCAGAACAAATTGAAAGTTTAAATGAACTAGTTATCCGCGTAGAACAAGGGCAATACAATGATAGATTTTCAGGTTTTTTCAGTGCTCGCCAACTAATTGTAGAGGCCTTAGCAACCAGAAATGAGCAATTAAAAAAAGAATTACTACTTTCAGCAATTAAAGAAAATAACAATACTATTGCAAAACTAATGATGTCGATTTACACAGATAGTTTAGACTTTATCAATCGTGACACTAAACCAAGGGACGCAAAAAGAATAAATACTCTGCTTCAGCAATCAATTAGTTACCTATCATCTGCAATGCAATTAAATGTTGTTGCTTATACAGTATTAGAGGAGCATGAGTCAGTTATAGCTGTATTAAGTAATTACAAAGCTTTTACCGAACAAACTTTGCTTGAGCCTAAATATGATGGAAAAAGTTTAGCTTGGAAAATTGATAATTTTACAAAAGGAAATAGCAGCTCTTTTATAAATTTGACACAGAGTATTTCAGAAAATATCAATGCATTGGTTAACCATTCAGAAACATTATTAGTAGAGGAAGATACGAATGAAAGAAGAGAAAATTAAAACATGTAAATACTTTAGATGTAATAAAGAAGTATACTCTCCAAAAGCAAAATTCTGTGGAGAGCACGAAAGATTTTATAGAGAACACAGGAATAAAATTGGAGGGGCGTTGCTGACTTTTGGAGGAATAGCACTTTCAGCTTTGGTAAAAAAAAGAAATAATTAGACTATGTTTATATATTTAACGTAATATAAAAAAAGTGGACACACATCCACTTTTTTTATATAATAAACTCAACCAAATTGGTTTAGTTTTGTAATTAAGACTTAAAGGAGGTGTTATTTTTTGGATGAATTGTATACAAGAATAAGTAAGTCTACAAAACATGTGTTATACCAGTACATGAAGGATAACGATATTTCATTACTAAATTATAATTTCAATTACTTCTTTCAATATTGTATTCAAAAATATCAAATTCAAGTAATTAGTCACCACTTCTCAAATCACAAGATTGAAGGATTAACTGTTATTGATGAATTAGGTATTAGTTTTTCTTATGAAAAAGATAATCCCATTGTGAAGCAAAATTTTACTCTGTGTCATGAGCTAGGACATTTTATCCTAGAGCATGAAGGTAATTATTTTGCAGAATCTATTGATAATCAAGAAAGCCTAATTGAACGAGAAGCAAATATCTTTTCTGCTGTAGTATTAATGCCTGACATTGTTTTGTTGTCAAAGATTTATTATAGTTGCGACACCTTTCAACACATTCAAAATAGCCTGGATGTTTCAAAGCAGGCATTATTCTTCCGCCTTTTAGGTCTTCTTAGAGAATATTATCCTGGAAAAGAAAGTACCATTAAGCAGGCTATCGATGCTTATATTGCTGGACAAAACGCTACACTACTCCTTTTGTTTCACAGTATCAAAGAACAGATTATAATGGAGTTTAACAACTACCAGACTTCTCTAATCAATAAGATAGAGCGATCTTTGAACAAAAAAGGCTTCGTAACTAGTCAAGAGTATCCAGAACTTCTAGATCAAAGGAATTGGAAAACAATAAAGACTTGCCGAAAAAATTTAAAAGTATGGCTCATTTATGATAGAGGAAAATCTATAGCTTATGTTTGGGATAAAAGTAAACTAACGGACAAAGAGGCAAAACAAAAAGCTGAATTGAAATTACTGTTAATGTGAGGTAGGTAATGTATCAACCAGAAAAACTAAAGGCTCGTAGAAAAGAGCTAAAAATGACTCAAAAAGATATTGCAGATCAATTAGGTATTACCTACCAGGCCTATTCTGCATGGGAACGTGGAATAAAACAACCATCTAGAGAAAAAATAAAGCTTTTGGAGCAGATTCTAAATGTTCCAAAAGGTTATTTTACAGAGGTCGAAATCGTCCGACTATATAATACTTTATCGGATGAAGGTAAGAATACTACACTGAGCTATGTCAGAAACCTAGTTCAGAAAGAACAATGTAAGAATGTTGTTCCAATAGCTGATAAACTATATGAATACCATGTTTACGAAAAAATGTCGGCTGGTATTGGTTCATCGGTTTATAATGATCAGGACTATGATACTGTTTATTTTGATGAAGAACTAGCTCATGATTTTGCTTCATGGGTATCTGGAGACTCGATGGAGCCCACATACCCTAATAGATCTGTTGTATTGATAAAACAGAGTGGATTTGACTATGATGGAGCAGTTTATGCAGTTGCGTGGAATTCACAAACTTTTATCAAGAAAGTATATCGAGAGGAAGATGGCTTGCGTCTTGTATCAATTAATAAAACTTATAAAGACATTAAAATATCTTATGATGAAAATCCTTATATTGTTGGAAAGATTGAAGGATGTTTTCTACCAGTGTAATTATTTCAAAAATAGAAGAAATTCTAAATTTTGCTATAATTTAACAGATAACAATTTACTAAGTGAAAGAGAGATAAAAAATAAGAAATGCATTGGAGAAATATCTGTCTAGTATGTAAAATAAAGTTGCTGAAGAATTTGATATTGACAATAAAAAGATGAGATATACTTAAAATTACAGGGGTTGAATATTTCATCGTTTAAACTAGAGGAATAAGTCAGAGCTTATTTATTAACTAAATTGGTTAATGAATTGGATAAGATATTTTAAAAATTTAAATTGAAACTGGATATCCTGTAGGAAAAAAGAAAAAGGAACGTCCTAGAGTATGGCATTAATTTCTGTAATAATAAAAAATTTACAGTAAGGGGGGATTAATTTGTTTTTTGATAATAGTAAATATTTTGTGCCTGACACACCTATTCCTTATTCAAGTGGAAAAGAAATACAGGTATATAAACTTAATAATGAATTATTAGATGATAGTATTTTGAATAGTTGGGCATCTGGATTAAGAAATAATTATGTTGAAGAGAATTTGTTAGAGGCGCTAATTAAAGGAACAGGGTTAACAAAACAAGAATTTTTGAAAAAAAATATATTTCCTAGCCATCAAAATAAGCTAGGGGCTTCAACTATGTCTGGTGAATTTGGAGAAATATTGGTATATGACTATATAAATTTCACTTTGAATCATTATGTCACCAGGACTAGATATTTTGAAAAAGTTAATCCTGAAATGCCAGTATCTGGAAGTGATGTTATAGGTTATCAAGTGGAAAATATTGATAAGCCAAGCAATAAGGATCACTTAATAGTTGCTGAAGTAAAAACTCGTTCAAGTAAATCTGGGAATAAAAAAAGTTTGTGTGAAAATACTGTTAAAGTTGCTATAGAACATTCTGTGAAAGACAGAGTTAGACTAGGAGAGTCACTAAATGCCGAAAAAAGAAGATTGTTTAATCGCTTTAGGTATGAAGAGGCTAAAATAGTAGAAAGGTTTCAAAATAAAACAGATAATCCGTTCATAATTGAATTTTTTGCAGTTGCTGTATTGGATAGTGATTTGTATTCAGACCAGGTAGTTTTGGATGTGGTTAATAGTCAGCATGAAAATGTAAAATCCACGAGCATATTGATAATTCATTCCAAAGAATTGCTGTTATTCTTAAGAGATTTATATAGGAGGGCTTGCTCATGTTGATAGAGAGTACTTCAAAATACTATTTGAAAAAAGTTCGAGCAAAAGCAAAAATGTATGAGTATAGCGTACCAGAAAATCTTCATATAGAAGTTGAAGAACAAGCAAATGACCTTATATTGCTTAGTATTGGAGTTGTTGGTGACATTTCTAATGAAATACGGAACATTGAACAAGCTCCTATAATTCTTCCGAAAGAAAAGGAAGAAGAATTGTATTTTGTATCAAGGTTTTTTGATGCTTATTTTCAGTCTGAGATGAGTACTGACATGAATCCATATTATATATTGATGGGAGCGATTACTTATTATTTCTGCAATATGAATGGTAGTTCAAAAGTAATGATAAGTATTATGCATAATTTGAATAGTTTTGAATTTTCTGCTTCTGGATTAGAAAATGTAATAATATGGCTGTTAGATGGCAACTATAAATTTGATATTTCCGCTATAGATGAAAAATACAGAATCTATATTACGCAACTAATGAATTATCACAATAGTTTTTTTGATAGCAAGAATCTAGAGAAAGCCCAATTTGAAGAATTTAGAAACTATGTTTATCATTTGGGGAATGATAGAGAAATATTATTTACAGATATTATTTTAGCAATATTAAAAAAGAAAATTTATAATTCATGTTTTAATTTAATGCCATTGTATTCTGAAATTGATAAGAATGAGTGGGTTGCAACATTTAAGAGTAATGTGCTGATGAAAGAAATGTGGGCGTCCCAAATCTTATTGGGTGAAAAAGGGATTTTTAAAGGAAAATCAGGCGTTATTCAAATGCCAACAAGTTCAGGAAAAACCACATCAATTTCCCTTGCTATACAATCTGCCTTTTTGTCTAAAAGAACCTCTATTGTAATTGTAGTGGCTCCATTTAGGGCATTATGTAAAGAAATATTGTTTGATATGGAAAAGTTTTTTGCATTTGATGAAACTATAACTATAACTGAATTTTCTGATATTCCTGAACCTAGTGAAATTGAATTAGTCACATCTGAGTCAATTGTCAAAAAAGTATTTGTTATGACTCCAGAAAAGTTAACTTATATTTTAAAACACAATACGAAAATAATTGAAAGTATTAACATGATTGTTTTTGATGAGGCTCATTTGTTTGATGATGAAACAAGAGGGACGGATTATGAACTTTTATTAGCAACTATTAATAGTTATCTTAAACCAGATGCACAGAAAATATTAGTTTCAGCAGTAATTTCGAATGCTGAACAGTTAAACACATGGATTAATAAAGATGGTATTGTAATAAGGAATAATACTATTAAGACATCAGAAAAAACGGTAGCATTTAATACATTTACTTCCACTAATATCAATAATGCTTATAGTAATCTTTGTTTTGTGGAACCTAATAAAAATTTAGAGGAAGAATTTTTTGTACCTAGAGTAGTTCAAACAAAAAAACTAAAGAAGAAAGGTGGAGAGAGAAAGTTAAGATATTTTCCTGATTTTAAGAATAATAAGCAAGATGTAGGTATTTACTATGCAATTAAATTGATTGCAAATGGGAGTATAGCTATTTTTTGTTCAAAAAAAGATACTGTAAATAATATTCTAAAGAGATTTATTGATTTGAAAGAAAGAGGCATCTCGTTAGAGGATTTTTCTACCTTATCAAATCAAACTGAATGTTTAAAAATTGCATATCTAATAAAAGAACACCTTGGTGAAAACAATTTATATATAACAGCATTAAATGGTATTGTAGGGCATCATTCGGGCGTACCTAACGGGGTAAGAATTGCGGAAGAATATGCATTGAAAAAATCCTTAATCCGTTGTGTGGTATGCACTTCTACGCTGGCACAGGGTGTAAATTTACCTATTAAATATTTAATTGTATCTAGTATTTATCAATCAAAGCAGGTAATTAAGGTTAGAGATTTTCATAATTTGATCGGAAGAACTGCGAGAGCAGGAAAAGAAACTGAAGGGACAATCATTTTAACAGAAGATATCTATAAACATAGTAAAGAGACTTATAAATTAAATAATTATAAACGATTACTTAATGCTGATAATTCTGAGGAGTGTTATAGCAACCTTTTGAAATTGGTCAGAAAAATTGATTTGGGAAAAAATAGAGTAATTTCTTTTGACTTTTTAAAAAAATATATCGAGTCCAGATATTCTAATAAGGCAAAATATACAGAAACAAAAAAAGGTATTCTTGAATATAAAGAGCAAGAAAGAGAATATGGTGAAGAAATTTTCTATAAAATGAATGAAATAGAAAATATTTTAGTGTCATTGGAAAATTTTATACTTGGGTTTGCAGATACAGAAGATGAGAGTTTTGAAATTATAAAATCCACATACGGTTACCATTTGGCAAATGAAGATGAAAGGAGAGAACTAAAAAATATTTATAATCTCATTAGAAGCAATATTGAAAATATTGAAATTGGTGACAGGTTGCTTTATGGAAAAAGTATGTTAGGTATACTCACAATGAAAGAATTATCTAGATTTATAGATGAGAATTTACATGAAATAGCAAATGCAGATTTTGATACATTAATTAACCTGGTCGCTAATAAATTGAAAGAATCGGAAAATTGTAAGCTTTTACCTAAGTTGATTAATGATAGCCATGTTTATGAGCTATTAAAAATGTGGATTAATGGTAAAAGCTATATTCAAATTTGGGACTACTCAAAATCAGTGAATTTGTTAATTAAACGTGGGAAAAATAGCAGGAATATCTCTTTAGAAGATATAATAACATTATGCGATTCAGACTTTGGATTTACCTCATTAACGATAATACACGCTATTGTAGAGATATTAAATACCAAAGACTGTAGTGAGAACACACAGAAAACTCTAAATGATATAATTTATAGAATAAGATATGGATTGCCTAATAAAGAGTCGGTATATATATATGAACTTGGATTTGCAGATAGAATTATTTCACAAAAAATTGCTAATAAAATAAATGAATTTGATTGTAGTACAAAAAAGAAAACAAAATCTGCAATAAAAAGTAATAGAGAAAAATTAAAGGAGTTATTAGCAAATTATCCATCATACTTCATAGATAGGTTAGAGAAGATACGCTAACATTGGAAAGAGATAAAGGTTACCTCTCAATCTCTTTCCACATATATTTCTCGTAGTTTTTCCTGATTTAATAAAGTTTGGTAACCATCTCTTCCAATTGGTCATCACGACGCTCATAAGCAGGTATCAAAGCCGGACTGTTCAATTTTCCATTACAATTTCTTAGAATGGAAAACTTCATCTATATCTCGTTGTTGGACTAGGAAGTTAAGCAATTCTATGGTAAGCTGTGTCATAGGAATAAATCTCTTTCTAGTAATGTTTCGCAACTCTACTATAATGGATTTATTCCCTTTTGCGTTTACACTACCTTATAAATTATTCTGTAAGAAATATGAACTATTTGGTCAATAATATCAAGAAAAATATTGGAAATAATCTAAAATGCACTAAAATACACCTATTCGGTAAAATAGGTGTATTTTCTTATCTATAACCAAATTCTTTAAGAGCTTTCTTATATGCACTACTACCCTTTAAATAGTAATCATGTTTCATTCCACTAATATCAACAGAAAAGACTCCATCTTCAAACGAATATTCTTCTGTCCTTTTTGCAATATCTTGTCCAGTTAACTCAATGGTTTTCTTTTGTTTATCAATCTTAAATTTATCAGCTTCTCCATGCTCAATAGAGCCTTTGTTACCTTTTATAGTAAATGCTAACTCGTTTCTTTCACTTGATACCCAATAATATTCTCCATCTAAGGACTGTTGATTGCTTTTAGAACATGCAATCATTATAACCGGCATTATTAACAGTAGCAAAAAACTTCTAAATTTTTTCATATCCTTCGCCTCCTTTTGTAACATTATTTTACCAAAATAATATTACAAAATTATGTCAATGTCTGTTATAATGGAAATTTCAATAAATGTCTATTATAATGAAAAATGATTAATCTTAAGGTAATCAGATATTGCCTAGAAAAATGGAAGTTGATATTATAAATAAAGAGCACTCATTTTGAAGTACTCTTTTCTTTGTCAAATGTGATATATCTCATGCAATATATCAATTAAATTCCTACTTATTTCTTAAAATACAGTACACACAGATTGGTTTACTATTTGTCCTCAAAATCAGAACAAATAATACAAGTAATTATAATTGCTAAATCATAGAACTAGATCTGTATATACAAGATTTATTGTTTCCTAGTTAATCTTACTACATCTATTCCATCAAACTTTTTTTCCATTGATTTAAAATCATCAAAATGAGATTCTTCTATGTTAAAATTAAGATTAAGTTTCGATAATTTCTCATAAGCCTTTTCGCCATCACTTTCAATTTCTGAAGTAAATTTGATAAAAATCAAACCTTTATCTTCACTATAATTGCTAAATCTAATACTAATTTTTTGTGGCGATTCACTTTCAGAAGACTCATCATCACTTGATTCATCATCACTTGATTCATCATCACTTGATTCATCATCGATCGTCCAACTCCCTTTTAAACCTGAAAAATAGACATCCCCATCTTCATCAAATTCCCAAGTCCCAAGATCACTTGTGTACTCTCCAACCAATCTATCCTCAATAGATAGTTTTGTGGCAGGTTTACAAGCCACAAGTGCTACAACTGTAAGTATTAAAGATAAAAACACCAATCCAATCTTCTTCATTTCATTATCTTCCTTAAAATTCTTCTACTGACCTTTGAAATATATTCCTACATAGCAGTATACTATAATATCAAAAAAAAACAAAATAGAAACAAAAAATACAATAAAAGAATCATTTTTTAACACCATTACTAACTTTTCTGAAAAATAGATCTTTTTTCGAAAACATCTCAATTTATTCTTAAAAAAATAATAAAATCAATCACTACCCTTTTTTATTTCTAAATAAACAATATAATTGTGCTTAATGATTAATTTATTAGAAAAATATATCACATAAATTGGTATAATGTTAATATATCGGCGCTTATTAAAGAGGTTAATTATGGATAGATCATCAAAACAAATTGAAGAGGACGCAATTGATTATTTAAAAGTTGCATTAAAAAAATCTAAACACATTCATAGAGAAATTTCTGAAGGTGATAGAGAGCCTATATGGGATGGTCATATTTATTTTTACAAAAATACAGTAAAAAAAAATATTGACTTAGTTGAGAGAATACCAGTTCAAGTAAAAGGTAAAGACGATTACTATAATAAAAATAAAGGATACTCTATAAAAAGAAATAATTTAGAACACTATCTAAATGAAGGAGGAGTACTTTATTTTGTGGTTTACTTAAAAGATGAAACGCCAACTGTCACTTATGCCTCATTAACACCAAAGGTAATTAAGAATATTCTACATCGCAAAAATAAGAAAAAACCAAATATAATCAATATTTCTGTTACTATGAAACCTCTGCCTGATAATGAAGAAGAATTAAATCTAGTCTTTCAAAATTTTATTCAAAAGCGGAAATATCAAAAAGGCTTTGCTCACGTTGAATTACGAAGTCAAGAATCCCTATTTAATAGTTCTGAGAATTTGGATGGAGAGTTCCAATTTAAATTCATCGGAAAAGGATATCTAGATATTCTTGAGTATGCAAAATCTGGTGAACTAGATCTTTATTACAAGCCTAAAGGAGCAACAATAGCTGAGCCTCTACTAGATGACATATTTGATCTACAATTATTTAAAGAAAATGAGATGCACGTTCAAATCCAGGGAAACGAAATAGTATATCAAACAATTTTTAAATACACGACTAAGAATGATTATACTATTGATTTTGGGAATGGTTGTTCAATTAAAGTACAAGAGAAACCTGAAAATATATCACTAACTCTAAATTATTCCATTGCAAATATTCTTTCAAAAAGAATTGATGGGTTGAAATTTATTTTAGAAGTTCAAAAAAATAAAGGAATTATCTTAAATAATCACAAACTAGCAATTAGCGATAAGAATCTGTCTAAAATTGATTTTAATTTTTTAAAGAATAACTTAGATGCACATATACGTTTAAAAAAGATACTAGATAAACTCAAAATTTCTAAGGAAATCGATTTCACAAATTGGTCACAACAAGACTCTAGAATAGTTGATTTATTGTATAAGGGCATTATAAATGAAGAGTTAATTACATTAGATCTTAATTACTATCATACAATCCAAGTCATTACATTTGCCAATATACATGTATTATTATTATTAATACCAGAACATTCAGGTACACAAAATTATAGATTATATAATTTCAGTGATTATGATATGGTTTTAGTTGACGAAAATAATCATCAATTTTCAAAATATGAAGCTGTTGATTTAAAACAGCTATTGCTTATAGACAATTTTGATATTTCTGATTACCTTTCATCGTATTTATCAGATAAGATTCCAATTGAAAATAAAGATCTTGGATTATTAAAACTTATAAACTATAGTGATAATAAATGTGATCAAAATGTTTTACAATCTTGTTTTGAATTTGCAAAAAAACTTTTAGATATGGACAATTCTGAATATAATAAACTCAATTTACTACAAATTAAAAAACGTTTAAACACATTAACAACTGAAGATAATAACTATCTTTTGTCTTTAATGAATCACAGTGCAGTTGAAATTCGATACGCTACAGCTTGTATATTAGGATATAAAGAACAAGCAAATTATTTATTTGAAAATGAGTTTTCCGAAAACCAGAAGGAACTCTTTATTGAATATCCGATTTACCACCTTCTAAACTTTTCGTAATAATACAATCATATTATATAAAAAAGAGGCATCTAGGCCTCTTTTTTCTCCTTCAAACATTCTGTCACTGTCCATTTACTGTCCAATATAGTGTAATACATCTAAAAATTGTTGGTAATATCGAAGACTAAATCCTTTTAAATCAATATTTCTATGTATAACAAGACTTAAAGAATCTTAAATTAAGTCTTGCATATTCATCATAGCAATTACATTCCTTCCAACTTCTGAAATTTACAGTTCATTATACCATTTTTTAGGCGCTTGGAAAAGCCTAGGTGAGGGAACTCTGACATCATGCCTGCTGTTTCAGGCAATTTCATGAAGAGAGAAAAGAGTTTTGAAATCTGTGGGCCTCATCTTCCCTTAAAAGCCAGAATGTTCTTTCAAATACTCCTCTTCTTCCTTGGTCGAAGGCCGTCCTAAGATGGCATTCCGATGTGGATAACGCCCAAATTGTTGAAGAATGTCCATGTGCATCTTCTCATACTTCAAACGCTTTTCTAAGCCCGGTTGATCAAATAGGCGCAGAGCTTCTTCATGAATGGTTAAAGATTCCGAATGCATAAAGGGCATGTAGAAAAAGCCTCTTTGTACAACTGGTAATTCTTGGGCTTGTGTTAGGCCTTCTTGGGCCAAGACCAAGGCAAGCGAATCGGTCATAAAGGCTTGGGCCGTCCCTCGAAAAATATTCCGAGGAATTTGGTCCAAAAGCAAAATCTCTGCCAAGCGCCCTTGGGCGGAAGTGCGCCAGCTGAACAATTCTCCACGACTGGCCTTCCAGTAAAGTTCTTCAAAGCGCACGCGCATTTCTTGATCCAGTGCGTCTGATTTTTTGAACCAATCCTCTGGCTTCAACTCTTCAAACCAGAACTTTATCACTTCCTTCATTGCTTAACCTGCCATAATTTTTTCTTTTGTTTTTTCATCCAATGCATCATTCATCCGGCCGTACTTATATCCAGCCAAATCCAAGGCTACATAGGTAAATCCGATTTTTTTCATGTAGTCATTGATCTTGTCATGCAGTTGGATGGCTTTAAGCAGGTGGTCTTTTTCCACTTCGATGCGCGCCAAGTCTCCATGCACACGCACACGGGCTTGCTCAAAGCCAAGTCCTACAAGGAACTCTTCCCCTTCAAAAACCCGTTGTACATTTTCTGAAGTGATTTTCACTCCGTATGGGAAGCGTGAGGCAACGCTACAAGATGGCACCTTATTCCAATTGGAGACCCCTCTTTCCTTGGCCAATTGACGAATTTCTGTCTTATAGAGGCCGGCTTCTTGCAAGACACTGCGGACACCCGCTTCGTCCCGAGCCTTGATACCAGGGCGAAAATCGTCGATATCATCCATAATATTGCCGTCCACCAATTGCTTAAAGCCCAGTTCTGTAACTGAATCCTTAATAGTTTGGTACATCAATTGTTTGGTGTAATACCAAATATTGGGCGTATTGGCAGCAATCCGTGGATCACTCAATTCTCTCATTTCCAGACCAAGCACAGATGCTCCTAGCTGATCAGCCAAGTCGAGCGCTAGATCGAACTCTTCATTTGAAAACATCTCAGAGTTCACGACGGCCGCAATAACATTGTCAGGTCCCAAGGTATCTAAGGCCACCTTCAAGAGATAAGAACTGTCAATCCCACCTGAATAGGTAACGGCTACCTTTCCGATTTTTCGTAAAATATCTTGTAATTTTTCTTCTTTTTCTTTTCTGGTTTGTGCTTCTGTTGCCATCTTAGAATAGCTCCCTTCCGATAAATTCTTCAATCCGTTCATTATCCAAAATCACGATCTTTTGCTGTCGAATATCCAAAACACCTTCTCGTTTTAATTCATTGAGAATGCGATTGACACTGTTTCGCGTCGAAATCCCACAAAAACCGGCAATATCTTCATTGGTAATGTTGAAATCAATCAAGACGCCGTCTTCTTGCTCCACACCAAACAAACTGCTTAGTTTTTGCAAATGAAAACAAACCGCCCCTTTTTTACCATTCATCATCATATACTGCTGAGACTCCATACTTTCAGACAGTTTATTACGATAATAGTCCCTCACATAGTCCTGCAGCTCTTTTTGCTCTTTGACAAAATTCCAAAACTTGACCCGAGGAATGCGATAAAAACTTGCTTCTTCTGTCTCCACTCGCACATTGAAAGGTGAGTCTGTATAGTTGGATACCTCATCACGAATCAAAGAGACAATGTCAATGGCTTTTAGATAGGAAAAGTTAAACTCACGTCCATCACGCATGATGACACTGGTCTTGACCACACCTTCTTTCAAGATGTAGATGTAATCCTCTTTGATCCCACGATAGGAGAGGTAACTATGGTATTTTTTCTTGACGATCGGCGTTCGCCTCTCTTCCAAAAATTTCACTAAAAATTCTGAATTCACGACGGTTTTTCCTCCCCATCTGCTCTTTCTTGAAATCACACTAATGATACACCTGTTTTTGTTTTTTTATGTTATTATTTGTTAACAACAAATAGTACACACCTCTTTTAAAAAAGAATTATACTATAAGTATCAGTATTAATAAAGGAGATCGCAATAATGGTAGAAATTAAATTACCGTACGACAAAAAGACGATTGTTGCAAAGATTCCAGATGAAAACTTTGCAGGATTGTTAGAGTCTAAGGCGGAAAACTTCCATAACCCACTGTCTGAAGAAGAAACTGTTGAACGTTCAATGGACAACCCTATCGGCAGCCCTACTTTGGAAGAACTTGCTAAAGGCAAAAAAGACATCGTGTTGATCAGTTCTGACCACACTCGTCCCGTTCCTTCTCACATCATCACTCCAATCATTTTGCGTCGTATTCGCTCAGTTAACCCTGATGCACGCGTGCGTATCTTGGTTGCTACTGGTTTCCACCGTCCTTCAACTCGTGAAGAATTGATCAACAAATACGGCCAAGAAATCGTTGACAATGAAGAAATCGTTATGCACATTTCAACAAACGACGACGACATGGTTAAAATCGGTCAACTTCCTTCAGGTGGTGATTGTATCATCAACAAGATCGCTGCTGAAGCTGACTTGTTGCTAGCAGAAGGATTCATCGAATCTCACTTCTTTGCTGGATTCTCAGGTGGACGTAAATCAGTCCTTCCAGGTATTGCTTCATACAAGACTATCATGGCGAACCACTCAGGTGACTTCATCAACTCTGATAAAGCACGTACTGGTAACCTTGACCACAACCCAATCCACGAAGATATGCTTTACGCTGCTCGTACTGCAAACTTGGCCTTCATCGTCAACGTTGTATTGGACGGCGAAAAACACATCATCGGATCTTTCGCTGGGGACATGGTTGAAGCCCACAAAGTTGGTTGTGACTTCGTTGCAGACTTGGCACGTGTGTCTAAGATCGAAAGCGACATCACAATTTCAACAAACGGTGGTTTCCCACTTGACCAAAACATCTACCAAGCTGTTAAAGGGATGACTGCAGCCGAAGCTTCTAACAAAGAAGGCGGAACAATCATCATGGTAGCTGGATGTGCAGATGGTCACGGTGGAGAAGGATTCTATCGTAACCTTGCTGACGTCAAAGATCCAAAAGATTTCTTGGAACAAGCTATCAATACACCTCGTTTGGAAACTGTTCCAGACCAATGGACTTCTCAAATCTTGGCTCGTATTTTGGTACACCACCATGTTATCTTTGTATCTGACCTTGTCGATCCTGCTTTGATCACAGGTATGCACATGGAACTTGCAACTTCATTTGACGAAGCGCTTGAAAAAGCCTTCGCTCGTGAAGGAAAAGATGCGAAAGTAACAGTTATCCGCGACGGACTTTCTGTCGTTGTTGAATAGAATCTACCATGGATTTTCAACCAAATCTAGAACAAACACTCCGTGACTTGCAAGCTGGCCATCTCTCTGTAGAGGATGCACTGGAGCAAATTAACGGTGTGAAAGAACTAGGGTATGCAGCAATTGATACTGACCGGCAACGTCGCAATGGCTTCCCTGAAGTCATCTTCGGCGAAGGAAAGACAGTTGAGCAAATGGAAGGCATCATGCAATTCCTCTTACAAAAAGAATTGCCGATCCTTGCAACTAGGGTCTCTCTCCAAAAGGGAGAGGCTCTTTCTCAGCTCTTTCCTAACGGCCATTATTATCCAGAAGCTCGCTGCTTCGTTCTCAACTCTAAAAAAGAAGAGGTGGATGCGGAGCACTACATTGCCGTTGTGACGGCAGGGACTAGTGATGTCCCTGTTGCCGAAGAGGCTGCTGTAACTGCAGAGACTTTTGGCCACGCGGTCCACCGGATCTATGACGTAGGGGTTGCCGGTATTCATCGCCTCTTTAGACGCTTAGATGAGATCCAAAAAGCCAGCGTGGTCATTGTCATCGCTGGAATGGAAGGAGCTCTTGTCAGCGTTGTTGGAGGGCTTGTGGATGTGCCTGTGATTGCCGTGCCGACTAGTATCGGATACGGAAGCAATCTTCAAGGACTTACGACTTTGATGAGTATGCTGACTTCCTGTGCTTCTGGAGTCACCGTCGTCAATATTGACAATGGATTTGGTGCAGCTTATTCAGCTTGTATGATCAACCGACTCAACCACAATCGAAAGGAAAACGAATGACCAGTCTATTTTTAGAACCTTTTTCTGGAATAAGTGGCGATATGCTCAATGGTTTATTGGTTGACCTTGGGGGAGACGTCACCTTGCTTCGCTCCGAACTCGAAAAACTGGGAGTCGATGGTTTCCACCTCCATGTTGATCGTATCGCAAAAAGCGCTATCTGGGGAACTGATTTTGATGTTCACCTTCACCACGGGGAGAAAGATACGGGGATTGAAGGCGATTTCGATCATGATCACGAACATCATCACGATCACGAACATCATCCCGATCACGAACATCATCACGATCACGAACACCATCACGATCATGAACACCATCACGATCATGAACACCATCACGATCATGAACACCATTACGATCATGAACACCATCACGATCATGAACACCATTACGATCATGAACATGAACATTCCCATGTGGATGCCCGCAGTTATGCAGACATCCACGACTTGATTGTCGCTTCTCAGTTGAGCCCTTTTGTGAAAGATAGGAGCCTTGCAGTCTTTCTTGACATTGCAAAGGCTGAAGCAGCTGTGCACAACATGCCTGTTGAGCAGATCCATTTCCACGAGATCGGTGCCATTGACTCGATCGTCGATATCGTTAGCTTTTTCATCCTAGTGGAATCGCTCGGGATCGACACAGTCTACTCCACTCCTCTCACGGAGGGAAGTGGGACGATCTCAGTTGCCCATGGGGAAATGCCGGTTCCAGTTCCTGCTGTCATGCAGTTGAGAAAGGGAACCACCATTCCGATCACTCAAGACTTCACCGTCAAAACAGAGTTGATCACCCCAACAGGGTTAGCTCTCTTGAAAGCAATGGACCCGATCTTTGAACCGATCCCATCCCACTTTGCCATCCAAAGTGTCGGCTATGGCTTTGGTAAAAGAGATACCGGAAAATTCAATGCTTTACGCGGTTCGCTATTGATGGAAGACTCCTCACATAGCACGACCATCGTCCATCACACCGATGATCGCATCGTTGAAATAACTACAACGATTGATGATCAAACACCAGAACAACTGGCTTATATTCTAAATCGGTTCTTGGATGCTGGCGCTTTGGATATCTACTATCGTAGCATCGTTATGAAAAAGAATCGTCCTGGTTTTGAGTTAACACTTTTGATTCAAACTAGCCAGCTAGAAGATTTTTCAACCCTCTTGTTCAAAGAAACCAGTACCATTGGTTTTCGATACCAACAAGTTGACCGCAAGGTCATGCAACGTCGATTTGAACAAATCGATACAGAATTTGGTACCGTTACGGTTAAAATCAATCAGTACGGATCCATCACTAAGAAGACTCTTGAATACGAAGACTGTCAGCGTATTGCTAAGGAGATGCAGTTGCCGATTCAAGAAGTTTATCACCAATTACAAAAATATATTTATTAATTTAGGAGACATTTATTAACATGACACATCAATTACTTGCAGAAGTTATGAGTACAGCTTTGATGATTATCTTCGGGGTTGGCGTACACTGTGACGACGTTTTGAAGAAAACAAAATATGCTGGAACTGGACACTTATTTGCGATTACTACATGGGCATTCGGTATCACTGTCTGCTTGTTTGTCTTTGGCGGCGTTTCAATGAACCCTGCAATGGCTTTGCTTAAAGTCCTTCTTGGTAAATTGACAATCGCTCAATTCTTCCCAATTGCAATCGCTGAAATGATCGGTGCCTTCCTTGGAGCTTTGATTGCTTACTTTATGTATGCTGACCACTTCAAGATTTCTGAAGGTCAAATTGATGGTGTTGCTATCCGTAACATCTTCTCTACAAACCCTAACTGCCGTAACCTTCCACGTAACTACTTCGTCGAAGCGTTCGCAACATTTATCTTCTTGACATCTATCATGGCTGCTGAACATGCCAACGAAGCAATGCTTCCATTCACTGTTGGTTTGATCGTTTGGGCTATCGGTATGGGTCTTGGTGGTACTACAGGTTTCGCCATGAACCAAGCGCGTGACCTTGGACCTCGTTTCGCTTACCAAATCTTGCCAATCAAAGATAAAGTAAACAACGACTGGCAATATGGTCTTCTTGTACCAGGTACTGCTCCATTTGTTGGTGCTGTCCTTGCCTTCTTCTTCATCCGTTACTTCCTTGGAATCATGTAATGAGTTGATCAAAGAATCATTCAAAAGCAAGCATCGAAAGGTGCTTGTTTTTTGATTCCTTCATTTCCGAAGCCGTCCATAAAATGATATAATGGACAAAGCAAATCATGAAAAAACAAGAGAAGGAAGAACGACATGACTCATTTTCACACCATTGTCATTGGTGGTGGCCCAGCAGGTATGATGGCTACTATTGCTAGC